>OLLP01000534.1_pt1 | contig 15722 bp, 11 predicted proteins | sample 1604561 | NCBI WGS metagenome assembly OLLP01 (sample SAMEA104055722, study PRJEB20765) | soil metagenome | isolation source: soil | reverse complement strand
AGCCCCAGGCTGCCCGCCATCCAATCATATACTTTCAAGCCGATCCCATAATAAGGGCCTTCCCACCATTTATAATTCGGAACGATAAAGGACTGGTTATTCACCAGGTGAGGGGCATTCTTTCGCAGGATACCCCGTTCATGAAGAGCTTCCGTCACCAGTTTGATATTCCCCTGCTGTAAATAGCGAACCCCGCCATGCACTAATTTGGTTGACCGCGAGGACGTTCCCTTCGCGAAATCATATTGCTCCAGCAGCAAGATCGAAAACCCCCTCGACGCGGCATCCACCGCCACGCCCAGCCCGGTGGCCCCGCCGCCGATAACGACCATATCCCATTCTCCCCCTGCGCCCTTTTCCAGCGCGGCAACCATGGTTTTTCTGTCCATCTTGATTTTTTCTCGCCTGTTTTCGCCAGATCCATATCCCGATCCTGCCATATCCTGATCATTTCAGGGCTTATCACTCCGCCCAGGCAATGCTCGCCTTTATCGCTCTTTGCCATCCCTTTAATAATGTTTCGACCCGGCCTCCTTCCATCGATGGGGTAAATCGACGGTCTACCTGCCACTGTGCCTGTAAACTTTCGACTGAATCCCAATACCCCGTGGCCAGCCCGGCCAGGTAAGCGGCCCCCAGCGCGGTCGTCTCTACGACCGTGGGACGGATAACGGGCGCTTGCAGGATATCCGACTGGAACTGCATCAGCAGGTTGTTGGCCGTCGCGCCGCCATCCACCCGCAGCTCCGCGATAGGAATGCCGGCATCCGCCTCCATGGCTTTGAGCACGTCATAGGTCTGGTAGGCGATGCTCTCCAGCGCGGCTCGCGCGATATGCGCCTGGTTCGTTCCACGCGTCATCCCGAAGATGCTTCCACGCGCATATTGGTTCCAGTGGGGAGCCCCCAGCCCTGCAAAAGCGGGGATCATATAAACGCCCTCCGTATCTTCTACCCTGGCCGCAAGAGGCTCGACATCCCCCGAGGATCGGATCAGGTGCAGGCCATCCCTTAGCCATTGCACCACCGCCCCGGCGATAAAGATGCTGCCCTCCAGGGCATATTCTATACGGCCGTTCATCTTCCAGGCGATCGTCGTCAATAAATTGTTCTTCGAGCGGACGGCTTGTTCCCCCGTATGCATTAACATAAAGCAGCCTGTGCCATAGGTATTTTTTACCATCCCCGGCCTGGTGCATAACTGCCCGAAGAGGGCGGCCTGCTGATCCCCCGCTATACCGGCAATGGATATGCCCGCGCCGGGCGTGACCAGGCTACCCGTGCTGCCATAGACCTCGCTTGATGAGCGTACTTCCGGCAGGAGAGAGGCGGGGATATCAAATAATTTCAGGAGCTCGGGGTCCCATTCCCCCGTATGGATGTTCAACAGCAAGGTACGCGAGGCATTCGTGCTGTCCGTGATATGCAGTTTCCCGGCGGACAATTTCCAGGCCAGCCAGCTGTCGACGGTGCCAAAGGCCAGCTCGCCTTTGCCGGCGCTTGCCCGCGCGCCTGGCACATGATCGAGGATCCATTTCAATTTTGTAGCCGAAAAATAGGCGTCGATCACCAGCCCGGTGCGTTCCCGGATCATATCGGAATGGCCCTCCGCCTTCAATTGATCGCAGTACTCCGCGGTGCGCCGGTCCTGCCAGACGATGGCCCGGTGGATGGGACGGCCGCTTGCCCTATCCCATACGATGGTCGTCTCCCGCTGATTGGTGATGCCGATCGCGGCCACCTGCCGGGTGTCGATATTCTTTCTCGCGAGCACCTCCGCCAGCACTCCGTATTGGGCCGACCAGATCTCTTCGGCGTCGTGCTCCACCCAGCCAGGGTGAGGGTAGTGTTGCGTGAATTCCTTTTGCGCGATCTCGACGGGGCGCCCCGATTGGTCGAAAAGTATGGCCCGGGAACTGGTCGTTCCCTGGTCGAGCGCGAGTATATAGGATGGAGGCATGCAAAGGCTGTTTAGTGGAAATGCCCCGTAATTTAAGGAAAATTATTTCGCGACTCCGCTCTGCTTCACTTCGCGCCCGCGCAAGGCGAACCTCGTTCCGGGGTGGGATCATTTCCTCGCAATTGCCCGTCACTTCGCGGCCGTCTCGGGATACAGGACGGCTTGCAGCACATTTTTTCCGTCAAATATCGATTTCGCCGCGTCCTGGATATCCTTCACGGTCAGCGCATCCAGGTAATCGGTAAAATGCAATACCCGCCGGGGATCCTCGTCCCCCGAGGCGATGGCATCGAGATGCCCTGTCCAATAGTCATTGGTCTTCACGTTCACCAGGTGCTTCTCTTTCAGGGTCTGTTTGACCTTGTCGAGATCTTTCTGATCGGGGCCATTCGCTATTATCTTTTCGATCTCGGCAGCCGCCGCATGCAGGAGGGTATCCACGTGTTCGGGGGCGCAAGGCAGCTGCAGGAACAAACTATAATTATTATAAGGGTATTTTTCCAGCTCACCGCTGATATTGCCGCCATAGATATCGCTCATCTTCTCGCGCAGATCGTCGATGATCTTGATGTTGAGCACCTGCGTGAGCACCAGCACCCGGAGGGAAAGATCCTGGGTAAAGGGCAGCTCCCCATGATACTCTACGAGGATCAGGCTTTTTTTCTCCTTGCCTTTGTAAACATTCAATTCCTTTTTGCCTGGTACGGGCCGCAGCCCGTTGTCGGTAAAATGGGCTGGCTTTCCGGAGACAGGCAGACTGGCGATATAGATGCAGATCAGGCGGCGAAGGCTGTCGGGGTTGAAATTGCCCGCGAAGGTGAAATGCATACCGCCAACGTCGCCAAGCCTTTCCTTATAGATCGCCATCACCCTGTCCAGGTTGAGTTGGTCAAAATAAGCGGCTTTGGGGATCAGTATCGGCGCCAGCGGGCTGTTGTGATACAAGGTCTGGATAAGCGTATCGACAAAGGCGGCTTGAGGATTGCTGCTTAGGTTGGCATACACTGCCTTTTGCGATTGACGGAACGAGTTGAATAATTTCTCGTCCCTTCGGGGCTGCTGCACGTCCAGGTACAGCAACTGCAACATGGTCTCCAGGTCTTTCACGCTGGATGTGCCGCTGAACCCGTCTGTGTTCGCCGTGACCGAGGTTTGCACTTGGGCCTTTTTCCCGGTATTGATCTTCTGGATATCGATGGGGGAAAAATTGCCGATCCCCATCTGCGCGACGACCGCCGTGGCAAAGGTCGCGTCAACCCTGTCTTCGGGGCCATAGCCGCCGGTGCCGCCCTTTCGTTCGGCATAGAATTTTATTTCGTCATTCTTGAAATCCGTCTTTTTCAACGTAACCCTGACCTGGTTGCTCAGGAGCAGATCGACCGTACCCAGCGAATCGTTGACCGTTTCGCTAAGAATACTTCCCGGCGTTGGTTGCTGGGCCAGGAGGGCGTTGGCGACCGCCTTTTCTTCATAAGGGGTTACCGATTCACGCGACGCTTTGTCCACGATCGCCAGGATCTCTTTGCTATCCGGCAGCGAAAGGCCGGCCTTTTCCGGGGCCTCGACCACCACCAGGCGGTTGTCATTGGACTTGATACGGTCGGTCACCCGGTTGACTTCCTCCAGGCTGATGCCGGGCAACAGCTCTTTTGCATAGGAATATTCGGCGGCGATACCCGGCATGGGGTCTTTCGCGGTGAAATTTTGGATGCATTCCCCGGCATAATTCTCCGATTCCGTCTTGTCCTTTTCCAATAATTCTCTTTCCAGAACGCTCAACTGTTGTTTTTTGGCCCTTTCCAGCTCGGCGGCGGTGAACCCGTATTTTTTTACTCTTTCCAGCTCCACAGTCAGGGCCCTCAATGCCTTGGCCGCGTCATCGTTGACGGTCAGGGCGCCCAGGCTGAATCCTTCGTATCCCCGGGCCAGCGACTGGTATTCCGCTTCGGGATAAGTAAATGGCGGGTTCTCTTGTTTGGACAATTCCGTCAATCGCTGGCTGAGCATCGAAATAAAAAAAGTCTGCAGCAGATCCCGCCGGTAATCTTTTAACGTGATCGTGGGCGGTTCAGGCACGAAGGGATAATAGATATTCACCAGGGTATGCGTGGCTTCCTTGTCGGTGACCAGCATGGCTTCCGTGGCCTGGCGGCCGGGAACGGTCGCTATGGTGCGCGGCCTTTCGATTTCGGGGTTGGGGATGGAGGAAAAATGCTTGCGCAGCAGGCTCTCCGCCACCGCCGGATCGAGATCGCCCACGATGATCACGGCCATCAGGTCGGGACGGTACCAGTCATGATAGAACCTTTTCAGCGTTTGATATTTGAAGCTGCGGATCAGGCTGTCCTTACCGATCGGCAGCCGAAGGGCGTATTTCGATCCCGCGTATAGTTTGGGATAGATCTTGCGGAACATCCGGTCATTGGCCCCCTTCCCCAGCCGGGACTCTTCCAGGATCACGCCCCGTTCCTTATCGATATCGGTGTTCTCATAGTTACAGTTATGCGCCCAGTCTTCCAGCATCTGGAACCCATTCTCCAGGTTATCGGGTTTGTCCAGCGGAATGGGCAGGATATATACGGTCTCATCAAAACCGGTATAGGCATTCAGATCGGCGCCGAATTCCACGCCGATGGTCTGCAGATAAGAGATCATCTCTGTCTTTGGAAAATGTTTCGAGCCTTTAAAGGCCATATGTTCGCAGAAATGCGCCAGGCCCTGCTGATCCTTATCTTCCAGGATCGAACCGGCGTTGACTACCAGTCTTAACTCCACTTTTTTCTCCGGGCGCGCGTTCCTGCGGATATAATAGGTGAGGCCATTGGAGAGCTTGCCCGTCTTGTACGCGGTATCGGTCGGCAACGGGGTATCGGGCGGGGTCTGGGCCACGGCCGGCAGGGCGGCGGTCAGAAAAGAACAGACCAGTATCTGGACCGACAGGACGAATAAAAGGGCGGAACGGCTTCTTTTCATAATCAGGGTTTTCTTGATGGGTCGCAAATTAACTTTTTTTGCCAATAAAGGCCCTTTCCGGGCCAACCTTCTGACCGGCCTTTTCTCCCTTTCGTCAAGCCCTTTCCCCATTCCGTCCGACCTCTTTCTCCATTCGGACCGGCCTCCTTTTGTTCTGTCCGGTCTCTTTCCTGATTTCGCGCGGCCTCTTTCCATTCCGTCGATCACTTCCCCGTTCTATCCGATCCCTTCCCCATTCCGTCCCTCCGCGGAAATTAATTTTCTCAAAAACTTGCCGGTATCGGTTTTTCTCATTTACTTTGTATTTCAAAGTACTTTTTATGAGTAGCGCCAACCGGCCCGATACCGATGAATCGTTAGAGACCCTCCGGGATATCAGACGGATGATGGAGCGATCCTCCCGCTTTATTTCGCTGAGCGGCCTTAGCGGCGTGAGCGCCGGCCTTTTCGCACTGGCGGGGGCCTGGATCGCGTATCGATGGATGCACGCTTATTATAGGGCCGGCGGAACCGTCTCGCGTTTGGGCTACGTGGCCAATGAGGAACATCCCCTCCGGGAACGTCTCTTTCTGTTGGCGGTGGCGGTATTGGCGGCCGCGCTGGCCTCCTCGACCTGGTTTACCTGGCGCAAGGCTCGCAGAAATGGCCTGCCCGTCTGGGATCACACCTCCAAAAAGCTGGTGATCAATGTGGCTATTCCCCTGATCGCCGGCGGTCTGTTCGTCCTGGGTCTCTGTTATCATTCGCTCTGGGATATTGTAGCCCCAGCCTGCCTGGTTTTCTACGGCCTGGCGCTGGTGAATGCCAGCAAATACACCCTAAGCGATATTCGTTACCTGGGTATCCTGGAGATCGTGCTCGGTTGCATCAACGTCTATTATGCGCAATGGGGCATTTATTTCTGGGCATTGGGATTTGGCGTCCTGCATATTGTTTACGGCCTGATCATGTGGTGGAAATACGAAAGATAATGAAGAACCCGATCGGACATCTCAATAAGGTTTTTGACAGCCGTATCCGTATGGGCGTGATGAGCGTCCTGCTGGTGAATGAGGCGATCAGCTTCAATGATCTCAAGCAATTGCTGGAGCTGACGGACGGCAACCTGGCGTCGCACCTGGTCAACCTGGAGGAGAACGGCTTTATCAAAGTGCATAAAGGGTTCATCGGCCGCAAGACGAATACGACCTATTCCATCACCCGTGCCGGCGAGCGGGCTTTTACCGACCACATCCAGGGCCTGGAGAATATGATAAAAGGAATAAAATAATTTTTTTTGACCATAAACTTTGAATTTCAAAGTACTTTTAAAAATAATAATATGCATAACGCAACTCACCGTTTCCCGAAGCAACTGCCCGTTTTGTCCGGTCTTTTCGGCATCCTGCTCTTGCTACCGGCCACCTGGTTCCTGTTCGCCTTGTTGGCAAGGATCTGCTTGGGCGCGACGTCCTGGTATCATTCGATGTCGCCTTCTTTCCTGCAGTCGCCCTTCGACCTTTTTGCCTGGCACAAGGCCCAGTTCATCATTTGCTCCCTGCTGCTGGCAATCATCGGCAACCTCCCGGCGACTGTACAGATCCGGCCTGGGCAGGGGAGGGGGCGGCTCCTGGGATTCCAACCGAAGGGACACTGGCTGAACACCGCCGTAGCCCTTCAAAGCATACTGCTGCTGGCGATATTGACCGTTTATACCCTGATCCAGCATCTCCGTTATTAAAACCGGTATAAGAAAGACGGCTCCCGAAAGCCGGAGTAAATTATAAAACGACACCTAAATGATGCAACGACAAAAATTTTCTCTCCGCGGCCGCGCCAAAAGCTTTTACTACGCTGGCGCAGGGATCCGGCGTTTCTTTCGGAACGAGCACAATGCCTGGATCCACATTGCCGCGACGGTAGCAGTGGTGATCGCCGGGTTCCTGCTCAAGGTCTCCCGGATGGAGGCCGCAGTCCTGGCCCTCGCCACCGGTCTCGTCTGGGTGACGGAAATGCTCAATACCTGCCTGGAGCAGGCCATGGATCTGATCTCCCGGGAACGGCATCCTCAAATAGGGTTCATCAAGGATCTCGCGGCAGGCGCCGTGCTCGTGGCCGCCCTCACGGCATTGGTCACCGGTTTGTTCATCTTTATCCCACATATCCTATAAACGATATCTATGAAACTCAAGACGCTCCCGTCAAATTCCATTAACCTGCCAAAGCCCTTATCCCTGAAACCCCAAAAGAGCAGCAGGTCCGTGTTCCTGCGCAGCGAGATAGATCGCCTGCTGTTCTTATCTGTTTGCTTCTCTTGCCTGCTGGTCGTCATACGGATGATCCATACGGGGCGAAATACTTTTCTCTTCCTGGTATGGAATATCTTCCTTGCCTGGCTGCCTTACCTGATCACCGGGCAACTCGCCCGGATGACGCCCTTCCGCCCCAGGCTCCTTTTCGCCGGACTGATGCTGGCCTGGCTGCTCTTCATCCCCAACTCATTTTATATCATCACCGATCTGTACCACCTGAACGACTGGTACAACGACAGGCAGATGCCTTCCTGGTTCGACCTGGCCATGATCCTGTCCTTTGTCTGGAACGGCCTGCTCCTGGGCGTGCTCTCCGTCCGGCAAATGGAAAAGATCTTGAAGCCCCGGCTGCCGGCGCATCACGAGCTTTTTTTCCTCTATCCCGTCATGTGGCTGAATGCGGTGGGCGTTTATACGGGCAGGTATCTGCGTTTCAATAGCTGGAACCTGATCACCGACCCTTTTCAGCTGTTCGGCGATATGGCCCGTCTCGTCATCCACCCGCTGCGCAACCAATACGTCTGGGCCATGATCTTTTGCTTCTCGATCCTGATGACCCTCATGTACCTGATGATGAAGAGAATCAGCAAGGCGCTGAACTGATCTCCCGGAAACGGCATATTTCCGGCTCGAACCGCCTTTTTTCACTAATGACCCATCGTATCGGTCTCTGTATTTCAAAAATTAACGCTTACCATTAAACGCAAAAACAATGGACAACATGCTCGTCACTTTCTGGGATCGCAACAAGATCATCCTGAAAAGCTTTCTTATCGGATTCCTCATCCTGCTCCTCCTCATCCCGCAACTTTTTATTCAAAACCTGGTCACGGAAAGACAACAGCGGCAGAAAGAGGCCGTCGACGAGATCAGCGCCAAATGGGCCGGCCCCCAGACGGTCACAGGCCCCGTTATCGCCATTCCTTATACCGAAATGGTAACGACCGACGACAAGGTTACGAAGGAGGTGAAAAGATGGGCTTATTTCCTGCCGGATAAGCTATCGATCCACTCCCGTATCGTTCCGGAAAAAAGATACCGGGGCATCTACCAGGTGATCGTTTATACGACGGAGCTGCAGATCAGCGGCGGCTACGACAGCCTCAGGATCGCCGATCTGGGGATCCCTTCCGACAAGGTTTTATGGAACCAGGCTGCCGTTTTTCTGGATATTACCGATTTCAAAGGATTGAAGGAAGAGACCACCCTGCGCCTGAACGGCGCCGGTCTCGATCTGGTTCCCGGCAAGTTCTCAAACGAACAATTCCCAAGCGCCCTGACCGCCGCCCTGCCTTTTTCTGTTCTCGCAGCATCCGCCAACGGTACTCAGGGCGCCGCCGTATCGTCATCCCCCGCCGGCACGCCATTGGAATTTTCCACGACGATCCGTCTAAAAGGATCGGGCGATCTCTTATTTGTTCCTGCTGGCAAGAACAGCGCCGTCCAGGCCTCTTCTTCCTGGCCGAACCCCAGCTTTACCGGCAACTCGCTGCCCGATCTGCGCAGCGTGCAGGACAGTGGCTTTGTCGCCGACTGGAAAGTGCTTTATCTGAACCGCAGCTATCCCCAGCAGTGGAAGGATCGCACCTATGACCTGAAAACTTCCGCCTTTGGCGTGAGCCTGATCCTGCCGGTCGATACTTATCAGCAGACCACCCGCAGCGTGAAATACGCCATCTTATGTATCCTGCTGACCTTTACGGCCTTCTTCCTGATCGAGCTGATCTATTCGCGGGCGATCCATTCCCTGCAATACCTGCTGGTCGGCGTCGCTCTTTGTATCTTCTATACCCTGCTCCTGTCCTTTGCGGAATATATCGGTTTCAACGGGGCCTATGGGGTGGCCTCCCTGGCGACGATCTCGCTGATCGCCTGGTATGTGCGGAGCATCCTGCGTTCCGGCGCCATGTCCCTGTTCATCGGCTGCCTGCTTACCTTGCTATACGGGTTCATTTTTACGCTCATCCAGTTACAGGATTATGCATTACTGCTCGGCAGCATCGGGTTATTCCTCACGCTCGCGGTGGTCATGTATTTCTCACGGAAGATAAAATGGAACCATGACTAAAAATCCACGCCCATCGACACCTGTGCGATCGGCTTGCCGCCAAAAAAGGTGTTCATCTCCCATCCTACGTCCAAACGGAGAAAATACCCGAGCAGGGTGCTGCGCGCCCCGAAACCATAGCTTCCCGCAAAGGGGCCGAGGCCCCCGGCCCTGATCAGTACGCTCACATTCGATGACTGGCTGTTGGGATCATTATAGATCTCTGTCGGGCGTGAGAGATTTTTTATGCTGCCTTCCCAGGCATTGCCCAGGTCAAAGAACTGGATCAACTGGAAATTACGGAGAAAGGCATTATTGATCGGCTTGTTGAATAGGGTCGTAAAGAGCGGCAACCGGAATTCGCTGTTGAGGATCAGGTCATTGTTGCCGTTCGACACGTTCTGGTTGAACCCTCTGAGGTTGACGGCCAGCGATTGGAAGGCATAGCCGGCGTCGGGGTTGGGCTGCGGCTTCTGGTTGGCCTGCGGGAACAGCCACCCGTCGGTGCCTCCAGCATAGTAGACGACCTTATGATTGCCAAAGGAAAAATCACCCGCAGCGCGCACTGCCCAGATGAGATTGCGGAAGATAGGCAGGTAATGCCTGGCGTCGAACCCGATATTGTACATATACTTCCCTTCCCCGGAACCCTTGGTCGTATTCAACTGCGCATTCATATCGAAATAGATCTTGTAGCGCAGACCGTTCCAGATATTCGTAGCCTTCAACAGCGTATTGTCATATACATATTCAATCCGCATCAGGGCATAGGTCTGCTTGTTCTGTGGTGGGGCTTGCAGAACGATCGTGTCGATTATAGGGCCGAGACCGTCGGGCCTCACCACGATCTTATCCGTGCGGATACCCGGCATCAGGCGGATACTTTTCACCTTGTCGAAGGGATATTTGAACACGCCTTGCCAAAGGTTCGTATAGGATTTTGCGTCATAGTCCCCGCCATAGCCGGTATTTCCGGCTAACGTACTATCATAGTACCTGCCGACCTCCGTTTCGCGGTAATAGATAAGGGACATGTCCCAACGCTTTTTCAGATAATCGACGCGAGCAAACCACTCGCCGCTGCCGTCGAAAAAGGAGGAGCTGCCTGGCGTAAAACTAGTGGCCCCCTGCGGCTCGACCGAGGTTGCGCCCGAACCCGTGCTGAAAAAAGGCAGCCTGATGGCCCCCGTGAACCGGATATCCTCGAAAAGATCGAATACAGACGCCTTTAGCATGCCGCTGAACGCGTCTGCGCCGCTGAGATTGATCGGCAAGCTACCCGTAAAAGGCTGCAATGAAGTGATCAGTACGTCATTGTTGAAACCTGCTGAAAAATTATCCGCCGAGAACTTGAGCTTGTAATCGAATAGCTTCGCCCGTTTCAATACCGGCTCTTCCTTGAGCTCCGGACGGGCGCTGCTCGCCGTCGCAAAGGGATTAGTGGTTCGCCGGATGGTACGGATGCTGTCGCCCCGATCCTTGTCGAACTCGCTTTCAAAAAAATCTCCCGGCTGCTTGTGTGCCGCGGTATCCAATTGTCTCGACTTTTGCTGCGGGGGCAATACCGCCGCATTCTCTACCATCGATTCGGCGACCGTCCGTTTGCGGTAATCGGTCATTTTCACACTCAGATTCCTCTTTTTTAGCGCCGCATCATCGACTTTCAGCTTGTAGAGGAATTTCAGATCGCCTTCCTGCCTGACCTCGCTCACCTGTCCGAAGTCCCCCGCCGACTTGGTCTCGGTCAGACCGCTCTCGTAATTGGTGATCGGAAAGATATAGGAGGAATCATTGGTGATCGAAATGGCATACACGGTGTCGGGCTCCGTCTTATGCTGCGCCTTCATCGTGGAGTCCAGCTCCATCGGGTCGGGGTTGTGCAGGAACTCTTCCCCGATCTTATAGATCGTGTCGATACCCGCCCGCTGCGTGGTGAAGAAGCCCGCATAACGGTTGGATATCCCATTCTCGTCGCTTACGAAAGTAAAGTGATTCCCATTGTATTGGGTGGGGTAATGGGCATTCCCGTATTTCAGGAAGGTCAGTTGGGAGATCTGTTTGGCCTCGCCCGTAAGCCCGTTGGTCACCATGAAGACATTGTAACGATTGTTGGACGGCATGACCGTGTCCCCGGAATTGGCGCGGGCCGTCGGACGGTTGGAAGAATAGATGATCCCGGTCTTGCCGGGAAAGGCGACAAAGCTCGGGTCCTGATCGTCGAAAACATCATTGGTCACCTGTTCGAACTTATCCTGCTCGATCTTATAGGTATAGATATCCGACTGGCCATTTCGCACCGCACTGAGCAACAGGGTATTGTTATCCAGCATGTATTTCATATCCTGTACCTGATCGAAATCCGTGAGATCCTGGACGACCCGCTTGTAACGCGCGATCACGTCGTATACGAACAGGCGTACCTTGCCCTCCTTCCAGTACACCACCGCCAGGCGTGTACCTTTCGGATCCCAGGCCAGCAAGGGATAGTGCGGGTCAAGCTGCTCCGCGTCGGAACGCACCCCGCTCTTCAGCAATACCTTGGTATAGATATAGTTCTCATGCAATACGACCGAATACTTGCCATGCTTGAACTCCACTACCGCATAGGTCTGGCTGCGCGGGGCAGGGTTGGGGGAGAAATGAAAGAAATCCAGGTGATCGTTGATATTCTCTACCACCGAGACGGTTCCCTTCGGGAAATTCCGGCGGCCACGGATGTCCTTTTCGTATTTATCCTGCTCCTCGTTCATGAAGTCTTTCAGCACTTCCTTGAACTTCTTTTTGCAAATGCGCTGGGAGGCATTGTTCAGATTGCGGTATACCCTCGCCAGGTAGAGGAAATAAGTGACATTCTCTTTCTTGTATTTTTCGGCCATGTAGAACCAGAAGGCATGCCCCGCCAGATCGGGTTTTTCAAAGGCGAACTGGTAAAAATTCTTGTACCGCCCCGAAAGCATGGCCGATTTCAACTGGTCGTCCAGCGCCGGGCTCCAGGTCTCCCCCGCATATTCGACATAGCCGTCCGTGAGCCACTGGGGAAGATCGAGCAGGGCCTGGTTGGCCGCGAACTCGCCGAGATCGTCCCCGAACAGGATATTGTCCAGGAGTATACGGGCGAGACCCTGCCTGATCTGGAGCCGGAGATTGTTGTGATCCCCGTTATAATAGACCACCAATTTGTTGTTCACCAGCTTGGTGATGCCGCCGGTCGTCTGCCAATCGAGATCGAGTCCGATATTGGACTGCTCCAGATCGTTATAACTATTGTAAATGACGATATTAGCTCTCCGCTGCAACCCGTATTCGACGAATTGCTCGATGCCGGGCAGCTCCTTCTCCGCCAACTGGCATACAAATTTCCCCAGAGCATCGCCCCCCTGGCTGAAATAAGTGTTGAAATTGGTGGTCTGGTAGTATTTCCATTTGAAATTCTTGAACTGCAGGCGGTTCTTCCCGAATTCCACCGTATTCACCTGGGCAAAGGCATGCCCGGTGATCAGGGAAAGTCCTGTTAAAACTCCAAAAAGATACAGTGACTTCCACTTATTCTGATGAAATTGCATACCCATTCTTTAAGAGTTTTAAAGTTATAACAATCCCTAATACCGGGGAAATTGATTTTGCTGCAAATAAAAGGGGACCGTAGACTTATAATCGATATAGCATGCTTACAATAAAGGCTTTTACGTTCAACCCACTACAGGAAAATACATACGTGCTGATGAATGAAAAGGATGCCTGCACGATCATCGACCCCGGCTGTTATTTTGAAGAGGAACGCACCGTTCTGGGGGAATTTATCAGGCAGAAGGGACTTGCTCCGGATTTGCTCCTGAACACCCACTGCCATCTCGACCATGTATTCGGGAATAAATACATATATGATGCCTTTGGTCTGCCCCTGCATCTCCACGAGCTGGAAAAACCCTTGTTAGAGGCCATGCCTGAATATGGCGTGGCATGGGGTCTGCCCTTTGACAATTACGAAGGGCCCCTGGTCTTTCTGAAACCGGGCGACACCCTGAAATTTGGGGATAATGAGCTGAGAATGTTATTCCTTCCGGGACATTCGCCGGGCAGTATCGGCTTTTATTGTGAAAAACAGGGCTTTATCATCGGGGGGGACGTCCTGTTCCGGGAAAGTATCGGCCGTACCGATCTGCCCGGCGGCGATCATGCGACGCTCCTGCATAGCATCCGGGAACAATTATGGCCCCTGCCCGATGCGACGATCGTGTATCCCGGACATGGAGAACCGACGACCATCGGTTGGGAGAAGAAACACAATCCGTTCTTGAACCCTTAGCCTCAAGCTGCAAGCTTCAAGCTGCCATTGGTAGGCTCGTTTACATCCTTCAGCTTTAATAACAGCTAGCTTGAAGCTTGCAGCTTGAAGCCTGTATTTCCCCCCTAACCCCCCACCCATTTCCCGATATAGGGTAATCTCCTGAACTCCCTGCGCTCGATACGCAGGATCAGGAGCGCATAACCCGCCATGAACAGGGTCGCCAGCACCAGGCTAAACAGCCTGCCCGAACCCGGGCCGGCCAAGGAATGATGCAGGAAATACAACAGCAGCACGATCACCATATAGGCCACCAGCTTTTTCCAGGCATAAGGCACGGGATATTCTTTCTGCCCCCATACGAAAGAGATCACCATCATGCTGCCATAACAAAAGAAAGTGGCCCAGGCCGAAGCCATATAGCCATAACGCGGTATGAACAGGTAGTTGATGACCAGCGTGACGGCCGCGCCGATCAGGGTGATATAGGCTCCCGCCAGGGTGCGGTGCGAAAGTTTATACCAGATGGAAAGATTGTAATAGATGCCCAGGAACATATTGGCGAAGAGCAGGATCGGCACGATCCTCAACCCCTCCCACATCTTCGGGTCGCGGATGAACAGGCTCTTCCATAACCCCAGCGGTAAAACCACGAAAAGGAACATCAGCGAGATCGTGATCACAAAGAATTTCATGACCCGCGCATAGACCCGGGGGGCGTCCTCCTCCGTGGACTGCTTAAAGAAAAAGGGTTCGGCCCCCATGCGGAAAGCCTGCACGAAAAGCGTGATCAACAGCGACAGCTTATAACAGCCGCTATAGATCCCCACCTGTATATCCGCCGCATTTTCGGACAAGGGCAGCCTCCGGGCCAGCAAGATCCGGTCAAAGGTCTCGTTGATCATCCCCCCGAAACCCGCGATCGTCAGCGGCAGGGCATAGATCATGATCTCCTTCCATAATTTGGCGTTAAAGGTCCAGCGGAACTGTCTCAATTGCCCCGAAAGGGCCGCTACCTGGAAAAGGGACTGGCCGAGGTTGGCGATCAGCACATAGCCCGCCCCAAACCCCGAACTATAGATAAAGATCAGGACGCTGTTGGGGTGCGTCTTGAGCACCGCGGGACAGACAGACAGGAAAAAAAAGGTCAGGGCGATATTCAGCAGGATGCCTGCTACCCGGATGGCCGCGAACCGCTTGGGCCTTCCCTCGTGCCGCAGCCTGGCAAATGGCAGCGCCGAAAGGGCGTCACAGGCAATGATACAGGCGCTGATCGTAATATATTCGGGGTGCGCGGATATATGGATGAATTCCGCGATCTGTCTGCGAAAAACGATCATCAACAGCACGATGGCGGTGGTAGTGGCCAATAGCGAGCCGGTCAGGGTGTCATAGACGTCCTTCTCCGCCTCTTTTTTCTGGATATACCGGAAATAGGCCGTCTCGAACCCGAACAGCACCAGGATATTCAAAAAAGGGATCAGGGAATACACCAGGCTCATCTTTCCGTATTCCGTCGTGCCGGCGAATTTGGCGGTCAGATAAGGCGTCATCAGATAGTAGAGGAACCGTGCGGCGATGGAGCTTGCCCCATACCACACCGTTTGCCCTGCCAGTTTTTTGATGCTGCTCAATTCCAGACGTTTAGATGATGGACAAAAATAACTTCCTTGCGCCGATATTAACGCGAAATTTCAAAATGCCGTACCTTTATTAAAATTTATTCTATATATGAGAAGACTGCTACTGCTTTTGATGGTCATGCTATTGTCCCGTTTCGCCGTTTATGCCCAGCCAACGGCCTATCAATCCAAAACGCAATATCAGAAGGCGCAACTCGACGCCGTCTCTATCGACCTGCCTTATTCCGAAGACCTGGCCGATCAGACGATCAAAGATTATATGGGCAAAAAAGGGCTGAAAGGCGCCAGCCAGAAAGGGTATACCCTCTATCACGGCATCCGCCTGGGCGATACGGCATCGGCCATGAGCGACCTACTCTTCAAGACCGACCGCCGCAATAGGGATAAGAACGCTTCGACCGTGACCCTGCTGGTCGTAATGGCGGGGGAAGACCCTGCCAAACGCGCCCCGGGCGCCCCTTTTCCCGTGGAAGACGCAAAAGTGTTCCTGAATAATCTCATACCCGCCTTTGTAGCCGCCGATC
>OLLP01000776.1_pt1 | contig 15912 bp, 14 predicted proteins | sample 1604561 | NCBI WGS metagenome assembly OLLP01 (sample SAMEA104055722, study PRJEB20765) | soil metagenome | isolation source: soil | reverse complement strand
TGCGCTCTTTATTTCAGGGAATACGGTTTCAATAGCGGGGGCTACCGGCGCAGGTGTACTTTCATAATTAATGCCCAGCGGCGTTCTAACGTCGGTTACCAGGCGATAAATATTGGCGGCCTGTTTATTATGGCCGGGTTTTGCGGCCAGGGCCCAGAGCGTGACTTCCTGGAACAATAAATCCTGTGCGGTGGTGCTGACCTATGACGACGCGATCGACGTAGACCTGGACAATGTCGTGCCCGCGCTCGATTCCCTGCGATTTAAAGGAACATTTTATCTGATCGGCGCTTCGCCGGTTATCAGCCGGAGGATGGCGGCATGGAGAGCGGTGGCACAGGAGGGCCATGAATTGGGCAATCACGCCTTGTTCCATCCTTGCGATGGCAGCCAGCCGGGACGGGGCTGGATTACACCGGATATCGATCTGAGTAAGTATACGGTGAGCCGCGCCGTGAATGAAATAAGGCTTAATAATACCCTGCTGAAAGCCATTGACGGCAAGGACCGGCGGACCTTTGCCTATCCCTGCGGAGATCGTAAGATCGGAGATGTGTTCTTCTACGATTCGCTTAAAAATGAATTTGCCGGAGCGCGTGGCGTGGGCCCGGGATTGCAGACGGCTGCGCAGGTGGATCTGAGCAATATCAATTGTTATGTGATCAATGGGCAGTCGGCCGATTATATGATCGACCTGGTAAAGAAGGCGATGCAGTCGCATGCTCTGTTGGTCTTTTTGTTCCATGGGGTAGGCGGAGGCCATAATATCAACGTCAGCCTGGATGCGCATAGCCAGTTGCTGCATTTTTTGAAGCAGCATGAAAAAGGTATCTGGATCGCACCGATGGTGGATGTGGCTGACTATATCAAAGGGATACAACAAAATGCTCATTGAAAGGGTATTCAATGAGCATTCTTAATATCTGGCTGCTGAACCGCGCGAATTCGCCGGATTATCTTACTTCTTCTTTTTTGCCGAGTCGGCGGGCATTGCCATGGCGGGCTGCGGCATACCGGCCATCATCTTCATCACATCGGCGGGCTCGAGCATGCTCCAATGCTCCGTAGCCTTTCCGTCCTTGAATTTTGCGACTTCGATCTCTTTCATGTCAAATTTATCACCGGCTTTATGGCCCATGGCATCGACTTTGAAGGTCGCGGTAAAATGTTCCCATGACATGACATATTCGTCGTCGGCAAGCTCTTTGATGATGTCAGTCTTCATATTATCGAAAATGGCGACTTCTTTCCCAAATGACACTTTTATGCTATCGAGCCCTTTGATATCGCCGTTATCCCCTGAATGGTCGACGGCATCTGCAGCGATATAATCGCCCAGCTTACTGAAGTCTTTGGATTCGAAGGATTGCGAAACGGCATGCATGGCGTCCAGGTTCTTTTGAGCTGTTGGCGAAAGAGCGCTTTCGCTCTTGCTGTTGCAGGAGCTGCAAAAGCAGGTCAGGGCTATGGCAGCCATCGTTAGATACTTTTTCATTTGTATTTATTTAAGTTAAGAGAGAAAACGATCGGGGGGACGGAGACGTTGATCTCAGACAGGGACGTTGACCTCAATTTAAGTATTTCCCTTAATTTCCGATCGTTTTGCCAAAAATCAGGGTAAATGGGGAGTAGCGGCCTCTTTATTACCCGCTTTCAGATTAGCGCCTGCAAGATCGTTCCAGGTATCGCGTGAACTTGGAAATGCCTGACAATTGAGGGAGAAGACCTTGACGGCAGCGGTATAGTCCTTATTTCTCAAAAAGCGATTGCCTTCCGAAGCGATGGTGGATTCGTCGAATAATTGCCATCCGGGAAAGTCTCTCCTCGTACTCTCATAGACAAGGACGGCTTCATCGACGTTTCCGGAATCTATGAGGCTCACAAACTGGTCTTCATCGATCGGGGCGGGCCTGCCTAGTTTTAAATAGGCTTTCCCAAGGATGCTGTAGGAAGACCCGGAATAAGGGTACCATTTTACGGCCTGCTCCATAACCGTTGCCGTTTTCTGATATTTTCCTTTTTCGAGCAATTCCATCCCCAGGTTCTTTAATTCACCTTCATAAGGGATCTTCGCATTGGCGCTTACCTTTCCTGTATCAAGTTTGATCCCAATCGCCTCATCCCGCCATTTCTCGATATACTCATTCCTGTAGATCGTCATTCCCCCCTCCGGCGTCCATTTATTATATTCCATATAGTAGGCCACCGATCTGGCCACATCCCTGCCTTTAATCCTGGATATTATATGCAGGGCGCCGTCAATGCCGGACGAGACCCCTGCCGTAGTGATTATATTTCCGTTGTCAACATACTTTGTGTCATCCAGCACGGTTGAATTGGGCAGCATTTTTCGCAGGCCGGTGATAAAGCTATGATGAGTGGTCACGACGAGACCATTAAGCAATCCGGCTTTGGCAAGAATACCTGCACCGTTACAGACGGACATGACGATGACTTTCTGCGAATAGAGCGAATTGACCCAATCCAGCACTTTCTGATTGTTAGAGGTCGCCTCGCGGTTGCCTCCGGGGAAGACGACGATATCGGGAACCGGCGCCTCGTCTATCGGGTACTGTGGTTTTATGGTCACGAATCCCTGGGAAAGGATCTCTTTGCCATCGGCCGAAACGGTATAAGCATTAAAGTCAGGGGTTGCGGAAAAGGTTTCCGCCGGCCCGGCAAAATCCAGCAATTCGACTCCCTGGTACAAGAATATGGCGACATTAAATTTCTTAGGCTGCTGGGCCATGCCCTGGGTGTCCTGGAGCCCTAGCAAGGCTATGGGCAAAATGCCTTTCATGAATAAATTTTTAAAGTGGTTCATAATCTTTTAGTTAGTATTTCAAAAATACCCGAAGGACCGGCCAAATTTTCACATTGTCTGATTATGACATTTAATTGTCTATATTTGTCCATTCTGAAGCATATAAGACATCCCCATGCCGCCCGCCAATATTGTATTTCTTCTTTTTCCAGATACGCATCTCCTCGATCTGTCAGGGCCTGCGCAAGTCTTTTATGAAGCCAATGAACAAGGCAAACAACTCTTCCGTTTGCACTTTGCCTCATTGAATAAGAATATTGTAACGAAGCAAGGGCTTCTACTTGCAAATCTTACTTATATGGATGACCTGCAATTGCGGAAAGGCGACCTGGTTTGTATACCCGGCATCGATCTCAAGCATTTTTGCGAGGGCCGGCTGGATGAGCCCATTCAGAATGCAAAAAAATGGATGCGCGAGCAATACAGAAAGGGCGTAAGCATCGCATCGATCTGTTCGGGCGCCCTGGTCCTGGCCGAAATGGGATTCTTAAACGGGGTCAAGTGTACCACCCACTGGAAATGTTTGCCCTATGCCAAAAAACATTACCCGAAAGCGCATTTTGCAGAGGATTCTCTGTACGTCTTTGATAAAGGCATTTTCACCAGTGCCGGGATGACCGCAGGTATCGATATGGCGCTCGCCCTTGTCGAAAGATGGAGCAACCCGTTACTGGCTGCAAAAGTTGCGCGCGAGATGGTGATCAATATCCGGCGTGTGGAGACAAAGAGTCAGCAGAATACTTTTCTCGATTTTAAAAACCATTTTAATGCGGACGTCTATCGGGCGCAGGAGATCCTTGCCGACCGCCTCGACGCTTCCTATACGATAGCTCATCTGGCAAAAGAATTAAATATGAGCGACCGGCAGTTAGCCAGGTTATTCAAGAGCCATACGAAACAAACGATACAGGCCTATCGGGAAAACCAGCGTCTCGATCATGGCCAACAATTGTTATTCAATACGGAATTGTCGATCAAAGAGATCGCGTTCCAATGCGGGTATGAAAGCGCCAGGCAGTTTACCCGGTTATGGAAAAATAAGAGGGAGTTGACGCCGCTGGAATCCAGGAGGGCCCGGCATGGCGCATCGCCATCTTTTTGAAAAATAGTTGTAAGATGCCAAAAACATTCCTGTTACCTTTGTCTGGATGAAATACGCATTTATCCTTTCCCTTTTGGGCTTATTATTTTTTTGCAAGGCTGATGCCCAATTGTCATTTAATAAAATAGACTCCACCTTAAAAATGGGGAATGCCGGGTATCGGGTGAGTTGTAAGAATAAGAATGTCAATGCAAATGATATGACGATCAGCCCTGTTGGATTCTCGAGCGAAGCGCAGCGGATGAACTTCGTATTGAGCGGCCGGCTGGCCCGGGCGGAGATCGACGATCTTAACAGCGATGGGTTTCCCGATCTCGTACTTTATATCTATAGCGATTCGACCGCCTTGTTCGGAACAGTATATGCCTTTTTATCGGAGGCCAACAAAACCATTTCTCCCTGCGTGTTACCCGACACCAGGATGGACGGCAAGATAAATACGGGCTATAAAGGCCATGACCAGTTCTCGCTGATGGGAAGCTATCTGCAACAAAAATTTCCTGTCTATAAAGCAGGAGATAAAGATAGACCCACGGGAGGCACCCGGGTGATCTTATATCAATTGATCCGCGGAGGCGATGACAAATTTAAATTCAACGTCGTTCGGTTCTATGATATCCCGTAAATTTATAAAATCAGGTTTATGAGATCAAGGATAATGAAGTTTTTAATGTTCTTCGGACTGCCAGTGCTCTTTTTGGTCATTGGCTCCCGGTCATCTGTAAAGGCGCAAGGCCCCGCAGGACAGCGGCGTTACCTGTATGTGGCTACGCCCGGGATCCGTGATTACCTGGGCTATGGCGGACACGGTATCCTCGTTTTTGACATGCAGGATAACCATCGGTTTGTAAAAAGGATCCGCACCCGCGGCCTTCACCCGGATGGTAAACCCTCGAACGTCAAAGGGATCGCTGTAAGCATTCCACTCAACAGTATTTATGTAAGCACTCTTGAGTCTTTGCAACGCATCGACCTCAGTACCGATTCGGTGCTTTGGGAAAAAAAATTTGACGGTGGCTGCGACCGGATGGCTATTTCACCCGATGGCCTCACCATGTACCTGCCCAATCTGGAAGGCGCTTTTTGGAACGTGGTCGATTGCAAAACGGGCGCCATAATCAAAAAGATCGGCTCTTTTAAAAGATCCCATAACACCCTTTACGGACCGTCCGGCAACTTTGTTTACCTCGACGATATCGGAAGCCCCTGGCTATCTATCGCCGACGCCAAAAAGCACGAGTTGGTCGGAAAGGTCGGCCCATTTGAAAATTATGTCCGGCCTTTTACCATCAATGCAAAAGAGACCCTTGCCTACGTAACGGTTGATAGTCTGCTGGGTTTCGAAGTCGGCGATCTGAAGACCGGCAAAAAACTCGCCCATATAGTCGTTGAGGGCTGGGAGCCCGGCCCGGTGAGACGGCATGGCAACCCCAGCCATGGTATCGGCCTCACGCCTGACGAAAAAGAATTATGGGTCTGCGACGGCCATAATATGCGTCTGCATGTATTCAAAGCCGTGGCTCCTTACCAGCAACTTACCACCATCCCCTTGCAGGATATGCCCGGATGGATCGCCTTTAGCATGGATGGTAAGTACGCCTATCCCTCCAGCGGCGAGGTGATAGACGTCAAGACCCGCAAAATACTGTTGACATTAAAGGATGAATTCCATAACAACGTGGCCAGTGAGAAAATGGTAGAGGTTGAGTTTAATGGAAACAAGGCGGTGCGTGCGGGGGATCAGTTTGGGATCGGGCGTAATAACTCGCCAGACTGACCCGCATTTATTCCTATTCGTGGAAAATATAAATTTCCACTCTTCTGTTCAGGTCTTTTGTCGGGTAGTCCCTGGATATTCCCCTGCCTTGCGCCTCGATGAGAGCCGGAGATATACCGAATTTTGACGACAGGAGGCGAGCGATTTCACCGGCTCTTTTTTTGGACAGTTCCAGATTGTAGGTTTCAGAGCCCGCATCATCCGTAAATCCCACCACTTGTATTTTTTTTATACCTGGCCTGATCAGTAGGCCCCGGTATCGCTGCAAGCTGTCCGGATTTTGTATCAGGTATTTGTCGAAATCAAACTGGATATTATGGATGACAATGGTGTCGGTCGCCGGCGGAAGATAAGATAACCTCGACGTATCTATGCCGCTTCCCCTGATATTTGGCAGGGTGTCCGTGAAACCAGGATCCCAATCCCCGGGATGATTGTCGGAATGTCGCCTCTTGATTGAATATAACGAGTCCCTTATTTTCTGATAGCCTGTACAGACAGCGCCTTTCATCGGGACGATAGAGATATCGTCGACCAGGATATCGATGGTTGGCTTGGGCCAGTTGCGTTGTTCCATGATGTCGGCGTTTGAGGCCCGGGCGAAGTTGCCGACGATCAAAATGGTGGAATTGGAAGTAGCGATGAATTCTTTTCTGATCTCAAACCATCCGTTCTTTAAATCCTTCGTCGTTGCGCCCGGAAAAGAAAGCCAGTTTCGGGGTTGTAAAATAGAGTCTCCCTGCACAAAAACAAAACGGGTAGTAAACCACAGACCTATGTCTCGCAGATTTGGGCAGACGGCGTTAAGCTCGTCTTTTTTGCCCGGACCAGCGATCTTTAGGCTGACGCTATATCGTTCTCCGGCCTGGAGGGGACATAAGAGCATGGTTTCCCAATATTGACGGTCGATGGTTTCCCGGCTCGCGGCGACGATCTGCAGGTGCCTGCTACCCGTAGCGGATGGGAATCGGGGAAAGTAACCTGTTGTAAATCTCCGGCTTAAAAAGAACCAGGCGGAGGGGCTGCAAGGTTGATTGAATTCAGCGCAGGTATTGACATCTTCAAAGGAAGGGTTCGGCACGAGGTTCTGGCCCTCCGTTCTTTGGCACAACAGGAGTATGAGCAAGGGCGGCCAGGCTACATGACGAAGAGAGGTTTCCATTTTATGCTCCTGTAAATAAGGAACTGAAGATATGAATTTGTCAACTCATTTTGATCAGTCATCGCAAACCGAGCGAGTATTGGATCGTTTGTCCCCGTATCCTGTAAGAAGGTGGATGCCTGTCAACTAAAAAGCTCATACCTAATTAATATCCAATTAGATATGAGCTGTAGTAGCGCGATCGGGATTTGAACCCGAGACCTCAGGGTTATGAATCCTGTGCTCTAACCAACTGAGCTATCGCGCCATTTTCTTCCACCACGGAACGTTCTCAGGCTACTTTGTTCATCGGGGATGCAAATGGGCCTTCAAACGGGCTGCAAAAATAGAGAAAAGACGGTAAAAAGGGAAATGAATTCCGGGTTGATTTCGAGCGGTGCGTGAACAGTGATGCCTGGAAGCTGTTCAGCGCCCCGAGGTCATGGATCCTTTGCGCTAACAAAAGCCGACTAACCTGGCTGCGGCGCCAGGTCGCAAAAGGGCAAAAAAAAGGCTCTCTGTAGAAACAGGGAGCCGTCTAACGATTGCTTGCCATATGAAAAATCTTACATAATTCTATTTGAGTCTTCGGTTTATCAGCGGCCAGGATGGCTATACACTATCAAAACTGTGCCAAGATCGATACCGCCAAGTCAAGAATTTGTGAAGGCTACGCTAAAATACCTTCCATCCCCTCTTCAATCTTTCTAATGCAATTTCGGAAGAAAAAGAGGTAAAAAGAAATTTACTTTTCAACAATAGGCATTTTTTTGATATTTTATGGTAAAAAACAAATAGTATTATTTAATTAACTATGTAATTTGCGGTCTTAAACGGCCAAAAATAGCGCTTTTACCCTGATTTTGGCGGAAATCCAAATTATTGTAATTATATTATAATTAATATATATAACTAAGATCGCCGATCAGCGTGTTTTTCCAGGATATGTTTCCAAAGCATTTTCCAGGCAATCCATCGCTTTTTGCAAAGCGTCCACATTGAGGACATAAGCCAGGCGCACTTCTTTCTTGCCAAGCCCCGGCGTTCCATAAAACCCGCTCGCAGGCGCAAGCATGACGGTTTGATCTTTATAGGAAAAACTTTCCAGTAACCACTGGCAAAACTCGTCCGCGTCGTCCACCGGCAGACTGGCGATCGCATAAAAGGCGCCGCCCGGATTGGGACAGTATACGCCACGCATCTTGTTCAACCGGGCAACGAGCGTGTCCCGTCTCTTCAGGTACTCGGCCCGGGTGGCGTCGAAATAGTCCGGCGGCAGATCAATGGCAGCCTCTCCCAGTATCTGTGCAAAGGAAGGAGGGCTTAGCCTGGCCTGCGCGAATTTCAGTGCTGTATCGAGTACCTGCTGATTGCGGGTGACCAGCGCGCCGATCCGCCCTCCGCAGGCGCTGTACCGCTTAGAGATCGTATCGACCATGATCACGTGCTGATCGGCGTCTTTCAGGCCGATGGCACTCGTATGCTTGCCGCTATAGCAAAAATCCCTGTAGGCCTCGTCGGCAAAAAGATAAAGGTCATATTTCAGGATCAGCTTCCGGATCGTCTCCATTTCTTCCGGGCTATAAAGATAACCCGTGGGGTTATTGGGGCTGCAGATGATGATCCCCTTGGTGCGGGGAGTGATCAGCCGCTCGAATTCTGCAGCGGGCGGCAACGCGAAACCATCCTCGATCCGCGAAGTAAGGGCCCGCACGATGGAATTGGCGGCTACGGCAAAACCATTGTAATTGGCATAGAAGGGTTCGGGTATGATGACCTCGTCCCCCGCGTCCAGGCAACTCATCAGGCCGAACTGGATAGCTTCCGACCCTCCCGTGGTGATCAGGATCTGGCTGTAATCCACTTCAATACCCAGCCGGGAATAATATCCCGCCAGCTTGCGGCGGTAACTTTCGTTGCCCGCGCTATGGCTATATTCCAATACTTTAAAATCAAAATGACGCACGGCGTCCAGCGCCATTTTGGGCGTTTCGATATCGGGCTGGCCGATATTCAGGTGGTAGACCTGGATGCCCCTTTTTTTGGCGGCCTCTGCAAAAGGCACCAGTTTCCGGATGGGCGAAGCCGGCATCGTCTGTCCTCGTTGGCTGATTTTTGGCATAAAATAGATTACAAATATAAAAAATCCCCCCGGCAACCGGAGGGATCATGATTATCTCTTAACGATTTGCCGGCTAGCTGCCCGACTTGGGTTTTTCAGTCCCCTTTTCCGCTTCGTATTTCGCATAGGCGTCCGCAGTCAGCACTTCCCCCACGATCTTCAATTGAAGAGGCAGGTCGATGCCGGCGATCTTTACCGTAATACTTTTATTGAAAGGGCCGGGAGCGGCCGCATTGAAACCTGCAATGATCTTATCGTCCTTGCCTTTCAGCACCGCGCCCTCGGGCTTGGTCGGGGTGGTGCAACCACAGGAGGCGACCGCCGACTCGATGATCACGGGGCCGTCACTGTTATTGGTAAAAGGGAAGTCATGGGTAACGGGCGTTCCTTGCTTGATCTTGCCAAAATCGTAGACCAGCTCCTTGAATTTTACTACCTCTTCCGCCTTTTTCTGTTGTGCGAAAAGAGCGGCGGACATCATCATGATCGCGCCGGCCAATAAAAGTGACTTCTTCATGTTTATCAATTTATTTGTTTTAATAATTGGACCGAAGCATTTTCGGGGGCCGAACCCGTCGGCGCCTTGAACACTTCCCCCGAGATCGTCAGCGTCTTTGTCTGGTTGGTGTTGTATACGATCGTCACCGTCTTGGTGAAAACACCTTCTGCATAGGCATTATAGCCTACCTTGATCTTGGCCGTCGCCCCGGCGGGGATCGGATCCCGGCTCCATTCAGGCGTGGTGCAACCGCAGGAAGCCTGCACATTGTCCAGCGTCAGGGCAACCGGGCCGTTGTTGGCGATCTCGAATACATAGACCGCCGGTCTTCCCTGGGGGATCTTGCCAAAATTATGGCTGTTCTCTTTTATTTGCAGGAAATCAGGGGGGCGGGGAACCGCTACGCCGGCAGGAGGAGGCTGTAACGTAGCCGTCTGCGCCTGGCAGATCGTAATGGTGGTAAAAAGGGTGATAAGTATTGCTAATTTTTTCATAGTTTGGCCGATATAAAGAGGGATAAATTTACGTACTAAACGCGAGCTTTGCCAATAAATTATCGGGGTATTTTATTTTTTTAACAATCAATCCAGCCGGAGTGTGGGTTAAGAGGATAACACTAATTTTGTTTTATGGAAAATCTAGCTCCTGACGAAGTGATCGACCCTGAAAAACTGTCCTTTGACCGGTTCAGGGAAGAGGTCTTGAAAGACTATCGCAGCGCCTGCGAAAGCCGCGAGGCCAGCCTGCTGGGAAGGAAGGAGGTGTTGACCGGCAAGGCCAAATTCGGCATTTTCGGGGATGGCAAGGAAGTACCCCAGGTGGCCATGGCCAAGTTCTTCAAACCGGGGGATTTTTATGCCGGTTATTACCGGGATCAGACCTTTGCCTTTGCCACCGGCGCGGCGACCATCGAGGAGTTCTTTTCCCAATTGTATGCCGACCCCGATATTCATAACGATCCGCATAGCGCAGGCAGGCAGATGAACTCTCATTTCGCTACCGCCTTTGTAGGCGACGATGGCGAACCGCTCGACCTGGCGAACAGGAAGAACCTCACGGCCGGGCTGGCGCCTACCGCCGCCCAGATGCCCAAGGCCCTGGGGCTGGCATATGCCTCCAAGGCTTTCCGGGAGGTGGACGCGCTGAAGCCTTTTACAGAATTATCCAATAACGGTAACGAGGTCTGCTTTTGCACGATCGGCGACGCCTCTACCAGCGAAGGGCATTTCTGGGAGGCTGTCAATGCGGCCGGCGTGCTGCAGATCCCGCTGGCCATCTTTGTATGGGATGACGGCTATGGCATTTCAGTGCCGCGCAAATACCAGACGACAAAGGGCTCCATCTCGGAGGCGCTGAAGGGGTTCCAGAAAAAAGAAGGCACCAACGGGATCGATATCTACCGGGTAAAAGCCTGGGATTATGCCGGGATGTGCGAGGTTTTTGAGGCCGGCATCCAATCGATGCGGCAGACCCATACGCCCGTACTCTTTCACGTGGAAGAGGTAACCCAGCCGCAGGGGCATTCTACCTCAGGTAGCCACGAGCGGTATAAATCCCCCGAACGCCTGGAATGGGAACGGGAATGGGACGGGCTCAAGAAAATGAAGGAATGGATCATCGAGAATGCGCTTGCCGAAGAGGAAGAACTGAACGATGTGGCCACCGAGGCGAAAGAATTCATCCGTAACTCCAGGAACCTGGCCTGGGAGAAATACCAGGCGCCGGTCAAATTGCAGGTCGCGCGTTCGGTGGATCTGATCCGCGAGATGGCCCATCATCTGTCCGACAAACCCGAACAGGCGGAGGAAATGGAGAAACTGGCCGGCGAACTGGGGAGCAGCCGCGAACCGGGCCGTAAGGAAGTAATGCGAACCCTGCACCAGGCGATCGCCCTGGGAGGAAATGCCCTTAACGGCGGAGGCGTCATGGGGAACACGGTCGGCAATACGAAAGCCTATTACCAGGAATTGAAGAACGAGAATACTAAACTTTACAATACCCATTTATACCATGAGGGCGCGCGCAATATCCTCAAGATAGAAGAAGTCAAGCCCATCTATGATGAGGACGCCCCGCTGATCAACGGGTATGAAATATTGAATAAGTATTTCGATGAATTGTTCACCCATAACCCGAAGGTGCTGGCTTTCGGCGAGGATCTGGGGAAGATCGGCGACGTCAACCAGGGCTTTGCCGGTCTGCAGGCCAAGCATGGGGCCAGCCGGATATTCGACACGGGAATACGCGAACTGACCATCATGGGACAGGGGATCGGCATGGCCTTCCGCGGGCTGCGCCCGATCGCCGAGATCCAATACATCGATTACATGTTGTATGGCCTGCAACCCCTGAGCGACGACCTGGCTTCGCTGCAATACCGGACGGCGGGCAGACAGACCGCTCCCCTGATCGTTCGTACGCGGGGACACCGGCTGGAAGGCATTTGGCATAGCGGGTCGCCGATGGGTATGCTGATCCATGCTTTGCGTGGCTTGCATATCTGCGTTCCGCGAAATATGGTGCAGGCGGCCGGTATGTACAACACTTTACTGCGCGGGGCCGATCCGGCGCTTATGATCGAATGTCTGAACGGTTACCGGCTAAAAGAGCGGCTGCCGTCCAATCTCCTCGATTATTTTGTCCCGCTGGGCGTTCCGGAGGTCATTCTCGAGGGCGAGGATATCACGCTGGTATCCTACGGAGCTACATTACGCATCGTGCAGGAAGCGGCCGCGACGCTCGAAAGCGTTGGCGTCAGTTGCGAGGTGGTAGATGTGCAGACCCTGGTGCCTTTTGACGTGCATCATAAGATACTCGATTCCCTGAAAAAAACCAGCCGCATCATCTTCGTGGATGAGGACGTACCCGGCGGCGCTGCGGGTTATATGTTCAATAAGGTGATGGAGGAACAAGGCGGATATAAATGGCTGGATACCTCGCCGAGGACGATCACCGCCAAGGCCCACCGCCCCGCCTACGCAAGCGATGGCGATTATTTCAGCAAGCCGAATGCGGAGGATATCGTCGACGCGGTGAAAGAGATGATGAGCGAATAGGCGGCCCCTATTTCAAATTGTGAAATACTTTCTGTACGTCGTCGTCCTGTTCCAGGCGGTCGACCAGCTTTAGCAGATCCTGGGCCTGGTCTTCGGCCAGCTCGACGGTAGTCCTGGGGATCCATTCCAGTTCGGCGCTGATGGGGGTAATGCCTTTCTCTTCCAATGCCCGCTGCATATGGCCGAAATCATTGAATGCAGCCCGCAGCACGAGTATGGGTTCGCCGTTCTCCCCCGTTCCTTCCCCCATTTCCTCCAGTCCGAAATCGATGAGCTCCAGCTCCAGGTCGTCTGGGTTCAGTCCTTCGGGCTTCAGCCGGAAAACGCCCAGTTTGGTGAATTGGAAGCTGACGCTGCCGCTGTTGCCGAGCGTGCCGCCCCCCTTATTGAAATGGGATTTTACGTTAGCTACGGTCCGGACATGGTTATCGGTGGCTGTTTCCACGAGCAGGGCTACGCCGTGCGGGCCATAGCCTTCGTAGAGGATCTCTTCATAGTTGCTGGTATCCTTTCCCATCGCGCGCTTAATGGCTGCCTCTACCCTGTCCTTGGGCATGTTGACGCTCTTGGCGTTTTGGAAACAGCGGCGCAGGGCGGGATTAGTGGCGGGTTCGGGGCCGCCTACCTTTACGGCGATGGCTATTTCTTTCCCTATGCGGGTGAACTGCTTGGCCATCCGGTCCCAGCGGGCGAACATGGTGTGCTTGCGGACTTCAAATATGCGACCCATAATTGATTTGTAGTTTGTAGTTTCCGGTTTGGAGTTGAATTTGGGTTTGGGGTGCAAAAATAACTCAACCGGCGCTTGTGGCAAAAGAAAAAACCGCCACTGAGGGGGAGTTTTAAATGTTGACGCGGCTGTCGGTCGGGGATTCCCCAAATCTTTGGGATTTTGATTATTTGAAAAAGTCCGTTAACTTAAAGAAAAGACCATGGAGGTATTCTATGAATAATCTGTTGACATACATAAGGTCTCTAACAGCCTTTTCAGACAAAAACTGGGAAATGCTGCTGCCTGTTTTGACAAAGATCGAATTTAAAAGGCGGGAATATCTATTAAAGGAAGGGGAGGTTTGCAATTCTCTTTTTTTTATCGAAAATGGCTATTGCAGGAGTTATTATAACAAAGACGGGGTAGAAAAAAATACCAGTTTCTTCTTTGAAAATAGTATCGCCACCAATATAATAAGTTTTGGGAGCGGCGAGCGGTCCATGTACTTTATTAGGTCCTGCGAACCCATGACGGTAATTGTTTTTGACAAACAAAAATTAATGGAAGCTTCCCGGCAATCACATGAAATAGAGACACTGGGCAGAAACTGTATGCGCGTGTTCGCTTCCAGGCAGGAACTGCACGCTGATCTGTTTAAATTATATACTGCGCAGGAACGATATGAGTTTTTAGAACAGAACGAAACCGAAATGTTACAAAGAGTATCCTTGACGCAATTGTCGTCTTTTCTCGGAATAGCAAGAGAAACGCTGAGCAGGATACGAAAAAGAAGGATGCCTGCGCCCGGTTTGTGACGAACGTCACAGGTCTGGTTGAAATACGGGGATTACTTTGCATCAACAATAAAACACAATCTGATGCAAAAATTAAAAAAGATTAGCGAAGAAACCAATGTCATTACCTGGTTTGAAATCCCTGTAATAAATACGGAGAGGGCAAAAAGGTTTTATGAGGCGATTTTTGAAATCGAAATGGCAACACAATTTCTCAATGAAACGAACGAAGAGCTGACCTTTTTCCCTGCCATTCCAAATGTTATTCAAGCGACCTCTGGGCGGGTGACAGGCGTTCTGACAAGATCCGATAGGGCAAGGCCTTCGACGGATGGAACGCTAATATATTTTAATGCCACCCCGGAGATCCAAATTGTACTTGACAAAGTCGGTCCGGCAGGGGGAAAGGTTATTGTCTCTAAAACCCTCATTAAGGCAGGCTTTATTGCAATAATTACAGACACGGAAGGGAATAGGGTCGGGCTGCACGCCGAAAATTAATTTGATGTGCAGGTACCCGGCCATCAGACCCTGAGCTTGCTTTTGTGCTTGCTGTAGCTGAAATAAATGATCAGGCCGATGATCATCCAGATAAAGGCGCTCAGCAAGGTCTTTCCCCAGAGGCTGACGATCATGGCCGTACATACGAGTATGCCCAGGATCGGAACAAGAGGCACCAGCGGCGTCTTGAACGGTCTTACGAGCGTTGGATTGGTCTTTCTCAATATGATGACCCCCACGCAGACCAGCACGAAGGCCAGCAGGGTGCCGATAGAGGTCAGATCCCCGGCGACGCTTTCGGGCAGGAACCCGGCGAACAGGCCGACGAAAACGAACAGGATGACATTGCTCTTATAGGGCGTCCTGAACTTAGGATGCAGATCCGAGAAGACCTTGGGCAGCAGGCCATCGGCGGACATGGTATAGAATACACGGCTTTGTCCCATGAGCATGACCAGGATCACGGAAGAGAATCCCATGAGAATGGCAATCGTTACCAGGGTGGACAGCCAGGAATAGCCGGGCATATACGTCTGGATAGCATAGGAAACAGAGGCTTCCCGGCCTGCCTTGACAAAATCGGTATAGGGCGCTACGCCGGTAAGTACATAGGAAAAAAGAATATAGAGCAACGTGCAAATGGCCAACGATCCTAAAATGCCTATCGGCATGTCCTTTTTGGGATTTTTAGCTTCCTGGGCTGCGGTAGACACGGCGTCGAACCCGATAAAGGCGAAGAAGACCACGGCCGCGCCCCGAAGGATGCCTCCCCATCCGTGATTGAGAAGGGGCAAATAGGAATATTCCGTGCCATCGGGCAGGATGGCGGGCTTTGCATCGGCCGGGATCATATAGGGGTGGTGATTGCCCTCCTTTATGAAATGCCATCCGATGAAAATAAATACCAGCACAATGGATACTTTGATGAAGACGATGATACCATTGACCACAGCCGATTCCTGCATGCCCTTGATGAGGAGAAAGGTGAGGGCCAAAAGGATGACGAGCGCAGGAACATTGATATAGCCATGATGCAGGACGCCGGCAGCGTCCTTGAACGCCTGCATGGGGGAATGACACCATTCATAAGGGATGCTGCCGCCCAAAAGATTGTTCAGGTATTCGCTCCAGGATATGCTCACGGTGGCGGCGCCCAGCGCGTATTCGAGTACGAGAGCCCAGCCGATGATCCAGGCGACCAGTTCGCCCATGGTCGCATAAGCGTAAGTGTAGGCGCTACCGGCGATGGGAATGATGGAAGCGAACTCTGCGTAGCAGAGTCCCGCGAAAGCACAACCGACGGCTGCCACGATAAAGGAGATGGTCACGGCCGGACCGGCGTGTTCTCCTGCCGCCGCCGCCGTTCTTACGAACAGGCCCGCGC
>OLLP01000642.1_pt1 | contig 16192 bp, 13 predicted proteins | sample 1604561 | NCBI WGS metagenome assembly OLLP01 (sample SAMEA104055722, study PRJEB20765) | soil metagenome | isolation source: soil | reverse complement strand
TGAAAATGGAAAGATCGGGATCAGATAATATTTGGACGCTGCAATTCACCAATACCTCACGTCAATTGGCTTTTTTCCTCAATCCGCAGTTGATCAAACAAGGCGAAGAAGTGCTGCCCAGCTTTTGGTCGAATAATTATTTTTCATTGGCGGCAGGGGAAAGCACCACGGTGACAATCGGTTGCCCGGTGGCCCAGCTGGGGGGTGAGCCGGAATTCCGGTTAGAGGGGTGGAACCTATGAGTTTTCCGCTGTTATAAATGTTGCCGGTTAGCGGAAGCCGCGTTATATTTAGGGATGCAAAGGGCAATTTTAATCACGTGGGCGCTATTGACCCTGGTCAATACTACGCGAGCCCAGGGCGGCGACGATACGGTGGCGATCCAACGGGTAAAGGCCGCATTTTCCATCATTTCAAAGAAGCCGGATTCGGCGCTTGCCATTGCCGAGAATGCCTTGCAGCAATCGCAGCGAACGGGCAGTAAGAGGCTGGCGGCAAATGCTTTCAAGACCGGTGGCTGGGCCTGGCTGCATAAAGGCAACTATGACAAAGCCTTTGCCTACCTGCTCCAGGGAAAGGATCTGTTCCGGCAGCTGCATGACGAGAGAGAGGAGATGTACATGTACATCAACCTGGGCATGGCCTATACGATGCGGAGCCAATACAGCATAGGCGCCAAATACCTGTTCATGGCGGACTCGCTCACCCAAAAATTGCACGATCCGCATATACAGGCGGAAGTCAAGCGGCAGATGGGCATACTTTACCGTGAACAGGGAGAGTATAGCAAGGCGATCGTTTATTTCCGGGAGAGCATGGAAATGCACAAATCCCAAAAGGATACGCTGTTCTATTTCGATGCCCTCGGCAGCCTTTGCATCGTATACCAGGCGATGTCGATGCCTGACAGCAGTCTCAAATTGCTGGACGAGAGCCAGCCGTTGATGATTGCCATGCGGGGGAACAATTACGAACTGGGGATGTTCCAGGAGCGGTATGGAGACGCCTGGTTTGCGCTTAACCGGTATGACCGGGCCATGGAAAGCTATCGCAAGGCCTATGAGATCTTTGACCGAAACAACAATAAGGCGGATATGGCCTATGAGTCGATCAATGTAGGCAAGACTTTTAGCGCTATGAAGAATTACCGTGAGGCCGAGAACTATTTACTGATCAGTTACCGACTCAACGATAGCCTTAAGATCACCAATTATGCGCGCGATGCGGCCGAGCAGCTGGCCAAATTATACAAGACGACCGGCGATTGGCATAAGGCCTATAACTGGCTGGAAAAAAAGAGCGCGCTCCAGGACAGCCTGGAACTGACCGACGAGAATGAAAAGACTGCCCAATTGCAGACGAAATACGAAACGGAAAAAAAGGATGAGGAAATCGCCCTGTTGAAAAAAGACCAGGAGCTGAATCGCGCGATCGTGCAGCGGCAGCGGACATTTCAATACGGTACGATCGTGCTGGGCGTCCTGTTGCTGTTGGTCGGCCTGCTGGCCGTCAACCGGTACAAGTCGGCGAATAAGGCGCGGAGAGTGATCGAAATGGAGAAAATGCGTAACAATATAGCCCGCGACCTGCATGACGATATGGGATCTGCCTTGTCCAGCATCAATATCATCAGTAAGGTGGCGATGGAGAACCCGGATGAAAAGATAAAGTTGGGTGAGCACCTTAAAAAGATACATGACAACTCGGGGTTTATACTGGAGAATATGAGCGATATCGTCTGGACGATCAACCCGGTCAACGATACGCTCGAAAAAGTTCTTTTTAAGATGAAGGAATTCGCGGCGGATATATTGGAACCGCTGAATATCCAATACGAGTTCAGCCAGGCGGAGCAATTCCACAACGTCAGGCTGGGGCTACAGATAAGAAAAGACCTATACCTTGTTTTTAAAGAAGCGATCAATAATGCGGCGAAATATAGCAAGTGTACCCGGATCTATATCGAGGTCAGCGGCAACGACCGGCAGATCGAAATGCAGGTAAGGGACAACGGGGAAGGATTCGAGAGGAATGCCGTGAAGAAAGGCAACGGGCTAAAGAATATGGAAGAGCGGGCATCGCTGTTGAACGGTGAATTATCCATATCGAGTGGCAAGGGGAAGGGCACCCTGATCAGGTTGAAGATAAGATCACATGATTAAGGGATTTTATTTTCGCAAAATTTGGCGAAATTTATAAGAGGCTTACCATGCAAACCAGCGTATTAATATATGAAGATAACGATCAGCTCCGGGAAAGTATAGAGCAACTACTTGCCTATTCAAAAGAACATACTCTGTTGGGCAGCTTTCCGAATGTGTTGCAGGTCGAAAAACAGGTGAAAAGCCTGAAGCCGGATATCATCCTGATGGATATCGACATGCCCGGCGGCATGAATGGTATCGACGCGGTCAAAAAGATCCGCTCCTTCGACAAACAAACGCCTATTATCATGCTTACGGTATTCGATGACAATACGAATGTGCTGGAAGCCGTCTTTGCCGGTGCATCGGGGTATCTGCTGAAAAAGCATCTCTCGCATCGTCTCCTGGAATCGATACAGGACGTCCTTTCCGGCGGAGCGCCTATGAGCCCGAATGTGGCCCGTATGGTCATTGACAGCATGCACAAATACCCTTCGTCCGAGGTGGACAAATACCAGTTGACGCCAAGGGAGAAAGAGATCCTCACGGCGCTGGCGCAGGGGACGGGTTATAAAATGATCGCGTCGCAATATTTTATTTCTCTCGACACGGTCCGCAGTCATGTAAAGAATATCTATCAGAAAATGCAGGTGCACTCGCAACTGGAAGCGGTCGCCAAGGCGCGGGACGCAGGAATTGTCTGAGCCGCGGGTTGAGCCGCCTGGCTGGCCGCCGATATCCCGACTCATGATGGACCGATTTGTTTTTCCCTTAATTTTAGGTATGATCCTGATAAAACGATGCTCCATTCGATTGGTTGTGCTTTTTTGCCTGTTTGCCGGCAGCGCTGTCTATGCCCAGGAAGGCAAATTATTATTTCCCCGGCAACCGGGGATCGTCTCTTATACTTATCGCAAATATTTTGAAAAGGATGTGCCCTCCACACTGGATATTATCAAGGGCAATGGTATCTCCGATATCGAGTTCTCGAATCTTTTTGGCCAGACGGCCGCCGGGTTGCGCGCCCTGCTCAATGAGAAGGGGCTGCACTGCTCATCGTTCGGGGTGAGTTATGACGAGTTGGTCAATAAAACGGCGGAAGTCGCGCAGAATGCCAAGACGCTTGGCGCCAGCTTTGTGCGGGTCGCAGGCATTCCGCACAAGGGAGTCTTTACGCTGGAAGAAGCGCAAAAGGCCATCGATGACTTTAACCGGCTGGGCAGGCAATTGAAAGAACAGTGGGGATTGCAGTTCATCTATCACAACCATGGTTTTGAATTTCAGCCTTACGGAGACGGGACGCTCTATGACCTGATCGTCAAAAAGACGGATCCTTTTTATGTCAGCTTTGAACTGGATATCCTTTGGGCCTTTTACCCCGGGCAGGACCCGGCCGCACTGCTCCTGAAATACGGCAAACGTTATAAGACCATGCATTTGAAAGACCTGCGGAAAGGAGTGAAAGGAGATATGTCGGGTGGCGGGTCGCCTGAAAACGACGTGGCGCTGGGCGCCGGGCAGATCGATCTGCCGGCCGTATTGAAGGCCGCGAGCCGGGCGGGTATCGAACATTATTATATCGAAGACGAGAGCAGCAGCACCCTGGTGCAGGTTCCGCAGAGCATGGTCTATCTGAAGTCGTTACACTGGTAAACGATCCCCGCATTCGCTAATAAACTCCATGGCTACTGAGGAATAAATTGCCCATGAGCGGCAGGTTTTCGGGGAGCAAACCCCGGTTGGAAGAACTATAGCAGGATTTATTCTTGCAGATGATCTATTTAGCCCATGTTTCGACCTGTTGAGCCTCTCCGGGAATTGGCACTATATTTTGCTTATGAGGCCTATGGTCAATTCAAAAAAGGCGAAGGGGTTCAGACACCCTTATATACTATCCGCTTTAGGACTGCTTATTATCGCCGTCATCGGTTGGCAATTCTATAAATACAGGATTGTGAATAGAGGCGTCAACAAAACCGTCTCGGAAAAAACGAAGGGGCTTTACAATATTCACTACGACGATCTCAGCCTGGATGAAGTTGCTGGCGCCTTGCATGTGCGGAATATTGAAATAGTGCCGGATACGGCCGTTTATAATCAAATGGTCGAAGACAAAAGCAATCCATCGATGCTTGTCAGGATTTCGATACCCTCGCTGGATATTTTAGGGGTGAAGACGCCAAAGGCGTTGCTGACCAAACAAATCGAAGGCCGCAAAGTCGAGGTGTCGAACCCGACGATGGAGATCGAGCTGGATCATTTTGCAAAGGATACTACGGCAAGCGACCCCAGTAAAGAGATCTATAAGGAACTGCTGGGGAAATTCTTAAGGATCAAGGTCGACAGCATGGAGATCGTGCATGCGAATGTCGTGGTGCGGGAAAGGGGGTCTAAGGAATTTATCTTCAAGGGCAATAACGTTTCGTTCCTGTTATCCGATCTGTTGATCGACAGCATTTCCAATAAGGATCATTCCCGGATATTATTTTCGAGGAACGTGGATATCGCGGCGGACGAGATCGCCCTGCCGTCAAAAAACAAAAAATATCGTTTGCATGTTGGAAAGATCCGGTTCACGGGGCGAAATAATTCTTTTACTATCGGTAGTATCCGGGTCGTCCCGCAACTATCCGAAGAAGAATTTGCGAGATCGTTTCCCGCGCAAAAGGATCGGTATGATTTTACGCTGGAGGGGGTCAGCCTGGTGAATGTAAATCGTGAAAGTCTCTGGCATAAAAAGATAGAGGCAGATAGCCTGGTCGTGGATAAGAGTTCTTTCAAGATCTACCGCGACCTCTCCCGGCCGCCCGACACGGTCAGCAAGGTGGGCAAATATCCGCAGGAACAGTTGATGCGATTGCCTGTTCCTGTATTGATCAGGCAGGCTGTCTTTGTACACTCATTTATCGAATACAAGGAAAAGAATGGCAAGAGCGACAGCTCGGGGAAGGTGCAATTCTTCGATGTGCGGGCGACCATCGGCAATATCACCAATATGAAAGAGGCCGTTTCCCGGAATAATAAAACTGTCGTAAATTTTAAAGCAAGATTCCTGGACAAGGCGCCGGTCGATGCCCGTCTGGTGATGATGCTCAAAGACCCGAAAGGAAGATTTACGATCGAAGGAAATGTAGGGGCTATAGAAGTGCGGTCGCTGAATCCCCTGACGGAGCCCATGGGGCTGGCCAGGATGGACAAAGGAAAGATCGATAAATTGCATTTCAATCTTGAGGGAACCGATTCTTCGAGCGAGGGAAAAGTGACGATGTTGTATAGCGGGATCAAGGTATCGCTGTTGAAAATGGACAAGGAAGAAAATAAGTACGATAAAAAGGGGTTGGTGAGCCTGGCGGCGAATATTCTTATAAAGAAGTCCAACCCGGAGAATGGGGGAGGTGCCAGGGTAGCGGATGTGCATTTCAGCCGTATACTCAATAAGTCCTTATTCAACCTGATCTGGAAATCCATTTTTACGGGCATAAAAGAAACGATAGGTCTCAAAAAGTAAGATCGAATGGCTCAATCTCGCATTTTGGGGGCGGCCAGGGAAGGCTGGTCATTATTGCGCGATGCGTTCAGGGAGTTTCAGCAGAATGATCCCTTGCGTATGGCTGCGGCAACGTCTTTTTTTACCAGTTTTGCCTTGCCGCCGATCCTGATCATCCTCATCCAGGTACTTGGGCTTTTTGGCGATTCGCGCGCGATCCGTCATGGCCTGCTGGAACAGTTGAGCCGGGCGACGGATACGAATATCGTTTTGCAGATCCGGACGATCCTGCGGAATGTCCATCTTTTATCGATGAACGCGGGCATGCGGACGGCGGGATTTGTGTTTCTTCTTTTCGTTGCGACCACGCTCTTCGAAGTGATCAAGAATTCGATGAACCAATTGTGGAAGATCAGGCTGAAAGAACATCAGGGATTCGCCTTCTTGCTGTTGTACCGGGCCAAATCCGTGGGTATCATCGTGATCGCGGGAATCTTGTTCAGCCTGGCCTTGCTGGGGGATACGCGGGGATGGGCATTTAGGAGTTTTGCCGGTGGGCTTATTTATCATGCGGCAGCCCTGGTGGCGGCGATCAGTTGGTTTATTTTGATCCTAAAATATCTTTCGGATGGGCGCCCGGCCTGGAGGACGGCCCTTGCGGGGGGCGTTTTTACCGGATTGTTGTTCATGGTGGGCGAGATCCTGTTGCACCTGGTCTTTTCCTATGATAAGGTGAAGGCGATCTATGGCGCTTCGACTTCTTTGGTGCTGCTGCTGTTGTTTGTGTTCTATTGCGCCTTTATATTTTACTATGGGGCTTGTTTCACCGCGGTGCTGGCTGCGAGGACAAAGCTGCCTATATTGCCGACGAGGCATGCGATGCATTATGAGGTGAATGGCAAGGAAGCATAACCTCACTTTGGCATATTAAGAACCCGGGGCAGGTCGAGGCGAGGCTTGCTATGTTTGAGTTGAAATAGAACGCCGAAAATAGCGTTTAAAGGGTAACAATCGGCAGGTATCGTTGATATGCTAATGAACCGGTGCCTTGCCTAAGAGCGAATTAACCCCTAAACGTATGAAAAAGAAGCTTTTACTCTTTGTAGCCCTCACCATGCTGACCTTTCTGATGCTGACCCGTGTCGTACGGGCTCAATTTGCAGTCGGTATAAATGCTGGTATTACCAACCCGATGCGTGGCGCACTGGACAGTCTGCCGGGACTAAGATCGGGTTATGCCATCGCTTGCCAGGCAAGTTATACCATCAATAGGATACGGCTGCTTGGTTATGCGGCTTATCAACAGTTGAATACGGCAAATGGTTTTGCCGTCCTGGCGAAACAATATGGTTATACGAATGAGAAGGGTTTTACGTTGACGGCCCGGTCGGGTGGTTTAATGAACCTGGGGCTGGGGGTGGAATATAATCTTTTGTCGATTGGGGTAACGAGCTGTGGTACCAATAAACCCGCTTTGTTTGTAGGTGCGGGTGGTGGGGTGTTGGTTTCGGCGGGCAAGATGGAGGGAGCGGCGGTGACGAAGACGGGTGAGACGGCTTTTTCGATGAAGCAGGGAAGTAATGCTGCTGTGCCTTATTATCAATTGCGGGCGGAGTTATTATGTCCTATTGTTGGTAATTTCTGGGGTATGTCGAGCGCCGACTGGAACCGTAGTACAAAGGATCTTTCTTTTGACCATAGTGGTAACGGTAGTGTGGGAACGAGTCATTTTAATTATTCCGTTTTGCAGGTTAGCATCGGAATAGTAATGACCTTTAAAGGGATACAGGAAAAAGGGATCAAGCGTGCGGAGACGATGGCTTTGCCTGCTATGCATCCGGGTGATGCGGCGGGAAGTCCTCAGGCTAGGACGACTGGTCAGCCGATTGGTGGGATTGTCGTAAAAGGCGGACAGAATCCGGGTACCAAACCCATAAAGTCGAATTCAATGACAACCGATACAGGTGTTACGGGCGATGCGACCTCGAGCGATGCTACTACGGACAGTGCGCAGGCCAGGTCAGAGGGAGCGCCTATCAAGGGTGTGATTGTAAAGGGCAACAGGAGCGATATTACGGAAGGAAATCCTATTCCCGGGGTCCTGATGCCGATCAAAGGGAGAGTGGATGCCATGTTGACCGGCAATCCTATTCCTGGTGTGGTTGTGAAAGGCGGAAGCAATGGTACGAAGCTGACGATAACAAAGAGCATTATTATAAAAGACATGCCTCTGCTGACTTCCCTGGGAGTTGATAGGCTGGTGATCGCCAAAGGCGAATATGCGGTTGACTATGATACTCCCGGTGAGGCAAGAGCGATCGTGCATTTGCATAGGGCAGCGATCATACATCGGGATCTCGCGGCCAGGACTTTTGCTTACCATGATACGGATACGGATGGCAACACCTTTACGTATACGATCGAGCCGATGATCGAGAATGGGGTGGTCAAAGATCTGTTGGTGACGTATAAAGGAATACAAGAAAAAGGGATCAAGTAGAATAATTTGCAAAAAGGAAGCCCGGGTGATCTGTCCAGGTTTTTCTTGCTGATACCACGCTCAATATTATTCTATTAAGCGACGGAAAGCTCCGGTCTCAGCCGACCCGGAAAAAATCTGACGTTTACGTATATCTTTGCCATGCATTTATCTTTTTCTTATGATTATCCAAAGCACAAAAAACGATTTCATCCAGATCTACGAGATCATCAACGACGCAGCGTCAGCTTATAAAGGCATCATTCCCGAAGACAGATGGCACGAACCCTATATGTCTGAAACAGAACTACAAGGTCAAATCGATGATGGCGTCATATTTTGGTGCTACGTAGAAAACGACATTATCATTGGCGTAATGGGTATACAGGACAAAGGCGCTGTAACGTTGATACGCCATGCCTATGTGCGAACGGCAGAAAGAAACAAGGGCATTGGCAGAAAACTACTCCTGCATTTGATTAAATTGACGACGAACCTGATTCTGATCGGCACATGGGCAGATGCGACCTGGGCAATCGAGTTTTATAAGAAATACGGGTTTCGATTGGTATCATTCGAGGAAAAAGAGAAACTGCTAAGAAAATATTGGTCGATCCCATTGCGCCAGATTGAAACTTCTGTCGTCCTGTCCAGTGAGGTTTAAAATCACATGTCTCAAATAAAAAGCACTTACAACAGTAACGATGTAAGTGCCTGATTCAGTGCTCCCCCTGTTGGACTTGAACCAACGACCCTCTGATTAACAGTCAGATGCTCTAACCAACTGAGCTAAGGAGGAATATAGTTTTACCTGATCCCGCAGGGAGCCCCAAAAGGGGCTGCAAAAATAGGGATTTTCCCCTTTTAAAGAGCGGATAGTTGGAAAAATGGCCCTCTATTTTTCTAAGGCCAATTTTTGCGAGGGTCGCTTGCAAGATTAGGGGTTAAATGCCTCACCAACCGAACAATCCGCCCCCATCCAGCCCCAAATAGAGCCCGTCTTCCCGGCTTTCGACGGGATAAGTCTTGATCTTATAGCCTTCCCCGCTAGTATTATGCCCGTTCTTTAGGCTGAAGGCGTAATGGTGCACCGGGCAAACGACATTGCCTTCTCCGTCCTGGTAGCCTTCGTTCATCAGGCCGCCCGCATGGGGGCAGCTATGGGAAAACCCGTACCAGGCGTCCTTGAACCGGGTTATACAGATCTTTTTGCCTTCGGCCTCGACCAGCTTGATATCGTCGTCCCGCAGGTTCGCGAAAGCCCCGGGTTCGGCGACCTTATGCCATTTGTACTTTTTGAGTAAGCTCATCAGTATAAAAATTCGGATTTATAGGGATAGCGTATCCTATACAATTCCCTTACTTTTTCGAGGATGGTGCGGCGCAGCTCGTCAATATTCCGCTTTTCCGTCGCGGAGACGAAGACACAATGGCCATTGGTCTCGCGCATCCACCGCTCTTTCAGCTCACCCATCAATTCCTGTTTTACGCCTTCTTCCAGCCAGGGATCGAAGGTCTGTTTCTCATATTGGTCGATCTTGTTAAATATGACCAGGATCGGCTTTTCAAAGGAATTGAGCTCCTGCAAGGTCTTGTTCACGACCCCGAGCTGTTCTTCATAGAGCGTATGTGAGACGTCCACCACGTGCAACAGGATATCCGCTTCGAGTACCTCGGCCAGGGTGCTTTTGAAACTTTCGATTAGGTGATGCGGCAGCTTGCGGATAAACCCCACCGTATCGCTCAGCAAAAAAGGCGTGGCTTCAAAAACGACCTTCCGGGTAGTGGTATCGAGAGTGGCGAAGAGCTTATTTTCGGCAAAGACCTCACTCTTGCTTAGGAGGGTCATTAGGGTCGACTTGCCCACGTTCGTATAGCCGACAAGGGCCACACGGATGAACTCGCCCCGATCCTTACGCTGGGTGAATGCTTGTTTGTCGATCTCGGCCAGGCGCCGGCGCAATAAGGAGATCTTGTCCTTTACGATACGACGGTCTGTCTCGATCTCCGTTTCACCAGGCCCTCTTGTACCGATACCGCCCCCCAGCCTTTCCAGGTGCTTCCACATACCGCGAAGACGGGGTAATAGATATTGATATTGCGCCAATTCTACCTGTAGTTTGGACTGCGCCGTCTTGGCGCGGCTGGCGAAGATATCCAGGATCAGGTCGGAGCGGTCGATCGTCTTGGTATCCAGGATCTTTTCGATATTGGAGATCTGCGAGCCCGAAAGCTCATCGTCGAAGATCACGACCTGCGCCTCCTTTAAAAGGATATAGGTCTTGATCTCCTCGAGCTTGCCCTTACCCACGAAGGTCTTGCTGTCGGGATGGCTGAGTTTTTGGGTGAAACGCTTCAGGGTCACCGCTCCCGCAGTCTCGGCCAGAAAAGCCAGCTCATCGAGGTATTCCTGCACTTGCTCCTCCGTCTGCTCTTTGGAAATTATGCCCACCAATACCGCCTTCTCCTCCTTCTGTATGCTATTTTTCTTATCTAACAATCGATTGCCTTTTTACTTGAATGAATGGGTGCCGCCGCTCAGCGGATCGAATCATGAACGAACGCGCGGACGGCAAAGGTAAGTATAGATCGGACTGCCCCGGAATGAAATAAAGACAAAAAAGGCATACCGGTGGCCGGCATGCCTTATATAAGTTTTGGAATGATAAAAGCTACAGACCGCTGAAGACGACGCCAAAGGCAAAGGGATAAACGGCCGGGTTATTGCCGCTGGCTTTCAGTAAGCTGGTGGCCTGGAAGGAGCCGAAAAGACCAATAACGCCTTTGCTGACCCTGGCTGTTCCGACCAGTTGGGGCGTATTGAAGAACGTCTTGGAACTTTCCTTGATCGTATAATTCGCAATATTTTGACCTACATCATTTTGCAGGGTCTTTCCCTTGTAATAGGCGCTCATTAAGAGACCCACCCGCACGCCTACGGCAAATTTCCAGGAGCTATTGGTATTCTCGGGGTCGAGCGCATACCGAAGTTCAAGAGGGATCTGCAGATAGGTCGTCACCAGCTTGTTCTTTTTATAATGCTGCTGGTTGGTCTCGTCCGTAAAAGCCAGGTTCTCGGTGTTCTGCGCCGTCATTTTCAACTCCTGTTTGTTGAAAAATGTATTGTCGCAGCCAAGCCCAATGCCCGCGCCCACGCTGAAACGTGGATCCGTCTTGAAGGGGAAATCGAACATGAAATAGATATTCACCGTCCTGTTGAAACCATTGATATGAATGGTATCCGTCGCGCCGGCCCAATTATTATAGCCAAACTCGAACATCAGGTGGTCATTGGCATGCCTGGAGAGCGTTACCTTGCTCCAGTCCTTCTTTGCGGGAGCGGGGGTAACCGGAGCCATTGCGGGAACCGGCTTGGTCGCGACGGCAACAGAATCTTTTTTTTGAGCAAGAGCAGCAGTAGTAGTGGCAAGGAAAGCCAACGCAATAACGAAAAGCTTCTTCATAATTTCACTTAATATGTCTTTTTACTTCAAACGTATGTCTTATATACTTCCTTCATCATGAGGACTTCGCCGGCGCCGTTCGCAGTTATTGGCCTCTTCGAATCGAAGGACAAATGTATTCTCCTTCCGGTTAATAAAAGGTTAAAGAAGAAATACATAGAGCTCCAGAAACCAATCGCCGCCGCAAAATTTTGCCGCAAGATAGGATTTTTGGGCATCGGAGCTCGTTAATTTAAATAAAAACTGCGTTAAATATTTGATTTACAAACGTTTAACGCAGTCGCGTGGACCCTGCCGGGCACGATCCGGCGACCCTCTGATTATGAGTCAGATGCTCTAACCAACTGAGCTAAGGGTCCTGCCATCGAGGCGTTACAAAAATATAAAATTCAGGTTAAGCGCGAAAATATAAATGCGAGCAGCTTAGCCCCTGAATAAACTGTCCAATTAGAAAGTGGCTTTTTATGCCTAAATTTAATATTGGGCATAATAGCCTCCTGATTGCCAGCCATGGTAGAACCAAAGAAAATTTGCCATTTACAGCTTCGGATCGCCCGATTCGATGATCAGCACGCCTATAAGGAACTGTTCATCTCCCTCTATAATTATCTGTTCCATTTCGCCCGCACGCTGGTCAAATCAAAAGAATCCGCCGAAGAGATCGTTTCCGACGTGTTCATCAAGGTCTGGGAGAAACGCAAGGACCTCGAGAAGATAGATAACCTGAAGGTCTATCTGTATATCAGCACCCGGAACACGGCCTATAACTATCTCGAGAAACAAAAACAAAATGCTACGGCGCCTATCGTAGAGTTCTCCGCCGCCTTTACAAGCGTATACCTGGATCCCGAGCAATTAATGATCAGCGCCGATATGCTGGCTCTTGTCCAAAGAGCCATCGACGAATTGCCCCCTAAATGCAGGACGATCTTCAAGCTGGTCAAACAAGACGGCCTCAAATACCGCGAGGTGGCCGAAGTGCTGGACATCTCCGTCAAAACAGTGGAAAATCAATTGGCGATCGCCCTTCAAAAGATCGGCAAAACTGTTAATTTGGATGTCCACGCAACAAGGCCCCCGGCCCGGAGTAATATTCTTTAAGACCTGACCATCCCGACCAATCCTCTTATTATCGCCCGCCCGGCGCGGCTAAAATTATTTTTCAACTTCCCTTGGGGGTTTTGGAGTTTCGGCCTGTCCTGACAGGGTAATCACTATTTGCCATGTCACAAGAACATCAAGAATGGGTCTGGAACCTGATGGCTAAAAAGCTCTCTGGAGAGGCTACCCCGGAAGAGCTCCGGGAGCTGGAGCTTCTGTTGCGCAGTAACCCCGATCTGCACTACCCCATGCAAACGGCCTCGACCATGTGGAAGCTGGGAACCGCGGAAGACAGGCAAGCGCCGGAAGACGCCTTTACCCGGCACCTTGAGCGAATGCAGGAATTAAAGATCGATTTTGAGCCGCAATTCGTCACCACGGCTCCGGCGGACATAGAAAAGACCGATCCTTCTCCCCGGAACAGGTTGAAAAACAGGTACCGGAAGATCATGATCGGATCGTCCATAGCTGCCGCGATACTGCTGGGAATGTTTTTTGCATTGAACTATTCTTTTTCCCACACTGCGATATCCAGTCACCCTGCCGGCAATGTCGCTAAAGTCGATAATGAGATATCTACCCATAATGGCTCCAAGACCCACCTGGTCATGCCGGACGGGACACTGGTATGGTTAAATGCGGGCAGCCGCCTGACCTATGACAGAAATTTTGGGGCTGCTTACAGGGAGGTGACGCTTACGGGGGAGGCTTTTTTCGATGTGGCGCGCAATGCGGAAAGGCCCTTTGTGATCCACACGGCCAGGATAGACGTCAAAGTATTGGGAACAAGATTCAATGTCAAGTCTTATCCCACAGACCGGACCACCGAAGCCACCCTTATCCGCGGAAGCATCGAGGTATCGATTAAGGACAGGCCCAGCGAGAAGATCATTCTGAAGCCCAATGAGAAACTGGTAGTATCCAATGACGACAGCACCCTGCACCGGAATGTGCATGGCCATCATGCCGTCAATGGAGATGAATCGCTGGTCAGCATCCGTAAACCGACCTATGAAACAGCCACAGGGGCCATTATTGAAACTTCCTGGGTTGACAATAAGCTCGTTTTCCAGGATGAGGAGTTTAACGAACTGGCAGCCAGGATGGAGCGCTGGTATGGGATGGAGATCCGATTTGACAACTCGCGTCTGGAAGCGTGGCGATTTACGGGGACTTTTCAGAACGAAACGATCCAGCAGGCGCTGGAGGCCTTAAAGCTGACAGCTAATTTTTATTATAAAATTGACGGTAGCAAAATCACCATTTATGAGAAATGATAAAAAAATTACATATTTAGAATGAACGACAGTACTTAACTAAAAGCGGGAAATGTTGACGCATTCCCCGCTGAGGTTTACATATTGAAACTTAGCATGCCCTGGTAAGCCGCAAAAGTTTCGCATTTATAGAACCCATAACGATAAAAGTATGAAAAAAAATCTAACGATTGGAGTGTCCTATCTCCATGCCGTTAAAAAAGCTCTTTTGATCATGAAACTAACCTTTCTATTGCTGACCCTGGCCATGCTACAGGTGTCGGCAAATGTCAATGGGCAAGCGAAAGTGTCTCTCCAATCCAACCAGGAGGAAATCGCTAGGGTTCTCGCCAATATTGAAAAACAGAGCAGTTACCGCTTTCTCTATAATAACGCCTTGAAGGCGATGCGGCAGAAGATAAGCATCAATGTCCATGACCTGGAGATAAAGGAGGCCCTAAATACCGTCTTTGCCGGCACCGACCTGACCTATAAAATGCTGGACAACAATCTTATCGTTGTTTTGTCCACCATCGCTACCCTGCAAGACATACAGATAACGGGCAGGGTCACCGGGGATAACGGGGAAGCCCTATCCGGTGTATCTATTACCTTGATCGGGACCAGCCGCGGGACGGCTACCGATAACAACGGGCAGTTTACAATCACGGTTCCCCAGGATGGGACGCTCCGCATCTCTTACGTCGGTTATCAGAACCAGGAAGTAAAGGTCAATAACAATTCGCTCATCAACATTCAATTAAAGGCCTCAGCCGTCCAAATGGATCAGGTAGTCGTGGTCGGTTATGGATCGCAGCGCAAAAGCGACGTGACCGGTGCTACGGCGACGGTAAAGGGCTCGGAACTCGCCAAACAACCCGTTCTCACCGCCACCCAAGCGCTCCAGGGCAAGGCCGCCGGCGTCCAGATCATCAGCAGCGGCCAGCCCGGCGTTTCCCCAGCGATATTTATCCGGGGAACGAGCACAGCGTTGGCAGGAACAGCCGTATTGTATGTGGTGGACGGCGTGTTGACGGATGATATCAGCAATATCAATACGGGCGATATCGTCACAATGAATATTTTAAAGGATGCCTCTGCTACGGCCATCTATGGATCGAGAGGAGCGAACGGCGTAATCATCATTACGACCAAAAGAGGCGTCGCGGGAAAACCAAAGATTTCTTATGATGGAAATGCCGGTATCCGTCAGGCAGCCTTCCTCGTCAAGATGGCCAATGCAGCCGAATATGCCAATTATGCCAGCTCAGCCAGCGGTCTGAATGTGCAGGCAGGGGCTTATTCGACGGATTGGTATGGACAGATCCTTAGAACGGCTTTCGAACAAAACCATAATGTTTCCCTATCGGGCGGAAATGAATCCGCGACTTATTTTTTAAGCGCCGGTTATTTTACCGACCAGGGGATCGTGATCGACAATATTTATAAACGATTTACGATTCGTTCGAACAGCGATTTTAAGATCTCGAGCAAGGTCAGGGCGGGCATGGATGTCTCTTTCTCGAATGGACATGATGACCGGGTCGATATAACCGGGGCCTATAATGACGCTTACCGAGCCGCTCCCATCATCCCCTCAAAAATTAATGGCAAGTACGGAAATGTATCCAGCTATCAGAATGTGGGCAATCCCGTGCTCGATATCGAAAGCAAAAAAAATCCCGTCATTAACAATCGCCTGCAAGGCGCCGCTTATCTGGAGATCAAGCCCGTACAATGGCTCACTTTTCGAAGCAGCCTGGGAGGCGATCTGCAAAATATAAATAACACCACCTATACGTATCAGTTCAAAAATGATACAAGCACCTTTATAGTCCTGGGAGGTAACCAGCAAAACAATCTAAGCATACTGAACGTAGAATATACTAAGCAATTCCGGTATGTATGGGATAATACGATCACCTTCAACCAGCGTTTCGATAAGCATAATTTGACCGTATTGGTGGGAACGACGGCTGAACAGGTGACCTCGAACGATTTTGCCGGATTGAAGAAAAATGTACCTGCCGACCCCGATCTCTGGTATCTCTCGGAAGGGGATGCCAACACTTCCCAGATTGCCGCCGATATCACTAAAATTTATAAATACACCCGGAATGCCTATCTCGGCAGGATCAATTACAGTTACAATGACCGGTATCTATTAACGGCCACGATCCGCGCCGATGGAACTTCCCGGTTCCCCCCGCAGAACCGTTGGGGATATTTTCCTTCCGTCGGGCTAGGCTGGATCATCAGCA
>OLLP01000627.1_pt1 | contig 16366 bp, 12 predicted proteins | sample 1604561 | NCBI WGS metagenome assembly OLLP01 (sample SAMEA104055722, study PRJEB20765) | soil metagenome | isolation source: soil | reverse complement strand
GTCCAGCTTCCAGTTACGGCTGGGGCTCATTTTGTCCCCTTCCAGGTTCATGAACTCGTTGGCGGGAACATTGTCCGGCAGGATATTCCCATGCAGCTTCAGCATGACGGGAAAGATAATGCAATGGAATACGATATTGTCCTTGCCGATGAAATGCACCAGCTTGGTGTCCCGGTCATACCAGTAAGGCTTCCAATCCCTGCCTTTATCCAGGCCCCATTGACGCGTCGCGCTGATATAGCCGATCGGGGCGTCGAACCAGACATACAATACCTTTCCTTCCGCGTCCGGCAGGGGCACTTTTATTCCCCAGTCCAGGTCGCGCGTGACTGCCCGCGGCTGCAATCCGCCGTCGATCCAGCTTTTGCACTGGCCCAGCACATTGGTCTTCCAGTCGTCCTTATGCTCTTTTAATATCCATTCGTTTAAAAAGGCTTCGTGTTTGTCCAGCGGAAGATACCAGTGGGTGGTTTTCCTTTTTACCGGAGGCTTGCCGCTCAGGGTGCTATGGGGGCTGATCAGCATTTCGGGGCTCAGCGAACTGCCGCAGTTCTCGCATTGGTCGCCATAGGCCCGGGTATTTCCGCAGACCGGGCAGGTGCCCATGATATAGCGGTCGGCCAGAAAGGTCTTTGCCTCCTCGTCATAATATTGCTCCGTCTCTTTTACTTCCAGTTCGCCCCGGCTATTTAGATCGGTGAAGAATTCCTGTGCCGTTTCATGATGAAGAGGCTCGCTGGTGCGGTGGTAGATATCGAAAGAAATGCCCAGATCGGCAAAATTCTGCCGGATCAGGCCGTGGTATTTATCGATAATGGCCCTTGGGGTGGTGCCTTCTTTCATGGCCTGTATCGGAATAGCCGTCCCGTGCTCGTCGCTCCCGCATACGAATACCACGTCCCTGCCCTGTGCCCGCAGATAACGGACATAAATATCTGCCGGGAGATAGGCCCCCGCCAGGTGCCCGATATGCTTCAACCCATTGGCATAAGGTAGCGCCGCCGTGATCAGGTATCTTTTCGGTTGATCCATGTTCAATCCCAAAAGGGGGATCATTTTTGGTGAATGGCAAAAATAACTTAAATGGGTCAATCGCCCAGCACAAACTCCACCATGGCGTTACGGGTATAGTCGGTGGATAGAAAGACATTGAACAATTTTCCGTCGAGGGTCACTTCCATTAATGCCGTATTGGGCGGCAACCTGCCCAGGTTCTCGGCGAAGAGGATCAGCTTGTTGACCGGCCGGCTCTTATCGATGACCAGCCAGACCGTCCTGGGTTGTTCCTGCAGTTTCAGATGCGTCACGATCAACTGGTCGTTCAGGTATAGCGATACCGAGTCCCCGTCGATCTCGCCGTTATCGTAAAGATCGATCCGGACGGAATCCTGCTTTCTCACGGGAATGGTCGCCACCAGCGGCGACGCCCTGCCCAGCAATTCGGTATACTGTTTCTGTTGCGTCGAATCCTTTTTCTTATGCGCAATGAGCGGCAGGGGAATAAAAGGCGGCCCCTTTTTCTCCAGCCGGATCGTCATGCCCCCGCCTGCTTCCTGACCGCTCGCATCGGGATCTCTCCAACGGCCTTCCAGCACTTCCTTATGCGCCACCCTTTTGTAATGCAGGACGAAAATGCCCCTGCCCAGGCTCGACGCGCTGTCTCCCGAACCCGCCTGTTCATCGGAGGTTCTAACGGGATACCCCGCCTGGCTGGTCGTTGCGCCGTTCTCCAAAAGAAAAAGGAGGGAGTCTTTTGCATGATAGAGACCGCTGATAAAAAAATGCTGGATGGTCTGCGTCTCGGGGTAATACCAATGCAGCACCCCGCCGAAAAGCGAGTCCCCGGAAGCGATATTCAGTACCAGCTTTTCTTTTTTATCCGAAAGATTGTTGGTCGACCCTCCTGTCCACTGCCCCCTGAGATCCTGGGCTTTGAGGGGGGATCCAAGCCCGATCCAAAACAAAATGACCAATACAAAACGCATGTTGCTAAAAGTAGTAATTTTAAAAGCGGCAATATTAATTTAATTGTTAAGATGAACCGAAAAAACTTTCTTTCTTCCGTACTCGCCCTTGGCGCTGCGATCCCTGTTTTAGCGGCCGATCAGGACGCACAGGCTCGCCACGCAACGATCCCTCCCCTGGTCATTCCTCCCTATCTCCGGACTGGCGATACCATCGGCATCACCTGTCCCGCGGGAAATATCACCCTGAAGGAAATGCAGCCTTCCATCGATCTCATCGAAAGCTGGGGATTCCGGATCAAACTGGGCGATACCGTCGGCAAAAAGGATTTTATTTTTGGGGGTACCGACGAAGAAAGGGCCGCAGATCTGCAACGCATGATGGATGATCCCTCGCTTAAAGCCATCCTCTGCGGCCGGGGTGGTTATGGCAGCGTCCGGATCATCGATAAACTTGATCTCACCGGTCTGTCCAAAGCCCCCAAATGGATCATCGGCTTTAGCGATATCACCGTCATCCATTGTCATCTTCACCGTCACCTGAACATGACTTCCATCCATTCCAAAATGTGCAACAGCTTCCCCGACGACTGGTCCAAGGCCGAACCCGCGCAGGTGCAGACCATCCTCTCCATTCGGGACGCCCTGGCCGGGAAAAAAATACAATACCCGCTCGCGCCTGATCCCCATAACCGCCCCGGCACGGCGACCGGCCCCCTGGTGGGCGGCAACCTGAAAACCATCGAAACGCTGGCGGGAACGGTCTCCGATCTACCCACGGCAGGCAGTATCCTGTTCGTGGAGGATACGGGCGAATACCTTTATAGTATCGATCGTATGTTCTGGAATCTGGAACGCACCGGCAAATTATCGGTATTGAACGGGCTGATCATCGGCGGTTTTAAGATCAGGCCCGACGATCCCGGCGAAGAATTCGGGAGGACGGTATACGACATCGTCCTGGATCGCGTGGGTAAATACGGATATCCCGTCTGCTTCGGCTTTCCGGTCGGCCACCAAAAAGATAATTTTGCACTGAAATATGGGATGCCCCATCGCCTGGACATCGCCGGCGGCGGGCTGAGTTTTGAAGAAGTGAGCGGAGATTAGCCCTGTTCCAGGATCGCCTTCATTCCCTAACTTTGATCCTATGGTCAAAACACCCCCTTCTTTATCCCCCGGCGAAGCCATCGCCATCGTCTGCCCCGGCGGCTATATGCCTTTTGAAAAAGCGCAGGCCTGTATCGACGCCTTGCGGGATTGGGGATACCGGGTAAAGGTTGGACGCACCCTCGGCGGGGATTCTGAGAATTATTTTTCCGGTACGGATAAGGAACGGCTCGCCGATCTGCAGCAGATGCTCGATGACGACGAAGTGAAAGCCATTCTCTGCGGCCGCGGCGGCTATGGCCTCGGACGGATCATCGACCGGCTCGATCTCTCCAAATTCAAAAAGACGCCCAAATGGATCGTAGGGTACAGCGATATCACCGTCCTGCACGCGCATATCCACGCAAATTATAAGATAGCCACCCTGCATGCACCCATGGCCGGCGCTTTTAACGATGCCGAGGCCGGTTCGGAATATATCCGCTCGCTCCGCAAGGCGCTGGAGGGCGAAAAGACAAAAATTCAATGCCCGGATCATCCCCTCAATATAAAAGGCGAGGGGATCGGAGAGCTTATCGGCGGCAATCTTTCCTTACTCGCGCACCTGGTCGGCACCCCTTCCGAGATGAAGACGAGGGGAAAGATCCTATTCCTTGAGGACATCGGCGAGTATGCCTATCATATCGATCGGATGATGAACCAGCTCAAACGCGCGGGCAAGCTGGATCGGCTGGCGGGGCTGATCGTCGGCGGCATGACGGATATCAAAGACACCGAGCGGCCATTCGGCTTACCGGTGGAAGAGATCATCTATGACGTCGTGAAAGAATACGATTACCCCGTCTGTTTTGGTTTTCCTGTGGGCCATCAGCCCGAGAATTACGCGCTTAAGTCGGGAATAGGACACAAGCTAAAGGTCGGCAAGAGCAAGGTCTATCTCGAAGAATAGCGCCCGCACCCCTCATGAAGAACGCCCGTATCCCCCGCCGGGGATGCCCCTTGCCCGGATCGCTCTTCGCCAAGCCCCGACCGGTTAAAAATGAAAATTACTGCTGAACCGGAGGCCAAGGGTGGAGATACCGGGATGATCCAGGTAAGTGAATCGTTTGATCAGATCCACCCGGATAAAGGAAAAGATATTGTCGATGCCCACGCCAGCCTCCACATAGGGCTGGCCCTTAAGCACATACGTGGATACGACGCCATTGGTCGTAGGCAGGAGCATGGCTTCCGTGGGATTGGTTTGCGGGTCGTTCTCGCTGCGCAGCCCCCCGTAAAGGATCTTCGCGGTAACGACCTCGCGCAGCCTCAATTTTTTCACCAGCGGGATCTTGTTCAAAAAGAATCCGTTGAAATAATGATTGATATTGATGCTGGCAAAATGATCGCTCACGAATTCTTCGGTATTCATCAGGTTATAGGAATTGCCGCTATAAAAATAGGACTCGTTGGCGGGAGGTATCTGCAATAAGGGGAAGGGTAGCGTACCCCCCAGGTACCCCCCGTCCACAATGACATCCGAATAGCCCAGGGGAGAAAGATAAAATCGCTTGTAGAGATTCAAATGCACGGCGCCATAATTGTATTGCCCCCCATACAGCCCCTTTATTCCCCTCGCCACCTGTATCGTGATGATCGGGTATTTATTGATGATATCGGTGCGGCTGACCTTGTTCTGAAAAAATTCTTCATGCGGGGCCCAGCGTAGCGAGGCGGAGAATTCCCCGGTCCTGATCTGCCGGATGGTGTCGAACTCGCCCTGGACGGGCTTGTTCACATAGGCAAGCGATCCCGCGGGTACCTGTTTCCAATATTTCGTTCCGAAGGTATAGGAGAGGTGTTCCCCGAATTCACGGACATAGGACAGCCGGAAGATATCGTTATACAGCAGGCTCGAATTATACCCCCTGGCAAACGACGACAGAAAGGTATTGCCTTCCGAGAAGACGTCTTCCTGCCCTGGGTTTCGGGTATCGTGCAGAAAACTGGCCTGGATATAATGAAAGGGATACGTGTAGATGGATTTGCGATTGAGCGATAGGGTCTGTGTCAGTGAATATTTCCATCGCCGGTCCTTGAAACCATAGGCAATATAGTCGGAGGTAAAAAAGACATTGCTCAGTTTGGTATTGGATCGCCCCCCAAAACGCAGCCGGTCGCCCTCCACGGGGTTGAAGGTATAGAATCTGCCTACAGGCCCTATATCGAAGACGCCCGCCGATTTGTACCCCGCATTGTATACCGTTATCCAATCCATGATCCTTTTGTAGGATCGCATCTTCACCAGGCGCTCTGTATTGGCATAGGTCATTTCTTCGGCTGGGTTGAGCGGCATGGCGCGGTTCTCGTCCCAGAAAGACAGCGGTTGACGGGATGACTGGGGCAGCGAATCCATCTGCAGCCCCGCAAGCCGGGTATCGGGCAGCGCCGTATCCGTCACCTGTGTGATCCATACCGTCCGTTCGCCATAGAACCCCGGCGATTTCGGCAGCAGGCGGTACCAGGCGGCCATATCGGACATCGACAGGTGATAGCGTTCTCCCGGCCCTTTTTCAAATTCCTGGTTGATCCGCAGATCACGGGCCCAGTTCAGGTTCGCGACCTTAGGGAGACCCAGCTCCACTCTTCGGATGGCATAGTTCCCGTCCAGGGTAATATAAAGCGTTCCCCGCAACAGCAGGTCTTCAGGGTTCCTGGGGGTGAAATATAATTTTACCAGGTTAACGCCTTCTTCGACGACGGTATCCCGGATATAGTACATATAGAAATCGGGGGCTAGATTGGCGACCGGGCTGAGGAACTGGGTCGTAAAAATGGAGATATTGTTGTCATAGATATTGATATCCTCGTATAGCCTGCTCAGGCCCATGCTGATGCCATTCATGTCGATATACTCGCCGTAATCGACGCTTTTCTTGCCCAGGATGACCTGTTTTCTCTTTTCGGGGTGTTTGCGGTAATAATTCTCGGAATAGATCTCCTGCAAGTAGACGGAGATCAGCGATTTCCCCGGAACGATCGTCGTATCGGTATTATCCGTGAAGAATCTGAATTTTTTGAGCAGTTTGTTGTCCGTGACCCGATCCCAGACCTTGTCCGTAAGTATCCGGGTCTTCTCATATTGCCGGTAGGAGAGATAGGGTGAGGCGCCCGGGCCGTTCTTCGATTTATTGGCGATCACCTGGCGGATGAGCTCGACCGCAGGGTTGTTCCTGTTGCGGTATCTTCCCCTTTTGCCCTTGACGACGACATCTTTCAGTTCCGTATAGGCTTTTGAGAGCCTGATCTCCAGTTGTTGTTCGGGGTCGTCCGAAAGAGCAAGGCTTTTCGGGTGATAGCCGGTGGTCGAGAAAACTATTTCCCGGTCGCTCCTGTCTACGGCGATCCGGAATCTGCCCGCGCCGTTCGTTATGGTCCCCATCCCGCTTTTCTTTATGCCGATACTGACATTCGGCAGGGGGGTATGGGTGGCCGAATCCGTGACAATGCCCGTTATAAGTTTGGTCTGCCCGGCGACGGATTGGCAAAGGACAAGGGTAGCGAAAAATATCGTGAGACGGTTGATGATAGGGATAAAGATAATAAAAAATGCGAGCGCCCCGCGTCGCGGGGCGCTCGCATTAACATATCCTTAAACGCCATGCGCCAGGGTAGAAAAAAGGCTATTTTGCTGATTGACAAGACTGATTAATGTTATCTTTATATAGATAAAATCTATGCGTATGACTTTTGTGCAACTGGAATATATCGTAGCGGTGGATACCTGGCGTCATTTCGCGAACGCGGCGGCCCATTGCTTCGTCACCCAACCCACGCTCAGCATGCAGGTGCAGAAGCTGGAAGAGGAGCTTCAGGTGAAGATCTTCGACCGGAGCAAACAGCCGGTGATCCCGACCGAGGCCGGCCGGGAACTGATCGAACAGGCCCGGAAGATACTGGCCGAAAAAGGCGTCATCGGAGAAATGGTTCAGGCCAAAAAAGGTTCCCTCAGCGGCGAGTTGCGGATCGGCATCATTCCCACCCTGGCGCCCTACCTGCTGCCGCTCTTCGTTCAGGCATTTACCGCCAAATACCCACAGATCAGGCTGGTCGTGGGGGAAATGACCACGGATCTCCTGGTGGCCGCCCTCCGGGAGGGCCGGATCGATACGGGCATCCTCGTGACACCCTTGCAGGAGAACGGCATCCGGGAGCACGTTCTTTTTTACGAGGAACTGCTGGTCTACGTTTCCCGCAAAAATGCCGCCTATAAGAAGACCTATATGTTGGCGCAGGATATCGATCCCGGTAAACTATGGCTATTGGAAGAAGGGCATTGCTTTCGATCCCAGATCGTCCGGCTCTGCGAGCTGCGGAAGGCCAGCCGCCAGGGAAGCCAGTTCGAGTACGAGGCGGGCAGCCTGGAGACCCTGCGGCGGATGGTGGAGCTCAACGACGGCATTACCATCCTGCCGGAGCTGGCCACCCTTGACCTGTCCAAACGGCAGTTGCAATTGATCAGGTATTTCAAACGCCCTGCCCCGATGCGGGAGGTAAGCCTGGTCGTGCACCGCGATTTTGTAAAACAACGCCTGATCGACACCCTCCGCCAGGAGATCGTCAGGGCCGTCCCGGACAAGCTCCGGCAGAATAAGAACCTGCACGTGGTGGCTATATAAAAAGCTACAAGGAATTGGCCTCAAGCTGCAAGCTTCAAGCCGCCATTTTTAGATTAGCTGTCTGGATAGAATTTAAGTAAAGCAGCTTGTAGCTTGAAGCTTGTAGCCTACTTTTGCCTCCATGGCCCTTAAAAAAATGCTGCTTTCCCTGCTGGGTGAAAAAAAATACCTGTCCTTACTGGCTGGCGCCTTCCCCCCAGTATATCGCGCGGGTCTGCTCGGCCGGGACTACCAGGACATCTATTTCCTGAAAAAGATCATCCCCGAAGGGGCCTGGTGCGTGGATATCGGCGCGCACCTGGGCTATTATACCCTCGAACTGAGCAGGCTGGTAAAGGATGACGGCAGGGTCATCGCCATCGAGCCCATCGGCAAGTTCAACCGGACCCTGGAACGCCTGCTGAAGGCAACCGGGGCGAAAAATACCACCGTGCTGCAGGTCGCGCTTGGCGGCAACGGAGATTGGGTGGACATGGGCATTCCGCAACTGGGGGGAATGAAAAAATTTGCCTATGCCCGGGTCAAGCAGAAAGGGGATAACCTGGACTATGCCGAATCGGAGAGGGTGAAGAACGAATCCGGCGATCATCTTTTCATGGGCCTGCGCCGCCTGGATTTTATCAAATGCGACGTGGAGGGGCTGGAGCTTCCCGTATTCGCTTCCATGATGGGTACGCTCGGCGTTCATCGCCCCATGCTCCTGATCGAACTGATCGACGCGGGAGAACGCGTCCGACTCTACGAGATGATCCGGCCGCTGGGATACGGCGTCTACCAGTTAAAGAACAGCCGTCTTTATCCGCTGGATCTCGATTCCCCGGAGAGACCGGTCTCGCATAATCACTATTTTATTCCGGAGGGGCATGCAAAAAGGCTGGGGCACTTGATCGCGGGCTGATCGCTGAATGCCATTGCCGAAAGGGAATCTGGTTTTTTCGCGCCGGCAGGGTGGGTCGCAAATAACCCGACCCGCTATTCCGCTTATTCCGACTCGATCCGCTTTAAGTTGAAGTTGGGCACGGACGAAACGATCAGCGGGAATTTTTCGATGGTCACATTGGAAGGATCAAGGCCGAACCCGCGCTCTTCGGAAAGGCTCAACTCCTTCAACCAGAAATAGAGCTTCATCACCACCCGTTCGAAAAAGGGCAATTCATTATCCTGGCTCAGGTATTTTTCCATCACGATGAACTGGAAATCCCCCACCACATTATTTTTTTCCAGCGATTCATAGCGGCTGGTGATATTCACTTCCCGGTTGTTGACCAGGTCTTCCACCACCTTGCGGAACATCAGGTTGAGCTTGGGCTCGATACGGAACCCCAGCTTGAACTCCACGCGGATGATATCGTTGGGAATGATATGATCGACCGTGTAAGTCGCCGTATAGGGGTCGTCCACCGTATCCACGTGCACGAACCAATAGATATCGCTCCGCTTGGGCTTTTTGTTCAGGATGGAATAAATGATCTTATGCTCGATCTCCTTCGGATTGTTGGCGCTGGTCATATACACCAGGTGGGTGGCGTACTTGGCGATCGACCGGTCATTGCTCAGCTCCTGGATCTGCGGGATATAATGCTCCATCCTCACGAATTCGACATAGCGGTTCTTGATCTTCCTCGCCCGGAACCAGACGTACATGACCGCGAATAGCGCGCCGCCCACGATCAGCGTGACAAAGCCGCCGTGCGGGAATTTGTCCAGGTTGGCGAACAGGAAGCTCATCTCGATGCTCAGGTAAACGGACAGGTATAAATAGATCAGCACCGAATTAGTCCTCCGGGAGATGAGAAAATTGGCGAACAGGATGGACGTGGCCAGCATGCACAGGGTGATCGCCAGCCCATAAGCCGCCTCCATCCGGGAAGAGCTTTGAAAATAGACCGTGATCCCGACGCATCCAAGGAACAAAAGGAAATTAATGGCCGGTATATAGGACTGCCCTCTTTCCTCCGTGGGGTAGTTGATACGCAATTTCGGCCAGAGGTTCAGCCGCATGCTCTCGCTGATCAGGGTAAAGGACCCGGTGATCAGGGCCTGGCTGGCGATAATGGCCGCGCCCGTGGCGATGATGATGCCGGGCACCAGGAACCAGGGCGGCATGATATTGTAAAAGGGATTGCCCAGCGAGGTATCGAAGACCCTGCCTTTGTATAAGGCCATGAGCCAGGCGCCCTGGCCGAGATAGTTCAGCACCAGGCAGCTCTTTACATAGATCCACGAAATGCGGATATTGCTCTTTCCGCAATGCCCAAGGTCGGAATAAAGGGCCTCGGCCCCGGTCGTACAAAGGAATACGGCGCCCAATATCCAGAAGCCTTTTGGATAGGTCGTCAGCAGCTCGATGGCATAATGAGGGCTCAGGGCGCGGAAAATGCTCAGGTCGTCGACAAGATGGCCTGCGCCAAGTACCGCCAGCATGCTGAACCAGATGAACATGATGGGCCCGAATAATTTTCCGATCGAGATGGTGCCGAACTGTTGCAGGAAGAACAGGATGACCAGAATGCCAATGACGATATAGACGATCGTCGATTGTTCGATATAGCGAAAGGCGGGCATTTGACGAAGCCCTTCGATCGCGGAAGTCACGGAAATGGGCGGGGTGATCATCCCATCCGCCAGCAGCGCCGCGCCCCCGATCATGGCCGGCAATACCAGCCATTTTCGTTGCCTCCTGACCAGCGCATACAGCGAGAAGATGCCGCCTTCCCCGTTATTATCGGCCTTCAGCGTCAGCCATACGTATTTGACGGTGGTTTGGAGCGTGAGCGTCCAGATGATGCAGGAGAGGGCTCCCAGGATCAGCTTTTCTTCGATCACTCTTTTGTTGATAATGGCATTTAGAACATAGAGGGGGGAGGTTCCGATGTCGCCGTAAATGATACCCAGCGCAATGACTAGACTTGCGAATGTTACTTTGTTGATCTGTTTGCTCACGAACGAGTCCTTCTGTTAAAATAATGTTGTTGTCAAAGGGTTCATGCCAATGAATGCCCTGAAATCCCATCAAAGGTAAACTGAAATAAACAATATAGATAACGCTATTTTTGAGGAATCAAGGGAATTCAGGCAATTTTGGAAATATCCGGCAACCCGGCCCCGGCTGCATTCGTTATGTAGGTCAATGGGCGCGGGGCGGATTCCCAAACTTTTATTAACTTACGATTCAATTCGCCCGGGAGTAAACTTTTATCAGTTATGAAGAGAATTCTTTTGACCTGGCTGCCTTCCTTATTGCTTGTACTGGCCCTGGCGGCTCCCCGCCCGGCGAAGGCCCAGCAGATCAGTTATGCGGAGCCGGAACGCGAGGACAGCCGCCGCACCAATTTCGAGATCATCGGCAAAATTGGTGGCAACTACTTGGTATTCAAGAACAACAACTCCGAGAATGTCGTGTGCGCCTATGACGACAATATGAAGCTCCTGAAGCGTAATAGCCTGGATCTGGGGGACAAATACATCAACGTCGACTTTGTAGTCTCCCCGGACTATTTCTACCTGATCTACGAACACCAGCACAGAAATATCGTGCCCTGCACCGCCATTAAAATGGACGGGATGGGACAGCGGATCGGAGAGCCGATCGAACTCGATACGACCCAGATCGGGTTCGCCTCCAGCAATAAGATCTACACCACCGTGGTCAGCGAGAACCGTCAGCGGATCATGATCTTTAAGATCAATAGTCACAACCCTAAGAATTTTCTCTTCACCACCTTTTTATACGACGACCAGTTGCAAATGATCGACCGGCATCGTATCTACCTCCCCGTAGACGAGCATAACGAGCTTTTCTCGGATTTCCTGCTGGACAATGAAGGAGAAATGGTATTCGCCAAATTCCTGAGGAGCGGTAGCAACGATTATATCACCCGGGTGGCCCTGGTCACCAAGGGGCCCGCGGCGGACAGTTTCCTGGTCAGGGATGTGGGGACGGCGGATCGCATCCTGGACGAGGTCAAGCTCAAAGTGGACAACAATAATCAGCGCTATATCCTCACCGGGTTCTACTACAAGCAAAAAAGGGGCAATATCGAAGGGCTTTATTCGGTGGTATGGGACAAGGCGACGGACAAACGTCAACGCGAGATGGTGACCGTTTTCAACGACGAGGTGCGCGGCATAGCAAAAAGCCAGGACGCCAGCCTGAAAATGGCCTTCAATGATTTCTTCATCAAGAGCATCATCACCAAAAAGGACGGTGGGTTCCTGATCGTGAGCGAATCCCAGTATACCACCTCCCGGGGAAATATGTTCAACCGCTGGGACTATATGAACAGCCCCTATTCGCCGGGCATGTATTATTCGCCTTATTACAGCCCCTATTATAGCCCCTGGAACCGCAACTATGGAAATTATGCCAACCGCTATCATGCGGAAAATATACTGGTGCAATCCTTCGACGCGACCGGCAAGCCGGACTGGAATGCCATCATTCCCAAGACCCAGTTCGACGACGAGACGGAGAACCTGATCTCTTACGAGATGATGAACACGGGCGGGGAATTGCATTTTTTATTCAACCAGTACGAACACCGCAATATGCTGCTCAATGACCAGAGCATTGCTCCCGATGGCAAAGTCACCCGTTACCCGACCCTTCATAATCTTGATAAAGGATACGATTTCATGCCCAGGTATGGCAAGCAGATCAGCAGTTGGCAAACTATCATACCTTGCATGTACAGGAACTACCTTTGCTTCGCTAAAATTGATTTTTAAAATTGTATCCAGGTGATCGGAATCTTCAGACAGAAAAATCCGGGGAATGCCCTGCTGCTATTGGTCTATGCCTTGGTATTGAAGTTCCCCATCTTTCTTCATCCTGCGGCCCCCGACATCCATCCCGAGGACAATTACCTCTACCGGCTGATCGTCCATGCACTTGATTCCGTTTTTCATCAAGCCTATATCTTCTATTCGATACTCACTTTCCTGATCCTGTTCAGCCAGGCTACCCTGTTCAACCGCATCTGCAATCACCATAAGCTGCTGCCCAAGGCCAATTTCCTGCCCGGCATGTCCTATATCCTCATCACGTCCCTGCTGCAGGATTGGAATCATTTTTCAGCGCCTTTGCTGATCAATTCCATCATGATCTGGATCTGGTACCGGATGATCGATCTGTACAATACCCATCGCCCGGGGGCTGCGATCTTCAATATCGGGGTGTGGACGGGCGTCGTTTCCCTGCTCTATCTCCCGGCCATGGCTTTTATACTGTTGGTGCTGTTCGCCCTGATCACCATGCGCCCATTCCGCATCCGTGAATGGCTGGTGGGCCTGCTCGGATTTACCAGCCCTTACTATTTCCTTTTCCTGCTCTTATACCTGACCGGGCATTGGAACTGGGGGAATATGCTGCCGCATATCGTGCTGACCTTCCCGGGCATGCCCTCCTCAGTCTGGGTCACGCTGGGTATCTTTTTGCTGATCCTGCCTTTTATCATCGGGGGCTATTTTGTCCAAAAGAACCTGGGCAAGGTGCTGATACAGATCCGTAAGAGCTGGAGCCTGCTGCTGTTATTCCTCATGGTCGCGATCGTCATTATCCTGATCAACCGCGCCAACAGCTATGAGAACTGGATCGTAACGGCCGTGCCCTTTGCCGCCTTTCATGCTGCGGCTTATTATTATCCCGCCCGTAAGACCGGCCCGCTGATATTGCATTGGCTGACCGTGATCTATATCATCACGATCAACTATTTTTTGTAAAAAGGCCGCGCGCACCGACCTCCGTCGTCTATCCCCGCGCCTGCCGCCCCATTCCCCTTATCCCCCTGCGTCCATCTGGAATTTGGCCGGAATTCCGTAACTTTGACTGGCAAAAATTCCCTATTTATGAAGTTTGGAGTAGTCGTTTTCCCCGGATCGAATTGCGACCGTGACGTACAGGATGCCTTGCAGAACGATCTTGGCCAGGAAACCATCATGCTCTGGCATAAGGACACCGACCTGGGCGCTTTCAGTACGGAAGATTGTATCGTCCTTCCGGGTGGCTTTTCCTACGGGGATTATTTGCGTTGCGGAGCGATTGCGCGTTTTAGCCCGATGATGCAGAGCGTGATCGATTTTGCCGGCAAGGGCGGCAAGGTGCTCGGTATCTGCAACGGCTTCCAGATCCTTTGCGAATCCCATTTATTGCCCGGCGTGCTGCTCCGAAACGCCAACCGCCAGTTCATCAGCAAGAATATCTATTTGCGCGGCGTGGGCGACGGAGGCAAACCCCTGATGATCCCTATCGCCCATGGCGACGGCAGATACCACGCCGATGCACAAACCCTGGACGAGCTGGAAGCCAACCACCAGGTTATCTACCGCTATTGTGACGAAAATGGCAAGGTGACCGCAATTTCGAACCCCAACGGATCCCTGGGCAATATCGCCGGGATCGCCAATAAAGATCGTAACGTGTTTGGCATGATGCCCCATCCCGAAAGAGCCTGTTCGGAAAATCTGGGCAATGTGCACGGGCAGGCGATCCTGCGGGCCTTGCTCATCGATGCGGGACTAACCCTTTTGTCAGCCCAAAAACGCCATCTGTCAACCGCGGGGCAACGTTGATAAAGTTTTAGACCTATCCCACCTCTTTGACGATTTTTTATGGGACCTTTGAGAGATTTTCCATGCTAAATAAAATGAATATGAGAAAGATAATATCGCTTGGTTTCGCGTTGTTCATCGGCAGCCTGGCAATGGCTCAATCGAGCACCCAGGTAAAATGGAACTATACCGTAAAAAAGATAGGAGATAAGACTTACGAAGTACACATGACCGCGTCTATCGGAGGCGATTATCATCTCTACGCCCAGGACGCTGGCGGCGACGGCCCGATCCCCACCGCATTTACCTTTGTAAAAAATCCCTTATTGATCCCCGATGGGAAGGTAAAGGAAGTGGGCAAAATGGTAAAAAAATTCGAAAGTGCCTGGAGCCATGACGTCAATTACTACGAAAATACGGTTGATTTTGTCCAGGTGGTAAAGTTGAAGAGCAATGTCAAAACCAGCCTGGCCGGCAAAGTGGAATTCATGGTCTGTAACGACCGCCAATGCCTGCCGCCCGCGGACGTCGACATCAAGGTCAATGTAGGCGGATAGTTATTTATTCAATCTCTTTATGAAGCGACCGGTACTATTCGCGCTAGGTTTTTTCTTCCTCCTGCTCTCCAAATATTCGGCTGCCCAGGATACCACTTCAAATGCAGTAAACTGGGAATTTTCGGGTTCGATGGATCCTGGCGCCCCCCTCGCGGGTCCGCATACGATGATGCTGAAGGCAAGGCTATTGCCCGGCTGGCGCTTATACTCGACGACCATGCCCGACAGCCTGCCTTTTACGAGGATCGTCCTGGACAGCTCGACTTCTGTCCGGGCGGAGATCGCGGGCGTCGAAGAAAAAGGGAAGCTGCTTAGCAAAAACGATCCCTTGTTTGGCAACGCGCAGACCCGCTATTTTGAACATGAAGCGATATTCCTGGCGAGGGTTCGGGGTAAGGGGGGCGCTCCCCTGGAGCCCGGGAGCAATATCAAGGGATCGATCAGTTATATGGCCAAGCTCGGGGATTCCGTGATCGGCCCGCTGGAAGTCCCGTTCTATTACCATGTTGAAAAAGACGGGAGCCTGGTCGTGCGTTCCACGACGCTACAGACATCGGCCTCCGCGACCGGCAGCCTGAAAAGATCCACGATCGATCTGGCCAACCCGGCCGCTAAATGCGGAGGCACCGGCGCAGAGGATAGTAAGTCAAAGAGCCTGGCGGGTATTTTTTTGCTCGGCTTCCTCGGCGGCCTGCTCGGCCTGATCATGCCCTGCACCTTTCCCATGATACCCCTTACGGTTTCTTTTTTTACCAAAAGGTCGGGCACGCGTTCAAAGGGTATCTTCAACGCGTTCATGTATGGCTTCTTTATCTTCCTGATCTACGTACTGCTGAGCCTGCCTTTTTATTTCCTCAAATCGAGCAGCTCCGGCATCCTCAATAATATCTCCACCAACACATGGCTGAATGTGGCTTTCGCGGTGGTCTTCTTTGTGTTCGCCCTGTCTTTTTTCGGCCTCTTTGAAATTGCGCTGCCGGGCAGCATCTCGAATTCCGTCGACGCCAAATCGAATATCGGCAGCCTGGGGGGCATCTTTTTTATGGCGCTCACCCTGGCCATCGTTTCCTTTTCCTGCACCGGCCCCATTTTGGGATCCTTGCTGGTGGGTGCATTCGATCAGAATGGCGGCGCAATCCAATTGACCTTTGCCATGGCCGGCTTCGGGCTCGCGCTCGGCTTGCCCTTTGCCCTATTCGCCCTTTTTCCCAACTGGTTGCAAAGCCTGCCGCGATCCGGCGGCTGGATGAACACCGTGAAGATCGTTTTCGGGTTCATCGAGCTGGCCCTTGCGCTTAAATATTTTTCCAACGCCGATCTGGTGACGCATTGGGGACTGCTGAAAAGGGAGACCTTTTTCGGGATCTGGATCCTTATCGGGCTCGCCCTGGTATTGTACCTTTTCGGCGTGTTGAAATTCCGCCATGACCCGCCTCCGCCGAAGTTAGGTAAGGCAAGGATCGGCATCGCCCTCGTCTTCCTGGCCTTCGTCGTCTATCTTGCGCCCGGCCTGACCAATACCCATTAT
>OLLP01000556.1_pt1 | contig 16973 bp, 9 predicted proteins | sample 1604561 | NCBI WGS metagenome assembly OLLP01 (sample SAMEA104055722, study PRJEB20765) | soil metagenome | isolation source: soil | reverse complement strand
CGGGGGGTTAGGACCCGCTGTTCGGACGATTTCCTATGGCTGCCTTTCGTGACAAGCCGTTATGTCCTTCATACCGGGGACACGGGCGTATTGGACGAGACGACGCCTTTCCTGTCGGGACGGCTGCTCAATCCGGAAGAGGAATCCTATTATGACCTGCCAGCCAGATCCGACCCGGCCGCCAGCCTGTACGAGCATTGTGTAAGAGCTATCCGGTTCGGCCTGCGCTTTGGCGAGCACGGGTTGCCGTTAATGGGTTCGGGCGACTGGAACGACGGCATGGATAAGGTGGGGCAGCATGGCAAGGGGGAAAGCATCTGGCTCGCCTTCTTTTTGTACTCGGTGCTGGCGCGGTTCAGCGAGATCGCCCTTCTGCATAAAGACGAAGCCTTCTCGGCAGAATGCCTGGGCGCTGTGGCGCAATTGAAAACCAATATCGCCAAACATGGCTGGGACGGAGAATGGTATCGCCGTGCTTATTTTGACGATGGCACGCCCTTGGGCTCTTCGGGCAATGACGAATGCCGTATCGACTCGATCGCCCAAAGCTGGTCCGTGCTATCGGGCGCGGGCGATCCGGAACGTTCGCAGCAGGGCATGAATTCCGCCGACAAATACCTGGTGCGCCGCGATAGCGCGCTGATCCAGTTGCTGGATCCGCCCTTCGATAAATCCGCGCTCGATCCCGGCTATATCAAAGGCTACGTGCCGGGAGTGCGGGAGAACGGCGGCCAGTATACGCATGCGGCCATCTGGCTGACGATGGGCTTTGCCGCGCTTGGCGACCGTGCGCGCGCCTGGGAGCTGTTCGATATGATCAACCCGATTCACCACGGGACCACCGGGAAACAGATTGCCACCTATAAAGTCGAACCCTATGTCATCGCCGCGGACGTCTATTCCATCTCGCTGCACAAAGGCCGTGGGGGATGGACCTGGTATACGGGATCGGCGGGATGGATGTACCAACTGATCACGGGGTCACTATTGGGATTGATCAGGGAAGGGATCACGTTACGATTTGCTCCCTGTATCCCGCCCGGCTGGGAATCCTTTAGTGTGGACTATCGTTTCCGTCAGGCTGTTTATCATATAAAATTCATGCAGTCCCCTGCGCCCACGAATGGCGCCGCAACGGCTCATGCCGCATCCAGCCCTGCGGACAAGCAGGCGATAAAGGTTTGGCTGGATGGCGTCCAGCAATCGGGGGATAAAATTGCGCTCGTAGATGCCCCGGAAGAACATGCGGTGGAAATAAGGATAGGGTCGGATAATAAGATCGCCGGGGTCAACCAGGCGGGACAAGAAGTCAATGTCTAAACTTCGAATTATTTTCCCCATTTGGCGGGAAATGCGTCTTTTTGCTTAATTTATAGCTGCAATCACCAAAACACTGCATGCACATGAGCAAAAAAGATCATTTCCGGATATTTACGTTCGTTCTGTTCCTTCCTTTCACGTTAGCCTTACAAAGCGCATGGGCCCAGGATACCGTCCGGATGGACGAACTGACTGGCGCGGAAAGAATGTACGACCTGCAATTCACTCCCGTCAAGAGGGATTCGATCCTGAGCGGCCTGAATTCGAACCTGCATCTCTATCAGTATATGCATCGGCAGGATCTGCCCAACGCACTGCCCATGTCGCTCTCGTTCGACCCGGTGCTGCCAGGCATGCATTTCGAACGGCAGCAGAAACCGCTGGAATGGAATATTCCTGCCGGGGTCGGGCTGCCCGCCGATAGAGAGGCATTGGCTTTTTATTCCATCCCTCAACTGGCGTCGCTCATTAAAAATAAAAAGATCAGTTCGGTAGAATTGACGCGCCTGTTCATCGCCAGGTTAAAGAAATACGGTCCCATCCTGCATTGCGTGATCGAGCTCACGGAAGATAGCGCGATGGCACAGGCGCGGCGGGCGGATGCCGATCTGGCGGGCGGGGTCTATAAGAGCCCCCTCCAGGGCATCCCTTATGGCATCAAAGATCTTTTCTCGGTAAAGGGGAGCCATACCACCTGGGGCAGCCCACCATACAAGGATCAATCCTTTGCCTCGACCTGTTTTGTGGCCTTGCAACTTGAAAAGGCGGGCGCCGTCCTCGTCGCAAAATTGTCGCTGGGAGAATTGGCGATGGACGATGTATGGTTTGGCGGGCTGACGCGCAATCCCTGGGATCTCCAGCACGGATCGGGTGGCTCTTCGGCGGGATCAGGTTCGGCTACAGCCGCGGGCCTGGTGCCTTTCGCCATCGGCACCGAGACCTATGGTTCCATCGTCGATCCTTCGATGCGTTGCGGCGCGACGGGACTGAGACCCACCTTTGGCAGCGTGGCGCGTACCGGTTGCATGGCGCTGTGCTGGAGCTCGGACAAGGCAGGGCCGATCTGCCGCAGCGCTGAAGACGCCGCCTATGTCTTTGCCTATATTCATGGAGGGGATGGGGTGGACGCTTCTTCCCGAACTATGCCTTTCAATTATACCGGGAAGACCGATATTACAAAATTAAGAATTGCTTACGCGCGGAATTATATCGACAGCCTGCCGGAGGACAGCCCGGAAAAACAGGCCCTGGCCATTTTACGAAAGATGGGAGCGAAGATCGAGCCGTTCGAATTCCCGGATACGCTGAGAGGGAACGATATCCTGTCGTTGATCATCGGCGTGGAGTCCGCCGCAGCCTTTGACAAGCTCACCCGCACCAACCGCGATGACGAGATGGTGCAACAGAACAAGGATCGCTGGCCCAATACTTTCCGTACCGCGCGTTTCGTTCCGGCCGTGGAATATATCAATGCCTGCCGGCTGCGCTCGTTGATCATGCAGAAGGTCGATCCCTTGCTGAGCCATTACGATATCATCATCGCTCCGCCGGAGACCGGGGATCAGCTGGCGATCACTAATTTAACCGGGCATCCTTCGATCACGCTGCCCCTGGGAGCGATGAAGAACGGGTTGCCCGGCAGTATCAGCTTTATCGCGGGGCGTCTCTATGACGAAGCGCGGCTGCTGGCTTTTGCAAAAGCATTCCAGGACGCGACACCTTTTAATAAGGTGCACCCCAGGGGATTCGAGTGAACGAGAGGATTATTGCTTCTGCAAGGTGATCGTCTCTGTGGCCGACTCGGTACTGGTGATGGTAGCGCCGCCTGTGGACTGTGTCGAAATCTGCGGCGGAACGATGATGGTCATAGTCAGGGTACTCCCGCTCAGCAAAAATTTCGCACCGACGGCAATTGTCTTTACCGGCGCACCGCCATTCGGGGAACTGATAAAGCCCGAGGGGAAATAGAGGGAATCCGTTCCGATCAGTTTATAGCTGGACGTATTGCTAGACGCCGGGATGGTCACGTCGAAGGGAAAAGATAAAGAATCCTGAAATACGCCGTCAATAAATTCGGCGCCCTCCAAGGTAGTGGAAACACCATAGGCCATATTAACGGTGCTCATCGTGTTGCCGGTAATATCGAGGCCGCCGCTATTGTCAATGCTCGTATAATCGGAGACGGTTATGGTCTGGTCATCTATTCCCCCAGCGTTCTCATCCGCAGAACTATAAGTATGCGCATGGATATTAACGAGTTTATAATTGCCGCTCAGGGCATTTGCCGGGGCGCTGTTCTGGCTCTTTTTACAGGAGGCGGCGAACAGGATAAGGGTGCAGCAAGACAAAGAAGCGAGTGTGTTTTTCATAAATAAAGTTTGAGTTTCCGCAAGATACAAAAAAACTTCATCGATCACAATTCCTTTAGTTCTTTTCCAGCTTTAGCCTATCCGCAACCAGGCCGCCGATCTGCGAGCCCATCTTGTTACTGCGCGTACAACTGTATAGATAGTGAATGCCCCCATAGAAGCGGGAGTTCATGGTCTCGATAGCCGCATCCCGGAATGAGGCGAAGGACCGGCTCCTGATCCCGAATTCGAGCTCGGTGGTATCGGTATAGGCAAAATGATCGCCGAATTCGCTGGTTAAGGCTTCCGAGGCCGAAGCGGAGATCGTGCAATGCCCGCAGGTATATTCGGGAAAGGGAGGGGTCTGTAAATGAGGTCTCCAGTTGGGGTCGAAATATTTGTTGATCGCCGTCTCGGGCCGTAGCGTGTTATAAATATATTTCACATTCCAGCATTGGATAAAGGCGTCGAAGAGGGCGACAGCCGTCTTGGCATAGGCCGCGGCCGTCTTGGGAAAATCGGCGCCCGACTTGATAGCCGCGATACCGACAACCCCCATCCAATGCCCTGCCGGAGAGAATTTCTTCGTACCGAACATCAGGTGGCCGGACACATTCAATTTAAAGGGATTGTCGTCCCAGAAGTCCGCAATAAAGGTCTGTTCGGGAGTCAGGCTGTCCACAATATTCTCGCTCAATTTCACCTGCTTATAATAATCGGAGTTCTTGTCTGTCACGTTGAAGGTAAAAGGCGGAGGCACCATAAATTCGGCGAGGCTATCCACCACGACATAGCGGATCGAGCTCCAGTGAGGCTCCATAGCCGGGGTATAGGCCGGAGGGGTCGGGATCCAGCGGCCGGGGGAATCTTTCACCGTATATTCAGGGGCGCCGCGGGTCTCCGCATAATTGTCTTTTTTGCTCCATTTCATGATGGCTTTGGCGACCGTGTCGGCATAGGCGAGCGTATTGTCATAAATATCCTGGGGAATGCCGTGATCTTTAGCCATCTGTTTGAGGCTATCGGTATATTCTTTCATGCTGCCTTCGGGAAAGGTCACCGCCTCGCCTTGTTTGCAATAGGCAAGCAAAGAGGCCAGCTCAAAATCGATATTCTGCCCCGCAGCGGGTTTGGGTAACGGGTGCAGGCCCTTTAATTGGCCCGCAAGCGAATTGTACTTATTGGGGTAGCCGGCCGCTATCACTTCGTAACCCGCTACGGCAGCGTATAAATAGTTCCGGGAGGCCACGATCGGACCGAAATTATTCCCCATTATCACAGTATTCAACTCGTGAACAGCATCGCAATATAGACGGGGATCCTTAAATACCTTATCATAATCGTGTTTGGCATTACAGGCGGACAAACCGGCTGCTGCGATCGCAGCGAAAAAGAGCTTTTTCAAGTATTCGTTCATATGGAGTCATTTTGGTCAAGGCAGCGGCAATTTACTTAATTTTTTCTAAGAAGCTGGCGCCCGTTGCTGCAAAACAAAAACGGGCAGGAAATTCCTGCCCGCGCCGTTCATTGGGTAACCGTTCATTGGGTATATCGACAGATCACATCTTTTTTTCCATTTTATGACATTTCTCCGCAGCGTCGAGGTGCATGTGCAACATATGCAGGCTACTGGTAGCGAATCCCCTGATATCGGCATCCGATCCATTTTTCGACTCGTCCTCAAAAAGTTTGATATCTTTTTTATGGTCATCGACCATCATGTTAATATAGGCTTTGTCAAAATCGGCGCCGTTCTTAGCCTGCAGATCGGCCATTTCCTTTTGCGCATCCGAGGACAGGGAGTCGGGCAGCGTCAGATTTTTGGTGGCGGCGATGGCTTTTAACTTATCACCGCCCGCGCTATGATCTTTTACCATCATAGCCCCGAAATCCTTTACATCCTGTGCGGACGCCTGTTGTCCGGCCAACTGTCCCAGCCGAACCTCTTCCATTCCGCCGCCGGCGGCTTCCACCACGAACTTAGCGTCGTCTTTGGATACGGAGGCAGGCACGGTGGCCGTGGCATGATCCGTCGTGCCACTGCTATCCATTTTAACCGCATTGGAATCTTTTGCATCTTTTGAACTGTCCGATCCGCCGCTGTTACAGCTATAGCAAAACATAGACAAGGCTATAATGGCCCCATAACAAAATACTTTTTTCATATTTCCTGGTATTTTTCATGAAGAAATCAAATCTATCAGGGCTAGCTCATCAAAAGACATGCCACCGGGGTACTGATAATCATCAGGATGCGACGGCAAGATTGGGTTCCAGGTAATAAGGCTTATATCCCGGCCTGCTGTTGAAGAACCAGGAATGCATTTGCGTGCGAAGTTCCTTCCACCAACCGTTCGTGGCAGGCGGAAGACTTTCGAAATAATCCGCTTTTCCCATTTTCACCCTGATCAACACCATGTGGTCTGCGGCCTTCTCCCTTATATCGTCATCAACCAGGCCATTTATCTCTTCGGGGTCATTGACTATAAAGGCCCTTCCCGTAAGGTGCAGAAAGAAGCGGCGCCCTTTACGGAAGAATTCCAGCCTGGCCGGGAATTCCCGGTCGAATTCATGCAGCGCCTGACTGGGGCGGGGCACAAAGAACCATACCTGGCCGAACTCGTCCGCCTTAAGAATGGTTACGATGGTAGTGGATATCTTCAAAAGGGAGCTGTTCTGGCTAAAGAACAGGGCGCTCCGAAGGTCTTGTATTTTCTCCTGCAGAAAGCGGAGATCCGCATGGTTCAACATAACTAAAATTTTAACAAATAATTTCAAAAGCAGTACCAGCCTCTACTGGTGGCAGTCAGGATCAGGCCGCTCGCAATATGGCCCCTTCATTATCAATGCGAAACGAGTTATTTATGGGTTGATGGTCGCTAAGGCCGCCGTTAGAGGAAGAGGAATAATCGGGAATGCTGAGGAAAATTTTGCACAGGAACGAGGGTATGGATGCGGGCAAGGCGTGTGTGGTTTGGGGAACGATGCGGAACTTGCGCCCCGCTATTTCGTCGCCATATGTTCGTCCTTGTATTTTTTCATCTGGGCCTGCGATCTTTTAAGCCTGAAACTTTGCCTTTCGATCAACCGCTCGATATTTTCCGGAAGTTCGACCCAGGAACCCAATGCATGGCCGTAAGCTTTTTGCACGGCATCTTCGCCCGCTTCGCCGGCGGTCAGCAGCGCATAGGTGTCGTTGCCCGTCAATCCGCCCAGGAATTCCGATTGTATATCCAGCCAGAAAAGATAGATCTTCCCCGAGATCGTTGAGCTCGATACTGGTATGCCTCCCAATCTCAGCACTTCGGCGTGGAGATCGTTCACGAAGGACCGGCTTTCGGTCGACATCGTATAAAAAAAGTTACGGATATCCGGGTCGATTTCCTTGCTGTCGTGGCCAGCTTTTTCATAACCCGCGATCCGGTCCTTGTTGATACGGATCAGGTCGTTCAGCACCTCGATGGTTCTTTCATTTTTTTTCATAAAACACGTTTTACTTAACGTATTTACAGAAATAATCATGCCTCAGAAGGGGTAACCTATCGCCAGGTTCAGCACCATGTTGGAAATATCCGCGGCCTTGCTGAACACCCATTTATTCCCATCCGGAAGCCAGGGATAGCGCACCGGGACCGCCACATCCACCCGCAGCACCAGTATACTCAGGTCAAACCGCAGACCCGTACCTATACCCACGGCCACATCGTTCAAAAAAGAATGGCCAAATGCCGATCCCGGACGGCTGGTATCGGCCTTTAACGTCCATATATTTCCCGCATCCGCGAACAAGGCCCAGCGGACGACGGAAAACAGCTTGGTCCGGTATTCGACATTCATTTCCAGCTTGACATCTCCCGGCTGATCGACCAGCAGGGGCGTCGTATTCGGATTGCCGCCGAAATAGCTGCCCGGGCCCAATGCGCGTGAGCGGAAAGCCCGGATATCGTTGGTGCCGCCGGCAAAGAACTCTTTTATAAAAGGCATCGTGCTGCTGTTGCCATAGGCGATGCCCACCCCGCCTGTGATCCGCGAGGCCAGCATGCTGTATTTGCTAAAGCTGAGATAATGCCGGAAATCCGCCTCGAACCGGGCATATTGGGAAAAAGGCGTCCCAAAGAATTTCACTTCTTTTCCCTTATTGATATTGGCGCCGGTGACGGCTCCCAGCAATAGGCCGGATAGATCGACATTGCCGTTAAAATAGAAATTATTCGGGTGGTGGTTGGGTTTGGCCTGCGAGTTATAATTGAAATTGTACGAGGGCCCGATGATGAATTGGCGCTCTATGCTGCGCCGCAACGTGATATTCGTGTCGAGGACGAGCTGATAAGCGGGATCGATCCGCGTGGGATTGACATAATTGATCCCGAATACGGTAAGTTGGTTCTCCGTGGTAAGATTGTTCTTAAAGATATAGCCGTAGCTGATCTTGGCAGAGTTAAGGGTATATTCCGAGGTTCTGTCGAAAATATCGTAACCGGCGCTGATCTTCGTCTTAGGCACATAGGCGCTGCTGGTATTCAACGGAAAAGGCGCGACGATCCTGGGGATATAGAGATCGAGATCCACCCCTCCCCTTCTCGTCCCGATCTTTTGAGTGGCCCCGATATACTGTTCTTCCAGGCCCGCATATACGCTGGCCGTGAACAATTCGGCCCCCCTGAAGATATTGCGATTGCGCCAGCTTAGCGCTATTTCGCTGCCCGTGGTATTATCCGAGCGAGTGAGGCCTGAGACCTCGAAACGTATCGATTTCTTGCGGGCAGGCGTGAGGTAATAGAAGGCGTTCAGCTTATTCAGTCCCGCGCTATCCACGGGCTCAAAGCGCGCCTTGACAAATTTAAAAGTGCCCAGGCTCACCAGACGGCTGAGGGAAAGATTGTGATCGTCCCGTTTATAAATGTCGTCGGGTTTGAAGACAAGCGTTCTGCTGTAAATAACGGGCCGGAATAATTTGGCCGAGTCGATGATCTTGTAGCCTTCTGGCGTTATCACCGCATTTTTAAGGCTTGTATCCGAATGGATATCGTAGTTGGCGTAGACGACCACGTCGTTAATGCGATAGACCTGTCTGGCGACATAGGGGGTCTCGGGTTTTATGATCATATTCATATCCACCTGGTGACCACCAACCGTGGAGTCCACATCCACGAACAGGTCATCCGGATTGAAATAATAATAGCCCCTTTGCTTAAGCCGGGTATCGATGCGGGTGCGTTCTTCCTTGATATTATCCAGGTCGAACGGCTCTCCTTTTTTAAGCAGGGAATGTTTCTGCAACGTATCGATCCTTTTGCCGAGCTGATCCGTGTCCTTGGGGTAGGTCACATTCCGGATCGTATATTGAGCGCCGATCTCCGCGGTATAGACTGCAGTCAGCTTCTTATTTTTCACGGGAGTCTCCACGGTGACCGTATCGAAGAACCATCCTTTGTTCTCCAAACGATCCTGCAGCACCGCGCGATTCTTTTCGATGATCGACGGCGAGACGAGTACCGGGGCCTCGCCCACCTTGTATTTGAGCCAATGTTTGAACCCCTTGTTCCTTGTCGTGTGCCCGGCGAAATTGTAAATCCCCAGCCTCAGACGGATGCCGAGTATTTTTGCGTTAAGACGGGGGCGCAATAAACCCTGGAGCTCGGATCGGATCTCTTTGATCTTTTTACGGGGCGTCTTTACCGATGGCTTGACCACGATCTTATTCGCCGCATACAATATCTGCCCTTTTCCCAGGTATTTCGATTCCTGGCAGGACATAAAGAGAAAGCCGGTAAAAAGAATTACTATCCAATTGATCCTTCCCATGCTCGTTAGTTTGATGCCCCTCCGATCTTTGCCGGCGGCGTGGTATTCGCAGGAGGCGTTACATCGGTATTCGGAGTCGTGCCGCTTTTATCCGGCTGATCCGCGCCTTTCTCCGGCGTCGTCGTCCCTGCCGCGCGGTGAATTTTCCTGGCCTGCAGCGTCTCCTGTTTGGTCTTTCCGAAAAGCTCCCGGAACCTGTCATAGTCGAAGGTGAGGATAAAGCTGACCCCCGTCTCGACGACCTCTCCTTCGACCACGGCCTCATATTGATTCTTACGATAGGCCCTGAGCATATAGCGGCCATCCGACGTAAGCTTGTAATCCACCGCCAGGTCGCCGGCGATATTGGAGGCGTTCTGATTGGCATTGCCCTCCCCCTGCACGTCGAAATTACTGCCCACATTGACCGCTATCCGGTTGTTGAAAAGCTGTTTGGATACGCTTACATTCAACTCGGTATAGTCCTGTTCGGTGCCCGTGCTGAAATCCTGTTCATTATTCAGATCGAAATGAATATCGACGCCCTTGATCAGGCTGCCTGCCAACTGATCCAACTGGCTGGTCAGGATCTGGCTGGCGCTCTGGAAAGCCATATTCCCAAGTGTCGATCCTCCGCCAGCCTGGCTTTGAAGAGGGTCTTCCCCGACAAAGCGGTTGAGCAGCAATAGGGCAAAAACCTGCTTGTTCAATTCGGATTCCTCGACGCGTATCTGGTTCAATTTTGCATCTACATCGGGCCAAAGGGTCAGGACATCCTCCGGCAGGGTGATATCGAAAGTTATCTTAGGCTTTAGCAGATCTCCTTCCATTTTCAGGGTTACAAGAAAGGGCAGCTTTTGATTGAATTTGGCGATATCGGTCTGAGGCCGGCCCGCCACTTCGTTTGCGATCAGATCGATGGAAGGCGTATTGGCCGTATACGTGGCATTGATGTCCAATGTTGCTGACGTGGGGTCGCCGGTCCAGGTGATGGTGCTGCCGCGCTGTATAACGAACTTTCTTTTCAGAAAGTCCAGGGACAGGTTATAAGAACCGCTTTCTACTTCATAGGCGCCCGTCAGGTCGGTCTTCCCGCTCTTATCCATGCCAAAGACGAGGTTGGATCTTCCTCTTGCGGTCAACGCATCCCCGTTCCTTTCGTCGATGACCATCGTGAATACGGCATTGCTGTCGGTCTCTACCGTCAGACTGACGTCGAGCCCTCTGATCTGCGACCGGGCGGAGGCAAGGGCCTTGTTCATTCGATTTATCAGTGTGTCCCCGCTATTCAATACCGAGTCCCCGGGGTGAGCCTTGTCCACAAAACGCATCACGCCTTGCCTGTCAACTACTTCGGGATTGGTCTCCGGCAAAACGACGACAAAATTTGTCTTTTTGTTGACGCGGATATCCCCATCTGCCTTTAACGAGCCGTTCGGATCGCCGTTCAGGTTAACGGCCGCGTCCAGGTTCATCTGTCCGTAAAACAACCTGTTGCTTTCCACCGGCGCGTTGACCAGCCGGAAATTGTTGGCATTGAAGGTGACGTCGAAATTATAGCTTTTATAGTCTTTTGTATATACGTTCCCGTCGATGGTGGCCTTGTTATTCGCGGAATCGAGAAAGGCGAACTCGGAAAAGTTAAACCCGTCGGCATCGAATTCGATATTGTCGTTGGAAAGCCTCAGCGGTTCGCCTGTTATGACCGGTATGATCATCGTGCTGTCGAAATGGAGCTTGCCCTCGATGCCAGGCTGTGCCAGCGTACCCTTTATCGCCAGCGAGCCTTTCAGGAAGCCTTTTATGTCTTCTACTTGAGTAAGCGCGAAGGGCTTTATAGCGGCGAGGTTCAACCGTCGCAGATCCAGCTTCATGTCCATACGGCCTTCGCCGGTATAATAATCCCCCTTCAATCGCACGTCGTTCTTATTGCCTTCCAGCGAAATATCGGCTGTATAGGCATTCGCCTTTTCATTATTCACTTTTAATGCCAGATCGCCGACCGTATCCTGTCTGTAGGTCAATGCGTGTATATTAAGATCGGCAGTAAAAACAAACGAAGAGGAGATATTCTTCAGTTCGGCCTTGCCGTTCAAGAGACCGCCTACCAGCAGGGAATCCTGGTTGGCAAACCGGCTCAGGGTAGCCAGGCTGAAATTCGAAAAAGAAATGTCGATGGGCGAGGAAGGAGTGGGTGGATGGCTATTCACCTTTAGGGACTGATCTTTTTGACTTAGGATAAGATCATTGACGACGATCCCCGCCCGGCTGAATTGCAAAAAGTTATCCCGGCTTACCTGCCAGCGATCATAATTCAATAAGAGACTATCGGGATTCAGAATGATCCTGCTGTTGTCCGCACGTTTGTCCACTGCGGCCGACAGACGGTACTGATCCTTATCTTTTTCATCTTTCAATACGAGCGTAGCGAACAGGCGGTCATTGGCCATATATCCCTCCACCGATGTGTGGTGCAGGCTGTACCCGTTGCCTGTCAAGCCTCCCATTTGCAGGTCATAGCTGAGCCGGTCATTATGCGTGGAGCCCCGCAAGGAGACGCCATGAAAGACCTGGCTGCCCATTTGAACACGCGGCGCGTTCAGGGTTAGTTGCAGGTCATTGCGATCGCTGTTGAAGGCTATTTGCGCGCCGATGCTATCGGTGCCTTTCAGCGTGGGCATATAGGCCAATACCAGCGGAGAGGCCCTTAGCTTTAAATCCATTTGCCATTGTTCGGGACTGAATTTTCGGGCTGCGGATCGGGAGGCAGGCGAATTGACCGATCCGCTTGCTGTCGCCGGATCGGGCGCTGAAGATGCTGTCGCCAAACCGGTTACTGAATCGCTTGCTGACGATGCGGCTGATGACAATGCGATTATGGATGCCGACGTATCGTTGATAGCGGGGCCGCCGGTATGAAAATATTTGTCGAGTGTCTGTTTCAAGGCCGTGGGTACTTCGCTGATCCTATATTGACCCTTCCAGTCCAGGTCGGCCATTTCCGAGGAGAGGCGGATGTCTTCCTGTCCCGCTGCCCGGGTGGCGACGAGGACGATGCTGTCCGTAGCCAGCCTCTTTCCGCCGTTGATCACCAGGATCTGTCCCATTCTCAGGCTCCCCTGTAACGAATCGGGGTTGGTACTCGGGAAATCCGCCAACAAGTGCCCTTTGAACCCTAAGGTATCCTTTACGAAATGCAAGGCATGCAAGTCTAAGGTATCGATCTGCCAGTCCAGTTTCAGCGCAGGAAATTTATCAGCGAGATTTGCTGAAGCACTAAGCTCGAACCGAACGGCCTCATTGTTAATGGAGGATTGCCATTGCAGCTTTTGGCCGGCTAATGACGCGTCGAAATGAAATTCCTTGTAGTCATATTGTTTGATCACCGCGTCATGCAAGACGCCGTTAAGGCTGGCATTTGCCGTATGGAAATCGAACCCTGTCCCTTTGGCGGTTAGATCCGCCGTCAGCCGTCCAAGATCCTGTCTGTTCTGCAGGATATATCCCAGATCGAGGCTCCTCGTTTGGATCACCATGTCATAGTTCGCATACCGGGCATCGCGGAATTGACCGATACTGCCTTTCAGCGCCGCGGTTCCCGAACTGGTAGCGATGACCAGGTCGGTGCGCAGGTCGTTCATATCACCGGCGAGCTTTCCGTGGATAGCGAATCGATCGGGGATGGAGATATTGGATGGCAGGGTTCGCCGGGGCAGCAAGGCGATCAGCCCTCTACGACTACCGGACAAATTGTGGATATCGAGATCGGCCCCGATCCTTTTCGTGTCGGTTACATGCCTGATAGTCCCGGACAGATCGATCTTCAGATCCTGCAGGCCGCTGAACTGCAACGTCCCGATCCGCAGCGCGGCCAGGCTGCCTTGCATCCGGGAATTGATCATCCAGGTATCGGCGGGGTGCGCAAAGACGGGCTGCCCTGCCAAAGAAGGCACAAAGACCAGGATATCCTTTACCTGTACTTTACTGTTCCGCAGATCGAGATCGAGCAGCGTATGCGCCGGATCCTTTGCAAGTGCGCCCGGCGAAGGATAGCTTATCGCCAGGTCGCGTTGCACCAGGCTGCCCGGCGTCCGCAATACGAGATTTTTGAGATAAGCCTGTTTGTCCGCGTATAAGAAATCTGTCTGCAGCTCATCCAGCTCGAAACCCGATGCTTCCCTGAACTGTCCTTTGGTGAGGCTGCCGCCGATCGAATTGCGGGTATAGAGCAGATTATTTCCATGCAGTCCCAGCCCGCTGATCTTCAGGTGGGCATAATCCATTCCTTTTTTTTGCCGGCGCTGACGGTCATTGTCGAATTGAATATTCGTACTGTCCACGGCCAGCGAATTGAGCGCTACGTTCATAGACGACAGATCGAAAGTTTTGATATTGGCGCTCAAACGGCCCAGTTGCAGATTTGCCGCCAGGGCGGTCAATGTATTGTGATATTGCAGGTCGGTGTTTTGTAGGTCGGTCTGCCCGCTGAATCGTTGTCCAGCCGGATCGAACTGATCCATCTTCGTATGGTCGTGACCGATCCATACCTGTGCATCGTCGCCTGTGAGTGCATCCCTGTATACCAACCGTATCTTATCCAGCAGGATCGATCGCAGGTACATTTTCATTGCGGGGCCATTCTTTGGCGCGGGCGTTTTCTTTTCCTGTCCTGCAAAGGCGTCCAGGATAAACTGGAAATTAAAGGCCGAATCGGGCATGGTCCGCCGCACTTTAACGGTAAGATCCGATAAGCGCAATTCCTGGATATCCAGGGTATTGTGGAGTAAACCCCACATATCGAGATCGACATGGATCAGGCCGGCTGCCAGGAGGGTATCCTTTTGCCTGTCCGCTATATAAATATGCTCCAGGAGCACCGTATTGGGGAATCCGATGGACATGTTCCCGATCCCAACCCGGGTCTTGAGCTTCCGGGAAAGGTACTTCTCTGCCTGGACACGCACAATTCCCTGGACATAAGGTGTTTGCACCAGAAAAAGCACAATGACCACGATCAGAAAGATGGTGAGGAAGACCTTTAGAAGGAGTACCGCCAACCTACGGATCACCGATTTTCGGGGGCTATTTGCAGGCTGGCTTTTGCGCATATATAGAATTTCTGATCCTATTTAAGTTATACTAATACCGGGGATTAAACAAAATACAGACCATAATTTACCAATTGATTATTAATGTAATATAGAGGTTGTCAGTTGGCCTTTGGCCTCCAAAACGGGTTATGGGAAATGCTGTTCGCATTTTTCTACAGTCACGTATCGATTTTTCTACAAGAACCGATGCTGAATTGGCCGCTCTATGCCCCAAACCGGGGTCGGATATGGGATCGCCAAGGAATCAGGCGAGATCGGAACGGGGATTTTTTTCTGGTGCCAGATTTGCCCTGTTCAAAACAAATAGTCGTATCATGCTCAAGCAACTGCAAGCGCAAAAGCAACATCACACCATTCTCCCCCAACAGATAGAATTGCTAAATCTTTTTCATCTCAACACCTTGCAATTAGAACAGCGGATACAGGATGAGTTGAATGAGAATCCGGTGCTGGAGGAAACATCCTCACAGGATGAGGTATCGGGTGATAAATTCTCTAAAGAGACGGTGCAGGATTTTCAAAACTGGGAGGAATATGGTTATGACGATATTCCCGACTACAAGACGGAATATAAGAACTACTTATCCACCGAGAAGATACCGGAAAGGCCGATGGCGGAAAAAACCGATTTCCGCGAGGAATTGAAAAAGCAATGCCGGTTCCTATCCTTTCCGGAAGAAAAATATCATCTTTTCGATTTTCTGATCGATTCGTTGAATGACCAGGGCTTTCTCGAGCAAGACCTTGAAGACCTCGCCTCGGGGATATCTTTCAAACAAAAGATATGGGTAGAAGTAGATGAGCTCGAAGAAATACTCGACGCGATCCGCGAACTGGAACCCGGAGGAGCAGGATGCAGGACGGTACAAGAATACCTACTATTGCAATTGAAAAAAATGAATGGCAAACGCCCGGATGTGAAAATGGCGATCAGGATATTGGAAGATCATTTCCAGGATCTGCGTTGCTGCAACCTGGAAAAATTGAAAAAAGAACTGGGGCTGGAAGAAGATGAGATCAAGATTATTCTGGTATTGCTGTCGCATTTAAAGACCAGGCCGGTCGTCGAGCCGGTGCCTGCGGGCTCTGTCCATTCCTCGGTACTTCCGGATTTCACTGTGGTCGAGCAGGGTGACGAATTGGAGGTCAGTCTCTACCGCCAACGATCCTCTTCGCTGCATATCAGCCAGTCCTGGGTCGAAATGGTGCAACAGGCGACGCATAACGCCTCGATGGACAAAGCCGCCAAACAATATCTGCGCAGTAAATTGTCCTCGGCCCAATGGTTTGTCAATGCCATCCAGCAACGGGAATCGAATATGATGAAGATCATGCAATCGATCGTGGACTGGCAGTACGAATATTTCAAATTCGGCGATATCCTTTTGCTCAAACCGATGAAACTTAAGAATATCGCGGATAAGGTGGGGGTCGATATCTCGACCGTATCGCGTCTCACCTGCAATAAATATGTGGAAACCGCCTATGGCACGATCCTCCTGAAAGACATTTTCACCGAGGGCATCGTAAACAAAGAAGGCGACAGCATCAGCAATAAGGTCATCCAAAGCATTATCGAAGAGCTCATCTCCGTAGAAGATAAAAAAGCGCCTTATACCGACCGGCAGCTCGTATCGCTGCTGGCTTCGCGGGGTTATTCCATCGCCCGCAGAACAGTTGCGAAATACAGGGAATTATTGAATATTCCGGTCGCCCAGATCAGGGGATTATGGGATTAAAAAGATGATCCCGCCGATGGCAGGATCATTCTTGTTGCGATCAGGCTTAGGACGAAATTGATACCTGCGACGCGATCTTCGCCGAAAATTAAAAGCCGAAACCTATATAAATAGATACTCCGGCATTTTTTGAACTTTTTGTAAGGTCTCCGGACAGATTACCCGACTTTCCGATATTGGTCAGTCCGTAATTGTAACGGGCGCCTAGCGTAAAATTTTCGATATCGAAGCCCAGGCCACCGACCAAGCCAAAATCCCAGCGCTGAAAATTGTCCGCATTCAGTTCAGTAGCCCCGGTAACGGTACCGTCGCTGTTGACGTCCTTCACATCGGCCGACACCAGGTAGGCTGCATAGCCGCCCGCGTGCAGATTGAAATTAGGGGCCAGGTTTACCACGGCCAGCAAGGGCAATTCGACATAGCCCAAATTGAACCGATACTCTCCGCTGCCTTCTGCCAGGTTGTTATAGGTGTCCTTCGCACCTTTGACGCTGTATAACAGCTCAGGCTGAATAGAGAATCCGCGGGTCACGGGTAATTTGGCGAATATACCTGCATTAAAACCGGCCTTCATGTGCTCGCTGGATACATTATCGACATAAAGACTGGTCAAGTTTAGCCCTCCCTTGATCCCAAATTTGGCAGTCATCCCGCTGTCGAGGGAGGTTTGC
>OLLP01000682.1_pt1 | contig 17137 bp, 13 predicted proteins | sample 1604561 | NCBI WGS metagenome assembly OLLP01 (sample SAMEA104055722, study PRJEB20765) | soil metagenome | isolation source: soil | reverse complement strand
GTTTCAAAGTATAACGTGAAGGGGTTGAAGAACCAGAAATTCAATATCGAGACAGTGCCGGTCGGCAGGGTCGAGGAAGTCTACCAGTATTTATTTTAACAGGCCACTGTTAGGGTTTCTTTTGCTGACACTTTCGGGCTATATCGGTGCTTGGAACTTCGGTCTCAACACTGTTGAGACCTCGTTCGTAACCTTCGCTTCGCTCGGTTAGCTCATGAGCTATTGCATAGCCAATCATTGTCTCTTTATGGAGCTGGGGTTACTAGCGGCAGTGGGAACTGCTCGCAAATAAGGCACCTTTTGCGATATAGACCCGAAGTGGTGCAGTTCGTTGTTGACAAAGTGATACAGTTCGTCGTTGAAAATCGTATTTTTGATCCGATGAGATTATTGTTGGTGATATTTTCTGGTGCTGCCCTCTTCTTTTTTTCCTGCCGGAAAGACAGTTTTATTACGAGTAAGAATGCCGTCGTTAACTTTTCCTCCGATACATTATTCTTTGATACTGTTTTTACGTCCACCGGTTCGATCACCGAAGCAGTTAAGATCTATAATGGCAATAATCAGAAGCTCCGTCTGTCGGATGTGAAACTGATGGGCGGCAGCCAGTCCTTTTTTGCGATCAATATCGACGGGGTCGCCGGACCCGAACAGAGCGGCCTGGAGCTCGAGGCCGGGGACAGCCTGTATATCTTCGTAGCAGTCCGGATCAATCCCAACACAGACAGCCTGCCCTTTATCATTCAGGACAGCATCCGGATCTCTTTTAACGGCAATCAGCAATATGTACAACTACAGGCCTGGGGGCAGAATGCCCATTTCCTGCGCAACCAGGTGATCAAGACCAATACCGTGTGGAATAACAGCCTGCCCTACGTGATATTGGGGGGCTTGCAGGTGGACACCAATACTACCCTTACCATCCAAAAAGGATGCAGGGTCTATTTCCATGCAGATGCGCCTCTCCTGGTGGACGGCACCCTGCTCGTGACCGGCGACAAAGGCGACAGCAACAACGTACTATTCCTGAGCGACCGTTTGGACGACCCCTATCGTGATTTTCCCGGATCATGGCCCGGCATTTATTTCCGGGAGGCAAGCGTCAATAACAGTATCCAATTCGCGTCGATCAGGGATGCCTACCAGGCCGTCGTAGCGGAAATGCCCGCGACCAATGCCAATCCTAAGCTCGTACTGAATCAATGCATCATCGACAATAGTTATGACGCCGGCATCCTGGGAGATCAGAGCAGCATCAACGCCAGCAACTGCCTGATCAGCAATTGCGGAAAAAATATCCTGCTGGGCGATGGGGGCATTTATCAATTCACGTTCTGCACGGCGGCGAGCTATACCAATAATTTTATCTCACATACCCAGCCTGTGCTGGCGGTCAGTAATTATATCATTGACGGCACCGGGAATATCACAACTGCGGCTCTCAACGCGGTCTTTACGAATTGTATCTTCTGGGGCGCCAACGGAACGGTCGATAACGAGGTCGTGGTCGGCCAATCCATTACGGGCAACCCTCCTTTTTCGGTAAATTTCTCCAATTGCCTGTGGAAGGTCAAGACAGCCCCAACCGGCATCACTACCTTCAATATCATCGCCAATGCCGATCCGATGTTCGACAGCGTCAGCGCTTTTTCCAATATTTACGATTTTCATCTCAAGACCGGATCCCCGGCCATTGACAAGGGAACGGCTTCTCCCGTCAACATGGATCTGGACGGCAATCCCCGGCCCGTCGGCCTGCCTGATCTGGGATGCTATGAAAAGCAATGAGTTGGATGTCGCCCGCCCGATAGCCGATCTTAACCATTTATCAATGAAATCCCTTTCTAATTTAAACTTTAGCCCACTATTTTTTGTAATAGGTTGAATAACTCGATACCTTACCATCTAAATCAATATTATATGTTACGTGCCATGTTCCTCTCCGCATTCCTGATCGCCGGAATGAGCTTATATGATTTTAAAGTGCCTGGCCTCGATGGAAAGACCATCGATCTGTCCCAGTATAGGGGCAAGAAGATCCTGATCGTCAATACCGCTTCGAAATGCGGTTTTACCCCCCAGTATACCGATCTCGAAGCCTTGTATGAGAAGTATAAGGATAAACTGGTGATCATCGGCTTCCCTGCCAATAATTTCGGACAGCAGGAACCCGGTTCGAATACCGAGATCAAAGAATTCTGCACCAAGAACTATGGCGTGACCTTCCCGATGGCGGATAAGGTGGATGTGGTCGGCAGCAATATCCATCCTCTTTTTAAATACCTTACCGATGAAGCGAAGAAACTGGGCGTGGCCGATCCGGTCATCGGATGGAACTTCACCAAATTCCTGGTCGATGAGAATGGAAAGCTCATTGCCGTATTTCCCAGCAAGGTCAAGCCGATGGATGAACAGATCACGAAATACCTGAATTGATCGTTACTACCAGCGATCATCACGATATCAACAGATCAAGCGATACCAATTGCGTAGCAGCCCCAAAGATTTTGGGGCTGCTACTTTTATAGGGGCGTCTCTTTTAATTATATTTGCCGGGTATGTCTTTCAAAAATGTCATTGGGCAGGCGGGGGTGAAACAAAGCCTTAGGGAATTGGTGCAAGGCAACCGGCTGAGCCACGCCCTGCTCTTCCTGGGCAACGAGGGCAGCGGCGCGCTGCCGCTGGCGCTGGCTTTCGCTCAATATATCGTTTGCGAGAACCGCGCCGCCGATGCCTGCGGCTCCTGCCCTTCCTGTATCAGGGCGCAGCGGCTCATCCATCCCGACATACACTATTCCTATCCAGTGATCCCGAGAAAGCCGGGCGACAAACCGGTGAGCACCGACTATGGCGCCGAATGGCGGGAATTCATCGGTCAATATGCCTATGGCAATTCCTATGATTGGCTGCAATTCATCGGGGCGGAGAACAAGCAAGGAAATATCACGGCGCAGGAATGTGCCGATATCATGCGGAAATTAAGTCTGAAGAGCTTTGAGAGCGGTTATAAGATATTGATCCTCTGGATGCCCGAATACCTGGGGAATGAGGGGAACAAGCTGCTGAAGCTGATCGAAGAGCCGCCGCCGGACACCTTATTCATACTGGTTGCGGAAAATGAGTCCCTGATCCTGCCCACTATCCTGTCCAGAACACAGTTGGTGAAGATCCCGGCCCCCGAGACCGCGGATATAGAACAGGCCTTAATGGAACGGGCCTCCGTTCCGCCGGAACAGGCGAGACAGGCAGCCGCGATCTGCGAAGGCAATTACCATGAGGCCCTGCAACTGATCCGGCACGCCGGGGATGATTGGCAGGCCTTGTTAAGGGATTGGCTGAATGCGATCCTGAAAACGGGGCCGGTAGCCCAGGTCAAGTGGATAGACGAGATCAGCAAGGCGGGTAGAGAAAGGCAAAAACAATTCCTCCGCTATTTCTCCCATCTGCTGGAGCAGGCCATCCGCATCCGATTCATGGATGTCGAAAAACTACATATACCTGATAATGAAATAGATATGGCAACTCGTTTGAATAAGATCGCCGATACTGCGCGTCAGAAGGCCATTATCGAAGAACTGGATCGGGCGGCATATTATATCGAACGGAATGCCCATGCCAAAATGCTGTTCCATGCCCTGACGATCCGGCTATATCATATCATCGCGCATGGGACGGTAGCGGAAGTGAACTAAATACATTAATTATGAGCTTTTCCAGCCTGATCGGATCTGTGGGGGTAAGTATGTTGCTGGTCGCCTTTTTCCTCAACCTGTTCCGTTGGATGCCCCGGGAAAATAAAGTCTATATCCTGCTGAATATCTGCGGGGCAGGCCTCTCCTGCTATGCCTCGGTGCTGATCCATTACCTTCCTTTTATCATCCTTGAGGCTGTCTGGGGCGGGGTGGCCCTGGCCGCGCTGATCTTTGGGAAGTCAGGTTAGGGCCCGAGGCCCTGGCCGCCCTGTCCCTGGGCAGCAGCCCTGGAGCAAGTTTGCGAGATCCACGAGATTTGACCCTTCCGATCCAGACGAATTTTGTTAAAAAAACCAGAAATCAGGATATGCATGGGTAATCCCTGCATTTTGGCTGCTTTTTTAGCCGTCGGAACAGCCCATGTGGAGGTTTAATCCTATATTTGTTAACAGCCCCGGTAAAAGGGGCCCGTGAAAAGAGGAGATCCGCACCAGATGGCAAGTGAAGCAAGGAATGTGTGAAAAGAGTTCTAACCCGTTCGAACAGAGTCATATTGTATACAAATATTTTCTATTAATGGCTTTGAAGGCTCAGTAGAATTCTCCTGCCTGGTCTATTTCCCCTTTTTTTGCGCGTTATTCCTAACTATTAATTTTTCTTGATATGGGATGTACCAACTGCGGGACAGAGAAGGGGGGCAAGCCTTCCGGATGTAAAAGCAACGGGGGATGCAGCAGCGGAGGGTGTAACCGGTTAAATGTTCACGATTGGCTGGCCAATCTACCCTTTAGCGATCCGGAAAGCGGGTGCCGGATCATCGAGGTCAGCTTTAATAATGGCAGCCGCAAGGAATTTTTTCGGAATACTACCACCCATCTTTTTGAAAAAGGGGATGCGGTGAGCGTGGAAGGGGTTAGCGGCTTTGACGTCGGTTCGGTCACTATTACCGGCGAGATCGTCCGTCTGCAAATGAAGAAGAAAGGGATGGAGGAGAACAATCCCGACATTAAGAAGGTATTGCGACGCGCCAGCGATAAAGACCTGGAGATCATGCAACAGAATAAAAGCCGGGAGAGAGGCTCCCTGGTTCGCGCAAGGGCCATCGCCCGGCAGTTGAAACTGGATATGAAGATGAGCGAGGTAGAGATCCAGGCCGATGGGCGTAAAGCTACTTTTTTCTATATCGCCGATGACCGGGTCGATTTCCGCGAGCTGATCAAGCTCTATGCCGGGGAATTCCGCCTAAAAGTGGAAATGCGTCAGATCGGCGCCAGGCAGGAAGCCGCCAAAGTAGGCGGTATCGGTAGTTGCGGAAGGGAATTGTGCTGTAGCACCTGGCTGAGCGATTTCAAGTCCGTCAATACGACCGCGGCGCGTTACCAAAATCTCTCTATCAACCAAAGTAAACTCAGCGGTCAGTGCGGCAGGCTGAAATGCTGTCTGAACTACGAGCTGGATACTTACCTGGACGCCCTGCAGAATTTTCCCGAGAATGTGGAAACCCTGCAGGTGGCAAAAGGCACCGCCATCCTGATCAAAAAAGATATTTTCAAGAACCTCATGTGGTATGTGTTGCCGGATAGCAACAAACAATTCCCCCTTACCATTGAAAGAGTAAAAAAGATCAAGCAGTTGAATGTCCAGGGCAATATACCCGACGGGCTGGAGCCTGTCGAGGTCAATACCGGCAAACCGAAAGAGGAGGAGAGCGGATTTGTCGACCTGGTAGGTCAGATCAGCCTCAAGACCCTCGAAAAGGCCGACCGGAAAAAGAGGCATGGGCATCAAGGCAGTGACAGGGGCAGGGATCGAAATGCCGGTGGGGACAGAGGCGGCAGGGGGCAGGGTAACAGGGGTCAAAACAATAATAATCAGAACGACAGGAGCAGACCTCCTGAAAATAGGAACAGACCCCCGGAGAACAGAAATCCTCCTCCCGAAAACAGGAGTAATCCTCCAGAGAACAGGAATAATCCGCCTGATAGGAGCGGACCTGAAAAAAAGGACGGCGATCCGGGGAAACCGCCGCCGCCGAATCAGCGTAACAGAAGGAGATAATTGGCGTCCGGTAATTTGCGACATTCATTTAGTTATGTGGGCTCCGATTGTTAAATTTTTATGGTATTCCAACCGCACAATGGGGTTCCTTGTTATTCTTATGGGTAATTTGTAACTTAACATCGCTTAAAACTCTATAACTATGGCAATTTTTCAAACCGGTAATCCGACACTTTCGGAGAAGATATTTTCTAAATCCCTGAGCCCTGCCAATACGGGGCTGATGACGGTACGCGGGTCGATCCAAAAATTCGGCTTTTTATTATTGATGGTGATCGCAGGCGCCGCTTATACCTGGAAAATGTATTTCGAAGGCAAGGCGCCGACCATGATGACCCTTTTCTTTGTGGGGATGATCGGCGGATTGGTCTGTGCGCTCGTCATTTCCTTTAAACCGACTACGGCCAAATATCTTGCACCCGCTTATGGGTTGCTGGAAGGTTTTGTCCTGGGCGGTCTATCGGCCATCATCAACGATCAATTTAAGGCTAAGTACCCCAATATCGTGCTGCAGGCCGTACTCCTGACCTTCGGGGTAGCTTTTGCCATGTTCCTGCTCTATAATTTCAGGATCATCAAGCCCACCCAGAAATTCAAGGCGATCATTTCGTCCAGTATTCTCGGCATCTTCCTATTTTACATGGCCAGCATGGTGCTCGGTCTTTTCGGCGTTCATATGACGTTTATGAGCTGGAACGATGCCAGCCCGCTGGGGATCGGCATCAGCTTGTTCGTGATCGTCATTGCCGCCTTTAGCCTGATCATGAATTTTGAACAGATCGAGGTCGGCGAACAAATGGGCGCCCCGAAATATATGGAATGGTATAGCGCGTTTGGCTTACTGGTTACGCTGATCTGGTTGTATATCGAGATCCTTAGATTATTGAGTCGCTTGTCAAGCAGGAATTAAACTATTCCTTATATCATTGCAAAAGGGGCCTTGCGGCCCCTTTTGTTTACGTCTACTTCCAGGCGATTCGTCAGATCCTGTCTATATATTAAAACCAACTTCTGATCCATGTTTCGCTTGCGCGGCTGCCCAGTCTCCTTCTTCTCCGTCCGACCTCGAACCTATGCCTGATCATCGTCCCGAACATCAGCAGGATAAATAGCACAGTGAAAGGAGGTATGCCCAGGAAGGATACCCACTTGCCTCCCCAATGCCTGCGCATGGGTCTTCTCAATCTTTCCGCAAGCAGATACATGCTTGGCACCATGAACAGGGTCATGAAGAAGGCGAAGGCCAGGCCGAAAATGATCGTCCAGGAAAGAGGTTTCCAGAACACGGCATTGTCCCCGCCAAAATAAATATGCGGATTGAGCTCGGAGAACAGAGTAACGAAATTGATATTGAAGCCGACCGCCAAGGGCACAAGGGCCAGGATCGCGGCGAGTGCGGTGAGCAATACGGGAATGATACGCGTCTTCCCGGCGGCTATGACCGCTTCTCTTGTCTTCATCCCCCTTGCCCGAAGCTCATCCGTGAACTCGATCACCAGGATACCGTTCTTGACCACGATGCCGGCCAGTCCCACGATACCCAGACCCGTCATCAATACCGAGACTTCCATTTTCGTGATCGAAAAACCCAGCAGGACGCCGATCACGCTGAAAAGGATCTCAGTGAGAATGATCACGGCCTTGCTGACGGAATTAAACTGTAATACCAGGGTAAGCAGGATCATCATCAAGGCGATCACCAGCGCCTTGAGGAGAAAAGCGCCCGTCTCGGCCTGTTGCTCCCCTTCTCCTGTCTGCTTGATGGCGACTCCGTCGGCGGCCCCCTTGAAATCTGCAATATGTTTGGCCAATACCTGGTTCACGCCGGTGGCGGTATAGCCCTGCGTCGTCAGCACATTGGAACGAAGGGTGATCACTCTTTTTTGGTTCTTCCGCTTTACGCTGCCCAGCGTGCTGGTGTAATCCACTTTTACCAGCGAACTGATCGGCACGTTCTTTATAGCGCCGCCCGATGCGATATCGCGGAAAGTGACATTCATATTCAGCAGATCGCTGAGATTCTTACGCTGGATAGCCAGGTTCCTGATATATATTTTATACTCGTCTTTCCCTTCTTTTATTTTTGAGGATTCCTTTCCAAATAAGGCCGTTCTGATCTGCTGGCCGATCTGCGCGGAGCTGACGCCTTCGGTCATAGCCCGTTGCCGGTCGACGGTCAGCGTGATCTCGGGATTAGTGAGGTCGATATCCATTTTCAATTCTTCCACACCTGGAGTTTGGATGGAATCCAGGTAATTCTTCAGCGCAACCGCCGTCTTGATCAGGTCGTCGAAATTCTCGCTGGCCACTTCGATATTCACGGGTGGGTCGGTGGGCGGGCCGCTGCTCTCCTGATCCACGGAGATCTCCGCGCCGGGGATCCCTTTCATGGATGCCCGGATAGAATCCAGGAAGGGCGCCGTATGCACGCCGTTTCGTTTGCCATATTCCACGAAGGATACCTGTATCCGGCCCAGTTCGGGATGTGTGCTCTGGTCGGCAACGGATGGATCGTTCGCGCCGATCGCCACATTGCTAATCACGCTTTCCACTACAGGATTGGTCTTGCCGTTCTCCGTTCCCAACACCTTATCCACGCGGCCTTCCAATACCCTGGTGATCGAGTCGGTATAATCGACGGAGGTTCCGACAGGCAGTTTCAGATATACATAGACCTGGTTGGGGTCACCCTTGGGAAAGAATACTACCGGTACCTTACGGGCGCCGAAGAATACGAACGAAAAGATTAGCAGCAGGAAAGTGCTGAACAAGAGCCAGGCCGGTCTCCAACCCTTAAGGGCCCAGCGCAGCAGGCTCTCGTAATGCCCCATGATCCAGGGCAATACCCTATTCTGGAAACCGTGGATCATGCCTTCGAACAGGAATTTATTCGCTATCGCCAACAGGACGAGAAACAACAACAGGTTGCCTGCGAAGGTCATTTTGCCCAGATCGAGCAGAATGCCCGCGCCGACGGCAATCCAGAAGCCCGGCGTCTTAAATATGCCGCTCTTCGACTTTTCTCCTTCTTCCTCGGGGTGGTTCATAAAGTCCACTGCAAATACCGGGTTCATGATAAAGGCCACGATCAACGATGCCGTCAAGGTAAAGATCAGCATGGCCGGCAGATACACCATGAATTTCCCGATGATGCCCGGCCAGAACATGAGAGGAACGAAGGGCGCCAGGGTCGTGATGGTGCCGGCAAGCACCGGAACGAATACTTCCCCGGCCGCCATCATGGCAGAAGTAGGAGCCGTGATCTTCCCCTTACCCTGTGTAAAGATCCGGTGCGTATTTTCGATGACTACTATCGCATCGTCGACGATAATGCCCAGCCCGAATAAAAGGGCAAAGAGCACGATGAAGTTGAGCGTGACATGCGAACCGATCATAATATCGGCGGCCGGCAAAAAGACAAAGGCCACGAACATGCTGAGTGGCACGGACAACGCTACGAAAAACGCATTGACTACCCCCATGAAGAACATCAGGATGATCAGCACCAGCATAAATCCGATCACAATGGAATTGACCAGGTCATTGAACGAACTCCGGGTCTTGGTGCTCAGATCGCTGGTGATGACCACATTCAAGTCTCTCGGCAAACTGCTTTTCATCTCATTGACCGTTGCGTTCACATCGTCCGAGGTATTGATCAGGTTCTCGCCAGAACGTTTGATGATATTGAGCGTGACGACATTCTTTCCGCTAAGCCGGGCATAACTTTCCCTGTCCCTGATCGTGTCCTTGATCGTCGCTATGTCTTTCAGATAGACGGCCCCTCCGCCATTCGGGCTGCGAACGATGATTTGGGAGATATCCTGCGCGGTATGGAATTGTCCCTTCAACTGAAGGTTACGCTTCATATTCCCGACGTCTAGCAGGCCGCCCGAGATGTCCAGGTTCTCGCCCTTGACGGCATTGTCGATATCGTCGAACGTGATATTGGCGCTGCGCATCCGGTAGTTATCAACGTCGATCTGGAATTCCCGTTCGGGGGCCCCTACGATATCTACCCGGTTTAACTCGGGCAGATCCTCCAGCCGGTCCTTCATATCATCCGCGAATTTCTTTAGCTTTTGCTGATCATAGTCCCCGCTGATATTCACATACATGATCGGCTGATCGGAGAAGCTGACCTCGAGAGCCGTTGGCTCCTGGGTAAGGTCGGTGGGCAGATCCTGTTTGGACTTATCGATCGCGTCCTTTACTTTTTGCAGCGCCACATCCACCTGCACGTCGGTTTCGAACTCCACGACGATGGCCGAATAATCCTGCTGGGAGGTACTGGTGAATTTCTTGATCTTGGCGCCCGTAATGGCCTTGATCTGTTTTTCGATCGGGCGGGTGACAAGGTTCTCCATGTCCTTCGGCGAGTTGCCCGTATAGATCGTGGATACGTAGATAGTGGGTATCACGATGTCCGGGAATTGCTCCTTGGGCAGGGTAAGGAATTGAAAAATACCTATGCCGCTAAAGACCAGCATGACCAGGTAAATGGCGGTTTTGTTCTTAATGCTCCAGGTGGTAGGCCCGAACTGCTTGAATTTATCGGTGACTTTTTCTAAAACGCTCATACATTAGTTTTGAAATGAATTAAGGAATGGCCGCCGCCCTACTGGGTCGTGATCAGTTGTCCTTCGTACAAACCCTGGAAACCATCTGTTATAACTTTATCGCCGGGCTGAAGACCACCCTTGACCTCTATCTTATCCTCGTATAGTTGGCCGATTGTGATCGACCGCTTATGCGCAAAGCTCTTGTTGTTCGCGGCGGAGTCGATCATTACATATTTTCCTTTTTCATCCGTCTGCAGGGTATTGACGGGAATGGTAACTACATTCGTCGCGGTATAATCCTGTAACTTGACGACGGCGACCTGGTTAGCCCGGATAGCCGCATCATTCGGTATCCTTATTTCGACCGCGAATGAACGGCTCCCCGTATTTATCTCTTTCCCGGCCACGTGTACCGTTCCGGTGATCACCTTATTACCAAGACCCGGGAAGACGATCTTTACCGGCGTACCGACGCGCACCCTTTCCTGGTAGACTTCGGGAACCTGCACCACTACTTTCAGATTGTTGGTGTTGATTAGGCGGAGGGCCTGGCTGCCCGGGGCAAAGGTTTCACCCGGCTTGACCGTGATATCGTCCACTACCCCGCTGATATCGGCATTCACATTCGTGAAATCGAGTTGTTCCTGGGCGAGTTTCACCTGGTTCTGCGCTACATCGACCTGGTTTTGGGCATTGATCAGGTCTACTTCGGCGCCGATCTTCTGATCCCAGAGATTCTTGCGGCGTTGGTAGAGGTCTTTTGCATAGGACAATTGCGTCTGGGCGGTATTGAGCTGCTGACGTTGTATTGCGTCGTCGAGTTTCAGCAAGAGCTGTCCCTGGTGAACGGGGTCGCCTTTTTTCACATAGACCTGGCGTACCAGTCCGCCGGCGCCGCGGGGCGAGATCATTGAGGTGTTCTCAGCATCTACGTTACCCTGGAGATCGATATAGTGCGTGAAGGAAGTCGGGGCGAGGGTATTTACGGCCACCAGCTTTGACTTCGCCTTGACGCCAAACGTAGTATCTTGTCTTTCGATCTTCGCCTGCAGCGAATCGATCTGTCCACTCAGATTGTCCTGCTGACCCTTCAGGTCAGTCAGTTTGGCCTTCATTGCGTCCAGGGAATCCTTATTTCCGCAGGAAGCCATGAGGAGGGAAGTGCTGAGAGCGGCGACAGTTAGTATCTTATGCATATCTGTGATTTTAAAAATATTTGTTCCGGTTATCCGATTTATAATTTACCCGTTGCATTCTGGTAATCGATCTTCGCTGCAACGGCATTGTACAGGGAAGTGAAATAATTGTTCTGGGCCTGGATGAGATCCGTCTGGGCGGAGGTGATCTCCGTATTGGAGCCCAGGCCTTGCTCGAATTTCTTCCTGGTCTGATCATACACACTGGTTGCCAACTCCATATTCTGCTTTTCGTAATCCAGGGAGGCCAGGGCAGCGGAGAAATTCGACTGCGCCTGCTTCACGTCGTTATCGATGGATATCTTAAGCGCATCCATATTGTTCAGGGTCTGTTGCAGGGTAAGTGTTGATTTCGCAATATTGGCTTGTTTATAAAATCCGTCGAAAATGGGTACCGAGATATTCACACCCAGATAAGAGGAAGGATACCAAAATGAGAATTTGTAAATATCGCTGAAATCGAGGCCATATCCTGTTTGTGTATAGTTGGCTATTAAGGAAGCGGTAGGTATGCGTTGCTTCTTATACCGCTGAATATCGAATTCGTTGAGTTGTTTGTTGATCTGCAAGAGCTGATAATCACGGCGATCGGAATATTTATAATCATCCCCGAGCGTCCCGTCCCTGACCATATCGTAGGTCAGCGAATCGGTCAATACCAGCGAATCCCGTATCGGCATGCCCATCAGCATCTTTAGGCCCAGGTAGCCGTTGTCGATCATATTCACCGTTTGGATCTTTTCGGATTGCAGGTTGCTTAGTTGAACCGAAGCCTTGTCCAAATCCAGTTTTTCGGCAAATCCGTTCTTGAACATTTCGGAAGTGTTGTGCTGCAATTCCTGCACTCTGGCAATATTGGCATTGATCAACGATACCTGGGTCTTACTCAGCAGCAGCTGGTAATATACTTTATAGATATTCGCGCGAAGGGCCTGCTCGGTGACTTCCTGGCTTTTCCGGTAATAATCCAACGAGGTTTGCCGCGCCTTTAACCCCACGAATACCTGCCCGTCAAAAAGGAGCTGCTTCAGGGTAACGCCTGCATTGGCATTATAAGGGACGGAAAAAGCCAACGGTATCAATTTCGGGTAAGGCGGTACTGCATTGGGATTGAACTGTTTCTCAATAGAACCCGGAGCGACGGCAACCGGAGACTGGAAATAATCGGTAAACCCTACGCTACCGCTGACCTGGGGCAGGGCCTCAGAGACCGTGGCGCGATTACTCTGTTCCTGTATCTGGTAATCCAGCAGCGCGTTCTTGACCTTCACACTGTTCTTTTTCGCGTAATCCAGCGCCTGGTTCAAAGAAAAATTATGTACTTCTTTTGCGGCCGGTTGCCCGGACGGCCCTTGTTGCGCCTGCGTCCCCTGTTGCGCGCTGCCGTTCAGCGCCGCCAGGATCAGCAGACCCGTGACCGAGCTTCGCCATTGGTTAAGCCTTCTGTTCATGAGATGATTTTTTGTTGCGTTCTGTGGTGTATTTTTCGATCAGCTTTTTTCCTTTTGCCGTGGTGACGCCATGCAGGAAGAGCATGGCCAGCTCGAAGTTGACCTCTGAGCTCTTATAGCGATTATGCGGGAAGACGTCCTGGTTGAATACGAGGAAGGCGGATTCGATCCGGCATTTTGCCACGATATCCATTTGGATCTCCGGGCGGTATAGTTCTTCCCGGATACCCGTCTGCAGGTTGTCCGTGAGTATACGATAAAGAAAATGATATTTATACTCTTTCAGTTTTTTAAAGGAGCCCGGATGATGCTTCTCCAGATCGTAAAGCATCAGGGGATTGGTGCAGGTCAGCATTTCATCCAGGTGCTCCATGGCCAGGAACACCTGGTGCACCGCATTTTCCGACTGATCGCGGAATTGCATGCATTCGATCTCGCTGCCTGCGATCTCCCGTTCGATGACGGCGGATACCATCTCATCCTTGTCCGTAAAGAACTGGTAAATGGTCTTTTTGGAGATGCCCAGCTGCGCGGCGATCTCGTCCATGGTAATGGACCGGATGCCGTACCTCGTGAAGAGGTCGCTTGCCTTGCTCAATATCCTTTCTTTTACATCCATATCTTAGATCCCATTTGCATCCTTTTTTGTCCGGGAACGGCCATAGGATGACCAATGAGGGTGCAAAACTAAGGAAACTTTTTTTGTTACCAAAGTTTCCGAAGGATATTTTTGTGGTACCGGCGCTGTTTTTATCCACAGCTGGAGCGGGGGAGACGGCGAATTAATCAGGGCAAACGGCGAGAATGACTAATTTTGAGCTTTAAACCCGCAGGCACATGAAGATTCGCAAAACACCCCGTAAATTATTCAACTATTTTTTACAGGGGGTGATCATCCTTGCCCCGATCTCCATCACGATCTGGACGGTAGTCGCGCTTTTCAACTGGATCGACGGTATCCTGCCAAACCTGGTCCATAACCTGTTCCCCAAATTCATTAGCGTCGATCAGTTCGGCAATCCCCAACGGATCCCCGGCCTCGGTTTTGTCGTCTTTATCTTTATTGCCCTGATCGTAGGCTATATCTCACCTTCGTTCATCGTCAGCCGCCTGGTGCATCTCGCCGACCGGGTATTGGAAAAGACGCCGGGCATCAAGTTCATTTACAGCACGATCAAGGATTTTTTCGAAGCTTTTGGCGGCAGCAAACGGAAATTCGATAAGGCCGTGCTGGTATGCATCGACGCGCCGGATATATGGAGGGTCGGTTTCATCACGCAGGAAGAGCTGGCAGAATTCGGCCTGGAGGAATATGTGGCCGTCTATTGCCCGCAATCCTATGCTTTTTCGGGGAACCTTTTTTTTGTGAAAAAAGAAAGGGTTCGTTTGCTCACCGACATCAGTTCGGCCGATGCCATGAAATTCGCCATCTCCGGCGGCGTCGCGGATATAGAGGAAGATTGACGGCTCTGCCTCCATGCGAACGCTGAAAGGCCAGTGAACGAATCATTCCGTATCTTTGCCGCTCATTTTAAACAGCTTAAACAGCGCAGCGTGATTCATAATTTCAATTCCGGGCCCAGTATATTACCCAAGGAGGTTTTTGAACAAGCCAGCAGGGCCATTTTGGATTTTGATAACACCGGCTTATCCATCCTGGAGATCGGCCACCGGACGGCTATGTTCCAGGCCGTGCTCGATGAAGCGATAGCCACGACCCGGGAGCTCATGCAACTGGACGCCGAACATGAGATCCTTTTCCTGCATGGGGGGGCGTCCACGCAATTCTTCCAGATCCCGATGAACCTGTTGAACGAGAATGAGACGGCCGCCTATCTCGATACCGGTACCTTCGGCTACAAGGCGCTCAAGGAAGCCGCCGTCTATGGCAAAGTGGATGTGGTCGGCTCTTCCCGGGAAAAAGCATATTGTTATATTCCCAAGGGCTTCGTCATTCCGCCAACGTCAAAATATTTCCACTATACCAGCAACAATACCATTGAAGGCACACAATTGCGGTCCATACCGGATACGGCCGTTCCATTGGTCGCAGACATGAGCAGCGATATATTGAGCCGTGTAGAGGACTTTAACCGCTATGCGCTGATCTATGCCGGTGCGCAGAAAAATATCGGCGCCGCGGGGGTCAATCTGGTGATCGTGCGCAAAGATATCCTGGGCAAGGTCACGCGGAAATTGCCCAGCATGATGGATTACCGCCAGCACATCGAGAACGGATCGATGCTGAACACGCCGCCCGTATTCGCCATCTATGTGTGTATGCTCACCTTACGCTGGCTAAAGGGGCAGGGAGGCATAGCGTCCATGGAAAAGATCAATGACCGCAAGGCAGCCTTGCTATACGATACGCTGGATAGTTTGCCGCTCTTCCGGCCCAAGGTGGCGAAAGAGGACCGCAGCAAGATGAACGTCGTGTTCGTCATCGACGACGCCGGTCTGGAAAAAGAATTCCAGGCAGCCTGCAAGGAGCACGGCATGGTGGGGATCAAAGGCCACCGCAGCGTGGGCGGCTTCAGGGCTTCTTTATACAATGCCCTGCCGATGCAAAGCGTCCAGGATCTGGCGGATCTTCTTAAAGATTTTGCAAATAAAAAAGGCTAAATAAAACAATGGCGACCATTACTCCTTTCCGTGCATTGAGACCGGAACCTTCCCTGGCCAGCCAGGTAGCTTCCCCGCCCTATGACGTATTGAACAGCAGCGAGGCAAGACAGGAGGCGGCGGGCAATCCCGTGTCTTTTCTCCATATTACCAAGTCGGAGATCGATCTGGCGGAAGGCGTCGACACCCACTCCCAGGAGGTCTATGACCGGGCGAAAGAGAACCTGCAGTCCTTTATACAAAAACATATCCTGTTGCAGGAAGAAAAGCCATGCTACTATATCTACCGGCTTATCATGAATGGGAGGAGCCAGACGGGCCTGGTAGCGGTCAGCTCGGTAGACGATTATGAAAAGGGCATCATCCGCAAACATGAGCTCACCCGGCCGGATAAAGAGGCGGATCGGATCGATCATATGCGGACTATCGGCGCCCAGACCGGAAATGTATTCCTGGCCTATAAGAACGTGGGAGCCATCGACGCATTGATAGAAAGCTGGAAAGGGGCGCATGCGCCCGTATACGATTTCGTGGCGGAGGACGGCATCGGCCATACCGTTTGGATCATAGACGCGGAGGATACGATACAGGCCATCAGCCGGCTGTTCGCCACCGAGGTTCCCTTCACTTATATCGCCGACGGCCATCATCGCGCCGCCTCGGCAGCAAAGGTCAGAAAGGCCCTTGGGGCCGGGGCTTCGGAAGCCTCCGCTCATTTCCTGACGACGCTATTTCCGTCCGCAGAATTGCATATTCTGGATTATAACCGGCTGGTCAAAGACCTGAACGGAGCTACTTCGGAAGAGTTCCTCGATGGCCTGCAAAAGGATTTCCTGATCGGTAAGGTAGACGGCGCCCTGTCCCCCGCGCGTCTGCACGAGTTTGGCCTGTACCTCGATGGCGGCTGGTACAAGCTGGTGGCGAAGGACGGCAACTATACCACCGATCCCATCGGCATATTGGATGTCAGCATCCTGCAAAAGAATATCCTGGACAGGATGCTCGGCATCAAAGACCCCCGGACCGACAAAAGGATCGATTTCGTGGGCGGCATCCGCGGCCTTGCGGAACTTGAAAAAAGAGTGGATAGCGGTGAGATGCAGGCCGCCTTTAGCCTTTATCCCGTCAGCATCCAGCAGCTATTCGACATCGCGGACAGCGGGCAGGTGATGCCTCCCAAGAGTACCTGGTTCGAACCCAAACTGCGGGACGGATTACTGACCCATACATTCTGAATAGGCTTATCTTTAAGACGGAAAACGAATTAATATGAACCGCATCGTCCTTTTAGTCCCCATGCTGGCCCTGTTGCACCTGGCTTCTTTCGCACAAGACCCCGACAGCAAGGCATCGCAGGAAACCGCAAAGAATTTTACGCGGGACGGGGATTATACCAATGCCATCGTCGTGTTGAACCGCGCCCTTCAAAAGGATCCCAAAAATATCGATCTCCTGAAGGATCTGTCATTCGACTATTACCTGCAACGGGATTATGCAAAGGGGCTGGACATCGCGCGCCCGTTGACGGAGAGGCCCGATGCCGACGTGCAGTGCTA
>OLLP01000722.1_pt1 | contig 17153 bp, 16 predicted proteins | sample 1604561 | NCBI WGS metagenome assembly OLLP01 (sample SAMEA104055722, study PRJEB20765) | soil metagenome | isolation source: soil | reverse complement strand
GGGCGGGGGTCGGGCATCTTCTGGGCGCGGGCGATACCGGCGACCAATATGGACAGCAGTAAAAGAGATTTGGGCATAGAGGCCGATTTAGTGGATAAAGCTATTTTTCCATTTCGCTGAGCTCCAGCCAGCGCGATTCTTTTTGATCGAGGAGAAGGGTGATCTCTCCGGTGCGGAAGGATAATTTCTGTAACTCGTCGAATGAGGTATCGCTGCTGTTGAGCTTTCCGTCGATGAGCTGTTTTTCCTTCTCCAATCCCGCGATCTCTTTCTCCAGTTCGTCGAACTCCCTCTTTTCCTTATACGTTAATTTTGCCTTCTTTTTTTCGATTGTCGCCGTCGCCGTAACGGCTGTCTTGCCCGCGATCGTCGTCTTGTCCGGGGCCTTGAAGCCATCGCCGGGAGGTCTGAATTCCGCGTCTGCGTCGCCCTGTTTGACCCATTCGCGGTATTGCGAATAATTGCCGGGGAAGTCGCGGATAAAGCCGTTCCCTTCCATGACCAGCAAGTGGTCGACCAGCCGGTCCATGAAATAGCGGTCATGCGAGACGATGAGCAGACAGCCCTGGTATTCGCTTAAAAAATTCTCCAATACGCCGAGGGTCGGCAGATCGAGATCATTGGTAGGCTCGTCCAGGATCAGGAAATTAGGATTGCGGAAAAGAATGGACAAAAGATGCAAGCGCCTTTTTTCGCCTCCGCTAAGCCTGGAGATATAAGTATATTGCTGTTCGGGCGGGAATAAGAAAAGGCTGAGGAATTGCGAGGCGCTTAACGAACCTCCGGCGGCCAGTTCAAAATGTTCCGCGATATCCTTTACGTATTCGATGACCCGCATATCTTCTTTGACCTCCAGCCCTGCCTGGGAATAATTGCCGAAGATCACAGTCTCGCCGATATTGACCTTGCCGCTGTCGGGGTTTTCGATCCCCTGTAAAATATTGATGAAGGTGGACTTACCGACGCCGTTCTTGCCGATGAGGCCCAGCCTTTCGCCTTTTTTGAATGTATAATCGAAGCTCTTGAGGATAATCTTATCCCCATACTGCTTGTTCAGCTTTTTCAGTTCGGCGATCTTTCCGCCGAGACGGTTCATTTTCATCTGCAGTTCTACCTGCTGGTCTTCGATCTTTTGTTTGGCCCTGGCCTCTACCACATAGAAATTATCCTGTCTGCTCTTGCTCTTGACCGTTCTGGCCTTGGGCTGCTTGCGCATCCATTCCAGCTCCTTGCGATAGGTGTTCCTGGCCTTGTCGATGCTGGCCGAATCATTTTCGATGCGGGCGGCCTTTTTTTCGAGAAATTCCGCGTAATCGCCTTTGTAAATGAAGAGATTGCTCGCGTCCATCTCCCAGATCTCCTCGCAGACGGCATCCAGGAAATAGCGATCATGAGTGACCAGCAGGAGGGTCACTTTTTCCTGGTTGAGATAATGTTCCAGCCATTCCACCATTTCCACGTCGAGATGGTTGGTAGGTTCGTCCATGATCAGGAGTACGTGTTTGTGCTCGAACCCGATATCGATCAGTGTCTTTGCCAGGGCCACTCTTTTGCGTTGTCCGCCGGACAGGGTGCCGGCCGTCTGCTGCAAATGGTGGATATTGAGTTTCCCGAGGATCTGTTTGACCTTCGTATCGAAATCCCAGGCGTTCAATTCATCGAGCCTGACGATGGCGTCGGTGATCTTTTCCACGTCTTCCTCATCGCTGGCGGCTTCATAGGCCTTGATGGCATTGATGATGGGATGGTTGTGATGAAAGATATTGTCCAGGATGGACTTATCCTCGATAAAGACGGGTTCCTGTTCGAAAAGCGCGACCGTTACGTCCTTATGCACCCATACGGTGCCGCTCTCGGCCGTTTCCGTACCGGATAATATTTTCAGCAGGGTAGACTTTCCGCTGCCGTTGCGGGCGACCAGCGCGATCTTATCGCCTTCTTCTATATGGAACGTGATATTCTGGAACAGCGGCTTGATACCGTAGGATTTGCTCAACCCTTCTACAGAGACATAATGCATAGGCCGCAAAGGTAAGCTGCAAGCTCCAAGGCGCAAGCGGAGGCCGGGTTCTTTATTTCAGCTAGGATTTAACAAATTCAAGGCCGGCATGGATGCGCACCTCATCACTGACGACCAGGCCGCCGGCTTCGGTCACGGCATGCCAATGCAGGCCGAAATCCTTGCGGTTGATCTTTCCTTCGATGGTAAAGCCCGCGCGGGTATTGCCCCAGGGGTCCTTGATCACGCCCCCGAATTCGAGTTTTAACGTGACAGGTTTGGTGACATCCCTGATCGTCAGATCGCCTGTCACTTCATAGTTGCCGTCATTGTCCAGTTTCACATATTTAGTCGTTGCGAACCTGATCCCGGGAAATTTTGCTGAATCGAAGAAATCGGGGGATTGCAGATGTCCGTCCCTTTGTTCATTGCCGGTGGTCACGGTGCTAACGTCCGCGGTGAAGCTTACCCTGGCCGTAGTAAAATCCTCTTCATCCGTCTCGGCGCTGGCATCGAATTTCGTGAACTGGCCCGTTACGTTGGAGATCATCATGTGCCTTACTTTGAAGGTGACTTCGGAGTGGGCGGGATCCAGGGCCCATTTTATTTTTGACATATGTCTGTTTTGAGAGCTAACAAGGGAACCCGGGAAATGGTTCGGCCCGTTGGAAATTAGTTCTTTATAAAAGGAACGATCGCCGCGCGATATTTCGCTTGTTGGATCTGATCCTTCAGGCGGCTGAAGGTCTCAAAAGGCCCTTTTACGGAGAACATATTGATCAGCCAGCCGGGGGGATTTTGTCCCGGGTCGACTTCCAGATCGTATTCGATCCGGATGGTCGAGGCATCGACAGGCGTCACGGTCCAGGTCTCTTTTGATAAGGGCACCCTCACCATATTCTTCTGCTTGGGAACTAGATCGGGAATGCAATCCACCGCGATAGTCATCACTTTGTTCACAGGATTTTGCGTGATCTTGATATGTATGGGCAGGTCGCGGTTGTCCGCCGGCCAGGGGGCGCTGATCTCCGTATAGATATATAGTTCCGAAGGGCTTACCTGTTTGAGCAGCTTGCAGGATTTGACATTGAAGGACCATTGGGGATAATCCGGGATATCCAGGATCACGGCGGCAAGATCGGATAATTTCGCCTGCAGGGTAGTCTCGACCCTCAGCTCATTGAATTTGGAATGGGTGTTTTCGCGGCTATAGACCTTGATGCCATCCTTGTCCTTTTTCAGCGTCCAGGCATTCTGCGCGCTCCCGGAAAAAAAACTGCAGAGAAGCGTCAATATAAAAAGGGAATAATTTCGTTTCATGGTTGTCTTCGTGAGCCCAATTGCAGTACAATATACCCATTTTCTATAGCGCCCGATCCGATTTCCTTTTCGGCGGCCAGGGTTTTTCTGCCTTCCGTGACAGATGCCGCGTCCGCCATGGGCGGATAGACGGTTGCAGATAGAGGGTTGCTGGCTGGCATGTCTATGGATTTTTCAGCATCTTCAGGCAAACGGGTGCGGGGATGTCCAGGGTCTTGCCTGCAGGCTGAGGCATTCCGGTAACGGGGTCAATTTTGAAAAGCACGACATTGTTGCTGCTCTGATTGGCCACCAATAACCACTGTCCCGTGGGGTCGATGATGAAGTTGCGCGGGGTCTTGCCCGGCACGGGCTGGTATCCCTTCAATGCCAATTCGCCACTGGTCGTATCGATCGAATATATGGTGAGCGTATTTTCGTCGCCCCTGTTGGAAGCGTAAAGAAATTTTCCGCCGGGCGCTACATGGATATCGGCACTGCCGATCGCTCCCTCGAACCCTGCGGGATGCGCGCTGATATGCTGAAAGGGGGTCAGCTTGCCATCGGAATAGCGAAAAGCGTCTACCGTACCGCCCATTTCATTCATGAGGTAGAGCCAGGGTTTACCGGGATAAAAGCTGATATGCCGGGGGCCCGAGCCGGAGCTTATCGTGACCACCGAGTCATCGGGGGAGGTCAGCGGGAATTTCGGCGCCCGGGGGTAAAAACGGTAGAGCGATAACTGATCCATGCCCAGATCCGCTACGATCAGGAAATGTTCGTCCGGTGAGAAGGTTGCCGAGTGTACATGCGCTTTCTCCTGCCGCTGCCTGTTCGGGCCCGTTCCGGTATGCTGGATGAATTCGACCAGGGGAGCGACCGAGCCGTCATCCCTGATGGGCAACGCCGCAAGGCTGCCGCCGTCATAGTTGGCGACCATCGCCCATTTGCGATGAGCGTCCACGGATACGTAGCAAGGGCCGTCCCCGCCGCTGGGCTGTCTGTCGAGGAATTGCAATTGCCCCGTCTTTTTGTCAAAGGCAAAGGCGCTGACGCCGCCTGGTTTGGTTCCCCCGGTCTCATTGGTGGCGTAGAGAAAGTCTCCCGATGCCGCAAGGGCCAGGTAGGAGGGGTTTTCCGTCTCCGCCGTGCTGACGGGTTTTATGTCTCCTGTGGCGGCATCGAAGTCATAAACATAGATGCCTTTGCTGCCGTTGGGCTGGTTATGGCTGCCCAGGGTATAGGTGCCGACGAAGAGATAAAAATGCTGCGCCCGGCCTGACAGGCATAACAGCAGTACCGGGAGGGAAAGGAGGAGCCGCATAAACGGATAGTATTAAGAATCATGCAATTTAAGGATTGACCGGTATATCCATGGGAGGGGTATAAAAAAATAAGGGCCCAGGGGGCCCTTATTTTTTTGTTGCAAAAAGACCGGATTTATCGGATCAATTTTACGTTTACAGCGTTCAGGCCTTTTTTCCCGTTCTGGAGATCAAATTCGACATGGTCGTTTTCTTTGATCTGGTCGATCAGCCCACTGGCATGAACAAAGGTTTCTTTATTTGAATCATCGTGCTTGATAAATCCAAAGCCTTTGTCAGCGTTGAAGAACTTTACGGTGCCTGTTGTTTTGTTGTCCATCATTAATTGTATTGGTAATAAAATAGTGGTGCAATGTACGATTTTTTTTCAAACCGGCACAAATACTATTTCGCCGGGAACTAAGGGTTTGCCAGTATCCTGGTATATTTGTACAAAATTCCGTCCGGCCATGGGCGGCAACATTACGAATTGAAGCTTATTGCCTAATTTTAAACCTAAAATAAAAATACAACCAATCATGCGTATTATCCAATTTCTTCCGGTAGCTCTTTTGTTCGGGGCGGTAGCCTGCAATAACGCAAGCGAGACGAGCGCGGCTCCCGCTGCGGATTCGGCCAAGGCGGCCGCGAGCCACGATTCGATGAATATGGGCAAGATGGATTCGGCCCAGGCCTCAGTATTGCCCGCGATACCCGCAGGCGCCAAAGTGTATTTTAAGAACCTCAAGGATGGCCAGACCGTGACCTCCCCGTTCAAGGTAGAAATGGGCGTCGATGGGATAAAGCTGGATACGGCCGGCGTCATCGTACCCGGATCGGGTCATCATCATCTCCTGATCGACGCGGGGGATTCTATTCCCGCAGGCCAGGCAGTACCTAAAGACGCGACGCATCTGCATTTCGGAAAGGCCCAGTCCAGCGCGGAACTGACCTTGACGCCGGGCAAGCACGTATTGACTTTGCAGTATGCCGATGGCATCCATCGTTCCTACGGCAGCCAGTTGGCCGCGACGATCACCGTAACCGTCAAATAAAAGAGATAATGGGGGCTCCTTAAGACCGGTATGACCGGCCTTAAGGAGCTTTTTCGTTGGCCCCTTCCGCCTGACAACCAAAGCAACAAAAACTGCGTAATTGTTGTCAGATAGCCATCCGGGCCTTTTCTTTGCAGGCCGGGGGATCAAAAATCAAAAAAATGGGGAAAAGAAAATTTCAGGCTGTTCTTTACTTATTGACATTCACGGCTTTGGCGGCCATTGGGTTGGCAGGTTGCGCCAAGGCCGGTCTCAGCAGCATCTCGACCAACATAAATTATCCGACCTACGTTGTATTGATGAATATGGCGCCTTTCGCGCCATCGGCCGAGATCTATCTGAACGATATCGAATCCACCCCGGCCATAGCTCCGGGCAACTATTCCACTTCCTACGAGCACCTTATCCCGGGCAGCTATGATGTTAAATTCAAGGTCGCGGGTTCCGACAGCGTCCTGGCCGATCTACCCGCTTCCGCCTATGATTCGGTGACTTTTTATACGCTGATCCTATACAATGCCGATACGGTTCATAAGACGACGCAGGCTGTAAAGATCCACGATGATTTCAGCAATCTGACAAGTTCTTATGGCTATTTCCGGTTCTTCGATCTCTGCCCGGATCTGGCTTCTGTGGATGTTTATCTGAACGGCCAATTGCTGCAATCGGGAAGGGCGCCGGCCGATATCGTTACTACGGGAATCCAGTATACCGGTTTTTCGCCGATGTCCCCCAATACGTTTTCCCTTTCGGTGACGGCTCACGGATCGAGCACACCCATCGCCCGACTGGATCAAGGGTATTTTTCTGCGGGCAATGCCTATACGGTTATTTTGAGCGGGAGTGCCAGCAACCCGAATTTCCCTATCAACTTGCATATCTTAAATGCCTCTTATTGAGTATTTTTTGAGTGTTACCTCAATAAAAATTCCTGATTACTATAGCGATTGGGCGACTACGGGGCTTCCCTGATGGAGTATCAATTCGTGGCGAGTTCTTCCGCGTAGCTGTTTACCGGTTCGCAGGTGCAGATCAGGTTTCTGTCGCCGTACGTATTGTTCACCCGGGCGATGCTGGGCCAGAATTTATTTCCTTTTATATAGGGCAGGGGGAAGGCGGCCTGTTCCCGGCTATACGCATGGCTCCACTCGTTCGCGCAGATCATCTGCTGGGTATGCGGCGCATGTTTCAAGGCATTGTCGTTCTTATCGGCCTTGCCTTCTTCAATAGCCTTTATCTCCTGGTAGATACCGATCATCGCATCGCAGAAACGATCCAGTTCCCCCTTGTCTTCGCTCTCGGTGGGCTCGATCATAATGGTGCCTGGTACGGGAAAGCTGAGGGTGGGGGCGTGAAAGCCATAGTCCATCAGGCGTTTGGCGACGTCTTCGGCTTCGATGCCGGCGTCGGTCTTGAAAGGGCGAAGATCCACGATGAACTCATGGGCGCAGGCGCCGTTGCTGCCGCTGTACAGGATCTTATAGAATTTCTCCAGCCGGGCCTTCATATAATTCGCATTCAGGATGGCATAACGCGTGGCGTTGACCAATCCTTCCGGCCCGAGCATTTTAATATAAGCGTAGCTGATCAGGAGGATGCTGGCAGAACCAAATGGCGCTGCCGAGACGGCAGTAGGCAGATAAGGTTTTAATTTATCATTCACGCAGATCGGTCCCATGCCGGGGCCGCCGCCGCCATGAGGAATAGCGAAGGTCTTGTGCAGATTGAGGTGACAGACGTCTGCGCCGATCAGGCCGGGGCTTGTCAATCCCACCTGTGCGTTCATATTCGCTCCGTCCATATAGACCAATCCGCCGTTGTCGTGAATGGACTGGCAGATATCCTTTATGCTTTCTTCGAATACGCCATGCGTGGATGGGTAGGTCACCATCAGGCCGGCAAGACGGTCCTTGTATTGCGCCGCCTTGGCCTTGAGATCCCCGACGTCGATATGGCCTTCGTCATCGCTCTTTACGACCACCACTTTCATTCCCGCCATCACGGCGCTTGCCGGGTTGGTTCCATGCGCGGAAATGGGGATCAACATCACGTCCCGGTGCAATTGCTGTTTGTCCGCATGATAGGCGCGGATAGCCAGAAGCCCGGCATATTCCCCCTGGGCCCCGCTGTTCGGCTGCAGGGAAGTGGCCGCGAAGCCGGTGATCTCGCTCAGCCAGTCTTCCAGCTCGGTGATGATCTGCCGGTATCCCTTCCATTGGGTCTCGGGGGCAAAGGGATGCAGACCGCCAAATTCCGGCCAGCTTACCGGTATCAGCTCGGTGGCCGCATTAAGTTTCATCGTACAAGACCCCAGGGAGATCATGGACGTGTTCAGGGAAAGATCCTTAATCTCCAGGCTTCGGAGATAGCGCATCATCTTGGTCTCGCTGTGATGGGCGCTAAAGACGGGATGCGTAAGGAATTCCGAAGTGCGCGTAAGCACCGAAGGGATATTTTCCAGGCTGTCGGCGCTATCCAGGTCGAAAGTGGCGGTGACCAGGTCATGGCCAGCCACCTCCGCGAATACGGTGAGGATGTCGAGCACATTTTGCTGCGTCGTTGTCTCGTCAAGGGTAATACCGATATGATGACCGTCGGGATAATGAAAATTGATGCCGCGGGCTTCCGCTGCGGCGCGGATATTGGCCTGGCCGGCGACCTTTAGCCGGATGGTATCGAAATAAAATTCGTTCAGATTGACATATCCCAGCGCATCGAGTTCATACGAGAGGGTCTGCGCCAGCATGCTTACCCGTTTAGCGATCCGGACCAGCCCTTCCGGTCCATGGTATACGGCGTACATGGCGGCCATATTGGCCAGCAGGGCCTGGGCCGTACAGATATTCGAGGTCGCCTTCTCCCGCTTGATATGTTGTTCGCGTGTCTGTAAGGCCATGCGCAGGGCGCGGTTATTCTGGGCGTCGATGCTGACGCCGATGATACGACCGGGAATGGAACGTTTAAAATCATCCCTGGCCGCGAAAAAGGCGGCATGCGGTCCGCCGAAACCCATCGGCACGCCAAAACGCTGCGAAGAGCCTACGGCGGCGTCCGCGCCCAACTCGCCGGGAGGGGTCAGCAGGGTAAGGGCCAGCAGATCGGTGGCCATGACGACAAAGCCTCCGGCGTCCTGCACCTGGCGGATGAAAGGACGATAATCGGGTATGGAGCCGTCGCTGCCGGGATATTGAACGATGGCGCCGAAATAAGACCCGTCGATCGCGGCCTGCCGATAATCCCCGGATACCAGCTCGATGCCTACCGGTACGGCCCGTGTGGCCAGTACGTCGCGGGTCTGCCGGAAGACCTGTTCGTCGACGAAGAATTTCGGGACGGTAATATGATCGTGATCCTTGTTCCTCAGGTTGAAGAACATGGTCATGGCTTCCGCGGCGGCGGTGCCCTCGTCCAGCAGGGAGGCATTGGCCAGCGGCAGGGCGGTCAGGTCGGCGACCATGGTCTGGAAGTTCAGGAGGCTTTCCAGCCTGCCCTGGGATATTTCCGCCTGATAGGGAGTGTACTGCGTATACCAGCCCGGGTTTTCGAATACATTCCTCAGGATAACGCTGGGAACGATGGTATCATAATAACCCTGGCCGATATAAGACTTGCATACTTTATTGAGCTCCGCTACCGCCTTTAGCTCCGCGAGATACTGGTGTTCGCTGACCGGTCCGGGAACGGACAGGGGGGCCTTGCTGCGAATGGAGGCGGGTATGGTTCTTTCGATCAATTCATCCACGGAATGAACGCCGATGGTTTTGAGCATTTGAACGGATTCCCGATGGTTGGGCCCAATATGACGCCCGGCAAATTCATTCGCCTGCTGTTCGAATAGATTCATAAAAGTAAAGAGGTTGTAAGATGTGCAAAGTTACGGCGATATGAGGAAAAAACAGCGGAATTATGGAGTGGGTATAAAAGAGAACATCCCGGTATCTCTACGAGGATGTTTTCTTTTTTAAACCCCTAAACTTAAAACTTAATTTTTATGAGCCGGATCATGAATGATCCGCGTAATCATGAACTACTTGCTTATATAAAATTAGCGCATCGGGTATTGAGAGCGGGAATTTATCAATTAAAAATAAATTAAAATTGTCGACGCACCCGGATAAGCGATCTTTGCGCTTCGGGCTTGTTAACACCATATTAATCTTTGAACTACGATGAGCGATATCCTGCATAACTGGGAAAAGAAATCGGCCGGGCGCCAGAAGCAATACAAGCAATTCCTGGAAAAGGCCGATAAGAAAAAAGTGCTGAAACGGCTGCCCGGTCTGCATGAAGAGGCCTTCGAACGGGTCGACTGCACCAAATGCGCCAATTGCTGCAAACATTATTCACCCCGGTTCAAGGGCCCGGATATCAAGCGCATAGCCAGGTTCCTGGATATGAAAGAAGGCGATCTCACGGATAAATACCTGCGTCAGGACGAAGATGGCGATTGGGTGGCCCGATCAATGCCCTGCCCTTTTTTAGGCCCGGATAATCTTTGCGGCATTTACGAAGTCCGTCCCACCGACTGCCAACGGTTCCCCTATACGGATGAGGACGTGCTGATCAAGCGGCCTTCCCTCACGCAAAAGAACTCCACTTTCTGCCCGATCGTTTATTTTGTGCTGGAGAAACTGATAGAAATTTAGTATTCCATCTTCCGCAGGCTGGGCGCCCTGAACCAGGTGGCGATCGCTATCCCGATCGTCATGCATCCCCCGAATACCACGGAAGGCACCACGCCCATCAATTTCGCCATCATCCCGCTCTCGAACTGGCCCAGTTCATTGCTCGAATTGATGAACATGGAACTGACTGCCGATACCCGGCCGCGCATGATGTCGGGCGTTTTCAATTGCAGGATCGTGCCCCTGATTACTACGCTGATGCCATCAAGCAGGCCGCTGAAAAGCAGGGCGATAAAAGAGAGCAGGTAGATCCTGGACAGGCCGAATACGATGATGCAGGTGCCGAAGCCGGCTACTACGTATAAAAGGATCTTGCCCTGTTTGTGACGGAGCGGCCGCATGGTAAGCGCCATGATCATGATGATGGAGCCGATATCGTCCGCGGCGTTCAGCCAGCCGAAACCAACGGGGCTGACATGAAGGATATCCCTGGCGTAGACGGGGATCAGCGCGACGGCGCCACCGAAAAGAACGGCGAACAGATCCAGGGACATCGCGCCCAATACTTCGCGGGTACGGTATACAAAGCGAAGCCCGTCCTTGATGCTTTCCCAGGTCTTTTTTTCAGAGCCCGCGACCATGATCTGTTTGGGGGACAACGAGAACAGGAAGCACCAGGCAATGACCGCGTAAAAAGCTACCATGCCGAAGCAAAAAATATAGGTGGTATGGGCGATCAGGAAGCCGGCCGAGGCGTGACCCAATACGGATGCGAAAAGAAAAGCGCTGGTATTCAGCGTGACGGCCGGGGGAAGTTGATCGCGGGGCACGATCTGGGCGATGATGGCAGTGAGCGCCGGGCCTGCAAAGGCGCGGATCACCCCCGTGCAAAAGATGATCGAATAAGTGATCCACTGTATCCAGTGGATATCCATCGAATGGATCACCGATCCGGCGGAGATGGTGATCAGCCCTGCCACGCAGACGAGGTAACAGGAAGTCGTGATCAGCAACAGTTTCCGCTTGTCGCTCTTGTCGATCACGTGACCGGCATAAAGCGCCAGGCCAAAGGCCGGCAGGAATTCGGACAGACCGATCAGGCCGATGGCAAAGGCATTATGGGTGAGTTCATAAATCCGCCAGCCTACGACCGTAGTCACGGTGCGGAGCGCCATGATATAGAAGAAGCGGGCCGTGATGAAATTCCGGTATTCCGTTATGCGCAGTATGTCCAATGCGGTCTTTCTGTCGGGCTTCATAGCTCAGCGTTCATTGTTTGAGGGTAGGGTATGGAATAGGCCGCAACACCGCTCATGGGGCGGATTTCCATTGCGGCCGTTCAGGGCAGCGTGAAATAATGCTGACCTTGGTCGAGATCCTTTTCCAGGGCGTCCAGGATCACCTGCAGGTGTTTTTCATTGCCCAGGAAATCGGCCCCGCTGACGTCGATGAATATGGTCTTGATATTATGCTGCCGGATATAATGAGTATAGGTCTCCTGGATATTGAAAAGATATTCGTCCGCGATGCCTTGTTCATAGGGGCGGTTCCTTTTTTTGATGTTCTGCTGCAGCTTGCTCACGGGGGCATGGAGATAGATCAGGATATCGGGCTGTACGAGCTGTTTGTCGATGATCTCGAATAATTTCTGGTAGAGCCTGAACTCCTCTTCCGGCAAATTCACTTTGGCGAACAGCAGGCATTTGGTGAACAGGTAATCCGAGAGCGTGATGTGCTGGAAAAGGTCATTGGTATGAACCAGCTCCTTCATCTGCTTATACCGTTCGGCCATGAAGAAGAGCTCCAGCGGAAAGGCGTATTGCCGGGGGTTCTCATAGAATTTAGGCAGGAATGGATTGTCGGCGAATTGTTCGACGATCAGCCGGGCGTTAAAATGTTTGGCCAATAAATGGGCAAGCGTAGTCTTGCCGGCCCCGATATTGCCTTCTATGGTGATAAAGTGATAATTCATCCGTTAATGGGTTATGCAAATAAATACTAAAGCGTCAAATTATTGCTGTAATTCTTTTCACATTTCCCTGATCGGGGCATTCTGCGAGTAACTCGCGGATGGATCTGCCCAGGATCGGGTGGATATGAGCGGGGGCGATCTCTTCCATGGGCGCCAGCGCAAAACGCCGGTTCTGTATCTCCGGGTGGGGGATGCGCAGACCGGGTTGATCCACCATATCATCGTTGAAAAAGAGAATATCGATATCGATGATCCGGGAGGCCCATTTCTCCAGGCGCTTGCGGCCCATCCTTTCTTCTATTTCCAAAAGGGCGGCCAGCAGCGGCTGAGCCCCCAGCGTCGTATCCACCGCCAGGGCCTGGTTAATGAAGTCGGGCTGATCCGTCCGGCCCCACGGGGCCGTACGATACAACGAGGAAGCTCGCCGGATCAGGCCGGCGGATATTCCGATATTTTCCCTGGCCCGGGCGAGGCTGGCGAGGATATCGCCTTCATTACCACCTATCAATAAAAACGATTTGTTCATGGATTCCGTAGTTTCGGGGCCCAAATATCTTTATTTTTGAACTTTGCGTTAAAATTACCTGGATATGGTAGGCTTTTTCAGATCGTTTTTTGCAGCCTTGTTCGCCCTGCTCGTCTTTACCCTCCTCATTGTACTGATCCTTCTGGCTGTATTAAAAGGCCTCACTTCCTCTAAAAAGCCTCCTCTCGGCGGGAACGCGGTATTGGTCATCGATCTTAATCAATCCTTCCATGAACAGGCGCAGGAGAACCCTTTGTCCGGGCTGGCTTCGGATGAACAGGAGGATATTCCCGGCCTGTACGACCTGATCCGCCTGGTGCGGCATGCGAAAGAAGACACGGCCATCAAAGGGATCTATTTGAAATGCAATAATAACTCCAATGGGTTCGGCGCCAGCGAAGAGATCCGCAACGCCCTGCTCGATTTTAAGAAGAGCGGGAAATTCCTGTATGCCTTTGGCGAAGCGATCCCGCAAAAAGCCTATTATATCGCCAATATAGCCGACAGGATCTATTGCAATCCCAAGGGCGGCGTGGAATGGACCGGTCTTGTCGTGGAGACGGCCTTTCTGAAAGGCGCTTTGGAAAAGCTGGAGATCCGGCCGCAGATATTCTATGCCGGTAAATTCAAGAGTGCCACGGAGCCGTTGCGGGAAGATAAAATGACGGAGGCCAACCGGCTGCAACTGACGGAATTGCTGAACGGCCTTTTCAACCGGATGCTCAATGCCACGGCGCAGGCCCGGGGCCAGGACAGTTCGGTCTTGCGTAAATGCGTCAACGAACACCTCATACGATACGCGCAGGATGCCCTGGACTATAAGCTCGTGGACGGGCTGAGATACGATGACGAGGTCAAAGGGGAGATCAGCGAAAAGCTGAAATTAAAAAAAGACGAACAGATCAATTTTGTTCCTCTCGAAAAATATGACCGGGCATCGGATTACAAAGCTGATGGAAAGGGCAGGATCGCGTTGATCTATGCGCAAGGGGAGATTGTGGATGGGAAGGGGGAAAAGGAAGAGATCGGCGCGGATACTTATCGCTGGCTTATCCGCAAGGCAAATAACGATGCGGCCATCAGCGCGATCGTGATCCGTGTCAACTCCGGCGGCGGCAGCTCGCTGGCCAGCGAGAACCTATGGCGCGAGATCAGCGTCGCAAAAAAACAAAAGCCGGTGGTGCTCAGCTTTGGCGATGTAGCCGCCTCCGGCGGTTATTATATGTCCTGCAACGCCGACAGTATCTTTGCCGAACCTACGACGATAACGGGATCTATCGGCGTATTCAGTGTGATCCCCGATATGAGGGATTTCTTCAGGGACAAGCTCGGGGTCACCTTCGATCGCGTGAGAACGGCGCCGGCGGCGGGGGTGCCTGGCATCAGCGAACCCCTTAGCCCCCTGCAAAAAATATATTTTCAGAACGAGGTAGACAGCATTTACCATGACTTCACCTCCAGGGTGGCCGGCGGGCGGAACAAAGCGATCGCGTATGTGGACAGCATCGGGCAGGGGAGGGTATGGAGCGGCGAAAAAGGATTGGAGCTTGGCCTGGTGGACCGGCTGGGCGGTTTGCAGGACGCCGTCGATTGCGCGGCGCGGCTGGCGAAGACCGAAAGCTATACCTTGAAGGAATATCCCGAGCCCCGGAGCCTGCTGGATATGCTCCTGGGCGATCATAAAGCGACGTTCCGGATGCAAGCGGTGAAAGACGAACTGGGAGAGGACGGATACCGTACTTATAATACGTTAAAAAAGGTCAAGGCGATGGCAGGGATACCCCAGGCCAGGATACCCTTCGATCTTTCCATTGAATAAATCATCTCAGCGGACATGGATAAACAATACAGTCAATGGACAGCTATGTGGGCCATTTGCAGGGCCTCGCTGAAGTCTGTTTTCAAAAGCCCGCAGGCCGTTTTCTTTAGCCTGTTCTTTCCGATCGTTCTTATCGTTGTCTTTGGAGCATTGAGCGGCGGGGGCGGATTCTCGCTGGACGTCGCCTTAGACAGCCGGACGGATACGACAACAGCAGTCTACCAGGCGATCACGCATATCCCGGTGCTGCATATCGTGCGGTCGGATGAGAAGGATCTGCTGGACAGGCTGAAAAAAGGCCGCATTACCGCCCTGATAAGCATCAGCGGCAAAGGGGAGGCAACGGGCAAGCCGCAATACGATCTGCATTTAAAGACCAGTTCGGCCGGGCAACGGGATGTTCCCGTCCTGCAAACGATCCTTGGTTCCGCCGTGGACAGGATCAACAGCCAGGCAGGGGTGCCGGCGGAAAAATTCGTGACGGTTTCTTCGGAGCAGATACCCGGCAGGCCTTACAGCATGATCGATTTTTATTTGCCGGGCCTGATCGGCTTCTCCCTGATCGGCGCGTCCGTATTCGGCGTCGCCTTTGTATTTTTTACGCTGCGCGAGACCCTGGTGTTGAAAAGAATGTATTCCACGCCCGTCAGGCGGGGCTATATCGTGTTGGGAGAGGGGATCGGGCGCCTGCTGTTCCAACTGTCCACGGTAGTGGTACTCATTTTTTTCGGAAGGGTCTTTTATCATTTCACCCTCGCCAATGGCGTCGTCACCTTCCTGGAACTGATGGTGTTGAGCGTGGTGGGCCTGCTGGTATTCATGGGGTTTGGCTTTATCATCAGCAGCGTAGCGAAGAACCAGAACGTGATCCCGATCTATGCCAATCTCTTCATGTTCCCGCAATATTTCCTCTCCGGCACCTTTTTCCCAAAAAGCCTGATGCCGCATAGCATTCAATGGCTTGTCAATATCCTTCCGCTGACGGCCTTGAATGACGCCATGCGGAAAGTGTCTTTTGAAGGGGCCCATCTCTGGAATGTAGGCAATGAATTGCTGATCCTGTTCATCTGGTGTATCGTCGTATTTGGCGTGGCCGTAAAAGTTTTCCGTTGGGAATGATCATTAATACCCCTTTATGCGATTGATCAAACTGGGCCTGATCAGCATGATCGTATTCTTTTTATTGATAACGGGCATCTCCCTGCTGCTGCCTTCGTACCAACGGGTCTCGCGGGCCATCAATATCGGCGCCCCGGCGGAAAAATTGAGACAGGCGGTAGGGGATCTGCATAACTGGGCACAGTGGAACCGGTTCGTCAGCGGTTCGGGACTTACCCATGTCACGATCTCTTCCCCTTCCGCAGATTCAGGCGCTTTTTTAAGTTCCGATCAGTTGGAGCTGACCATCCTGCACAGCGACGCCGATTCCGTTACCATGCATTGGGATCAGTCAAAGGGGAGATCCTTCGACGGGGGGTTCAATATCCTGCAGCTTCGCCCCGACAGCGTCACCGTGCAATGGTGGCTGGATTTTCGTCTGCGCTGGTATCCATGGGAAAAATTGAGCAGCCTGTTTTACGATCAGCAACTCGGCCCCGTCATGGAAGAATCTTTGAACGGCCTGAAACATTATGTCGAAAACTCTCCCTAACTTTAACGGCATTTTCACCATTAATTAAAATCAGCAATATGAAGAACATCATTCTAGTCTCTTTCGCCCTGCTGCTCGGCGGCGTCGTGAGCGCCCAGCCCAGCCATCCGAGCAGCCCGCATGACACGCTGCGTACGAAGAATATCACGGTCACCTATGGCCGGCCTTACAAGAAGGGAAGGGATATCTTCGGGAAACTGGAACCATTCGGCAAGGTCTACCGCGTAGGCGCCGATGAGGCCACCACGATCACCTTCGCCAAGGACGGCACATTTGGCGGCAAGCCCGTGAAAGCCGGCACCTATACTTTGTGCGCGATCCCCAACGAGAAGTCCTGGACGATCATCCTCAACAGCCAGTTGGGTCAATGGGGGGCATTCAAGTACGATCAGTATAAGGACAAGGACGTACTGCATGTAGACGTTCCCGTAGTCGCGCTCGCCTCCCCGGTAGAGCAGCTTACGATTGCCGCGCCCGGTAAGGAACTGACCATCTCCTGGGACAAGACCAAAGTCGCTGTCCCTGTAAGTTTCTAACGAGGGTTCAAATCTAATTTTGTAAAAGGGGCTCCGGCCCCTTTTATATTTTCGACGAAGTCCAGCACGAATCCATATACTTTGTTCAGCTCTGCCTCCGTGATACAATATGGGGGCATCAGGTATACGGTATTTCCCAAAGGCCGCAGATAAATACCTCTGGAGAGCGCCTCCCTGGTAAGTTGCACGCCGATCTGGTTCAGATAGCCATCCTTGCCCTCATCGATCTCGAAGGCGAGTACCGTGCCCAACCTGCGAATATTCTTGACCCCGGGAAGGCCCTTCAATTCTTCGGCAAAAGCCCCGTGCCCGGATCCTATGGCGCCGATGCGGAGAAGACATTCCTCTTTTTGCAGGAGATCCAGGC
>OLLP01000583.1_pt1 | contig 17185 bp, 16 predicted proteins | sample 1604561 | NCBI WGS metagenome assembly OLLP01 (sample SAMEA104055722, study PRJEB20765) | soil metagenome | isolation source: soil | reverse complement strand
AGTCGCCCGCGCCGGGGATCAGGTGATCGGTAGGGAAAAGATGCAGGTACAGCGGCATCAGCGCGGTAAGGAAAAGAAAGCCGCCGCTCAATTCGTATAGCGTAACGGTCTCCGCAGGCACTTTTTGAAGGATGCGCCTGTTCAGCACCGGGAAGAGGCTGCCCAGCAGCGAAGACAGCAGCCCGATCAGGATACCCGTCTTATAATGCGGATCGACGCGGAATATGAAAAAGATACCCGCGATCACCAGCATACCCAATAGCAATTCCACCCGGTCGACGCGATGACGGAAGATCAGCGGTTCCACCAGGGCGGTAAAGAACCCGATCGCAGAGAAGCAGACCAGCGCCACGGAGACATTCGAATATTTGATGCTGCCGTAAAAAGCCACCCAATGCAGCGCGGCGATAGCCCCTACCCCGAAGATGCGCAGGAGATCCCGGCCCGAAGGGCGATAGCGAAGATCGCCCTGATCCTGTCTGTGGCGGCTGCCCGCAAAGTAGCGCCGGGCGAATGCCAATACCCATAAAGAAAGGGAGGTGAGCAGGAGACGGTACCAAACCAGCAATCCTTCGTTAAGCGTGATCAATCTGCCGAGTATGCCGGTGAAGCCGGCCAGCAGTACGGCAATATGGAGCTGGATGAATGCCTTCTTCAAATTATTTGCTTTCCGCTATCGCTTCATTGGAGAAAGAGTGCATGGGCAGAACGTCATTCTTTACCCGGTTGCGGTAGTTCTTGAAAAGGCTCTGCCAGCGCAGGTTAAGTACCCCGAGAATGCCCTCTTTGACGATGCCCTTATTCATTTTTGAGATGCCGAATTTGCGGTCCTCGAAGATGATCGGCACTTCCTTAATGGTGAACCCGAGTTTCCAGGCGGCAAATTTCATCTCGATCTGAAAGGCATAGCCCACGAAGCGGATCTGGTCGAGATTGATCGTCTCCAGCACCTCTTTGCGGTAACAAACAAAACCGGCGGTTGGATCCCGTACCGGCATCCAGGTGATAAGACGGGTATAGATTGAACCTCCTTTGGATAAGAGGATGCGTTCGCGCGGCCAGTTCACATTCCCCCCGCCTTTTACATAGCGCGATCCGACGGCGACATCGCCGCCCTTGTATTTACAGGCTTCGTACAGGCGTTGCAGGTCTTTGGGATTATGCGAGAAATCGGCGTCCATCTCGAAGATAAACTGATAGTTATTGCGAACCGCCCATTTGAACCCGTGGATATAGGCCGTTCCCAATCCCTGCTTGCCCTGGCGTTCTTCGAGGAACAGACGGCCGTCATGCCTGGACTGAAGATCCCTGACGATCCGGGCCGTGCCGTCGGGAGAGCTGTCGTCAATCACCAATACGTGAAAATCCTGATCCAGCTGAAAGATAGCTTCCAGGATGATCGTGATATTCTCTTTTTCGTTGTAAGTGGGTATGATGACGATCTTTTCCAACTGCCTGATTATATTGATGTAATTTACGTTTTTTTCAGCCTTTTTTTAGCATGGTTCTGTTAAAGATCTCGGTCAGCTTCTGCTTGGTGTGCAAAGGAAAGTCGCCCTTCATCATCCAATCGTAATATTGAGGCTCCGCCTTCAGGATATCGGCGACGGGACGCCCCTTGTGCTTTCCGAAATTAAATATTTCTATGCCATTTTCCATGATAAAGCGGCGGGCGAAATCCACAACTTGTTCCTCCCCTATGCATTTGAGGATCGTTTCCAGATTGCTGCCCAACTGCGGGTATTTCTCGACCTGCGCGACCAGGACTTCCCAGGTAGCAGATGCGTCGGCTTCCGCCCCATGCGCGCCCTCGTGCTCCTTGCCGCAGTAAAAACGGTAGGCTGCGGTCAGGGTGCGCTGTTCCATCATATGAAATATTTTCTGTACGTCCAGGAGTTTCCTGGTCTTACTTTCGAACTCCATCCCGATCCGAAGAAACTCTTCGGCGAGCATGGGAATGTCAAAGCGGTTGGAATTATAGCCCGCGAGATCGCAGTTGTCCAGGAACTGTTTCAGCTCATTGGCGACCTGTTTAAAAGTGGGGGCGTCCTTGACCATTTCATCGGTGATCCCATGGATGGCCGTAGAGGCGGGAGGGATCGGCATTTCCGGGTTGATCAGCTTGCGCTTCACGATCTTCTTGTCATCCGGCATGATCTTCACGATGGCTATTTCTACGATGCGGTCGGTTCCAAGATTGATACCAGTTGTCTCCAAATCGATAATAGCCAGTGGATGTGTAAGTTGTAGCATTCCGTCGTTAGTGATATTAATAAAAACCTTACTTCGCTATCTGTTTCGCGAACAGTATCATATCCAGGCCATCAAAGTTCCCCGAGCTCATCAGCAGCAAGTTAGCATTTTCATAAGACTGTTCCTTCAGCCAGGCCAGTAATTCTTCCTTTTCATTGATAACGGTCAAGCCTGACGTGCCAAAGCCCGCTATCGCCTTTTCCGCCGGCAGCGGGAGCAAACGCTTCAATTCCAATGCATGACGGGAATAAAATACGACCGCTTGATCCGCGGGGTCCATCGTCCCCTTGTATTCCGACAAGAACTCTTCATTCAGACTGCTGTAGGTATGCAGTTCGAGCACCGCGATCAGGCGGCGTCCCGGGAACTGTCTTTTTACCGCCTCCATACTCGCCCGTACCTTGGAGGGGGCATGGGCAAAATCACGATAGACATTACAGTGGTCGTTCTTCGCCAGCACTTCCAGCCTTTTGGCCGCCCCGGTGAAGGAGGCGATACCGTCGATAAAGTCGGAAACCTTGATGCCTAGCTCTTTACAAACCAACCAGGCAGCCTGCAGGTTCATCAGATTATGATCCCCGAAAACCATCAGCCTTCCCGATCGCCCTTCCAAACTAACAACAGTTGTGCCGTTTTCGATCCTGTGGGAAGGGACCCCATAGCCGATCCGGCGAACGGTCGAGGGATGCTCCTCCACCAGCTCTTTTAGCACGGGATCGGTCTCGTTATAGATCAGCAGACCGCCCTGCTCGATCTTATCGATAAAGATCCGGAACTGCTCCAGATAGATCCCGAAGGTTGGAAAAACATTGATATGATCCCAGGCGATACCAGTCAGAATGGCGATATCGGGGAAAAGAAAATGGAATTTAGGCCGTTTTTCGATGGCGCTGGCAGGGTATTCATCCCCCTCGCAGACGATGACGGGCGCCCCGGCGATGTTCACAGACTGGGAAAACCCCTCCAGCCTGGCCCCTACCATCCAGTCGAAGGATGCCCCGGCGCTTTTAAGTACGTGCATGATCATGGAGGTAGTCGTGGTCTTCCCATGGCTCCCCCCCACCACGACCCGGGTCTTATCCTTGCTGGCCTGGTAGATATATTCCGGGAAAGAGTAGATATTTAGACCTAACTCTTTGGCTTTCAGTAGTTCAGGATTGTCTGATTTGGCGTGCATGCCCAGGATCACGGCGTCCAGCCCAGGCTGGATCTTTTCGGGGTACCAGCCTTCGGCAGCCGGCAGGAGCCCTTCCTGCTCCAGGTTTGCCCTGGCGGGTTCGAATATTTCATCGTCGCTGCCGGTGATCTCATTGCCCTGTCTGCTCAAGGCGATGGCCAATTGATGCATTACGCTGCCGCCAATGGCGATAAAATGTAGTCGTTTCACGATTAAATGTATTTAAGATCATCGGATTGCCAAAAAAATTTCGGGGAGTTCCGGAAGGGGCTTGCACAATTGGTTTTTTTGTATTTACTTTGTGTCAGTAAAGCATCCGATTACTCTTTCTCTATCCTCCGAACGGCCTTACAATTTTATTCCGCATCCCTCCTCTGAATTACCTGGTACCAATTCCTCACTTAACCAGGCAATTAATCTTTAACAATAAACACCTCAACAATGAGAAAGTCAATTTTAATCATCGTACTCGCTGTAGCCGTCGCTTCTGTATTCGCTTCCTGCTCTTCTTCCAGGAATTTTGGTTCTGCCAAGAACGGTTGCAACATGAGCAAAGGATTCATCGGATACGGCAGCCGCTAAGCCCCGAACCCCGGCTCCTGATCGTATTCGGCAAAATATTCTATTAAAGGTTACCTTTGCGGGTAGCCTTTTTTATTAATTATCAACCATGAATTGGATACCCTTACAGACGGAAGCTCAGCTCGAAGAGATCCGCGAACGTTCCGCCCAACGCCCCCAGGTCATCTTTAAGCATAGTACCCGCTGCTCTACCAGTGGGCTGGTGAAGAGCCGCCTGGACAGAACAACCTTGTCGCCGGACATCGACTTCTATTATCTCGATCTGCTGAAATACCGCCCGGTCTCCAATAAAGTGGCGGAGATCTTTGGCATCAGCCACGAGTCGCCCCAGATCCTGGTGATCCGCGACGGAAAATGTGTTTTTGACGAAAGCCATCTGGGAATCAGTATGGACGTGATCCTGGAGCAGGCGGCTTAACCCTGTTTCACAATAAAAGGCGCCGTCATATACCCCTCACTTGCGCGCTGCTTGCCGATCGCCTCATATACTGCCAGGTCCTCCGGAGCCCATGTCGCCAGTCCGTCCACATAACGGTTGTACATGCAAAAGGCAGCCGCGATCAACACGGTGTCATGGATCTCTTTATCCGTAGCGCCCTTTTCGCGGGCGGCCCCGATATCGGCTGAAGTTACATTTTTCCCATCTTGCTGTACTTTGGCGGCTATCTTCAGCAACGCCTTTAATTTATCGCTGATCGCGGCAGTTTGGGGATCAGCCAGCACCTGTGTAACGAGGTCTCCATCGCCGTTAAGTTGATATTTGGCGATAGCCCCGTGCGTCGATGCGCAATATTTACAGGTGTTCAGATTGGAGGTATAGGCTGCGATCAACTCCCGCTCGCCGGGCGTCAAAGTAGAAGTGGCGGGATCGTGTAGCAGGGTCTGAACGAGATGATTCAAAGGCGCCGCGGTCGCCGGGCTATACATGAACAGGCTGCGAATCCCCGGAAAGCCTCCGGGCAGATCGATATGTGGCATAATGATGGTTTTTATGAAGATACAAAAACCCTAACCCAGGAAAAAATCTGGACTATTGATATCCGTAGAACCGGACATATCTATCAAGCTGCCGGAACGGGAATGAGGATCTTGAAGACAGAGCCGGTATTCTTTTTGGAAGTGACTTTTATCTGCCCCCCGGCCGCCTCGACGATATCTTTTACCGTAGCGAGGCCGATCCCCGTGCCTTTATTACCGAACCTGTCGGTTTTATCGAGGGTTTGTCTTTCTTCGAAGATCTTGCCCAGGTGCCGTTTTTCGATCCCCGAACCATTATCGGCAATGCTAAAACAATAAAAAGCTCCTTCTCTATCGCAGGAGATGGCGATCACGCCTTTTTCCTTGTCGTTATATTTTATCGCGTTCGTGATGAGATTTTGAAATATCTGTTGCAGCGAAGTGCTGTTCATGGCCACTTTTGGGAACTCCCCCGTTATGACTATTTCAATATCCGGGGGCGGGGCGATCAGATCGATCACTTTATTGATCACGTGCCTGGAGTCCACTTCCCAATTGGGTTCTTCGCCTATTGATTCTGACTGAACGAGGACGTCGTCGATGAACGACAACAGTTCCTCCGTGCTTTTTTCGATGAGATCGAGGTGATTGTGGGCGTGTTCATCGAATTGTGCCTCATAAAGTTTTTTATAAGAGCGGGTGACTAGTAAGATATTCGCCAGCGGCGTCTTCATATCGTGCGAGGCGATATGCGCAAATTTTCTGAGGCTTGTATTCGCCTTTTGCAATTTCTCCTGCGTAAGGCTAAGCTCTTTGAGTTTTTTCTGGAGTTCCAGCCGGGCGACGACCTGTTGCGCCAGTCCCCTCAGCGCGGTACGCTGCTCCCCGGTAAGATCGTTGGCCTTCCCGTCCAGCAGGCAAATAGATCCCAACACATATCCGTCCGGCGTAACCAGCGGCGCCCCCGCGTAGAACACTGCATGCGGCTCTCCTGTAACCAATGGATTTTGCGAAAACCTGGAATCTTCACGCATATCCGGTACTACGAGCACATTGGCCGGATCCATAATCGTGTAATTACAAAAAGAGACCGTCCTTGGCGTTTCCCGCATATCGACACCCAGATGAGATTTGAACCATTGCCTATCTCTGTCCAAAAAAGTGATGAGCGAGGCAGGTACATTGCACAATTGGGCGGCAATCCTGGTGATCGCGTCATACTCTTCTTCTGACAGCGTATCGAGGATCTCATATTCGTACAAAGCCTGTAACCGGGCTGCCTCATTTTCCGGGATTGGATAGGAATCCATATAATAAACATTATTAATATGGAGAACGGATTAGATGGCAAAAGATTGCTATTTTCCGGCCGGCAACTTCCTAATCCCCGATAATATTCGATAAATGTCTCCTTTGGTAAGCTAAGCCTTTGTTATTGATTAATTCATGGAAGAGTAGCCCATTCGCCTCCTCAATAGACTTTCTCCCCTATCACATTTCCCGGCGGACCATACCGGCAGATGAGGAAATCAGTCTGTCCATTACCTACCAGGGCGCAGCCTACGGAACGGGTGTTCCTCCAGATCATCTGCGTATAATGACCCACGATAGCAGAGTGACGTGTTGTGCAGTCGGGAAAAGTTCCATTAACAAAGTCCTTCTTTTCAGACGCCCAGGCATCCACCATCTGTGTATAGCTAAAGCCGTCTGCCGTACCCCACCAGAGATTCTCCCCTTCGTTCAGTATACTTGCCTGCGGATCATGCTGACCTTTGTTCTTCCTGACTAGTTTCCGCCCCCACGCCAGCGCATCCGATGCCAGTGTGGACGACCATTCCAGGGCAGGCAGATTTAGTTCCGAACGATAAATATCATGCTCCTTCAGCACGGAGTCGATAAATGGCTGATCCCGGTAGATGGCTTTTCCAGCCTGGGAATAGGCCGCGCCATGGGCCAGGACGATCAATAAAATAGCACAAATAGCTTTCATGACGTAAAAATAAAGAATCCCCATTAGAAAGGCTAAATACGATCCCAGCGATAACCAATTAGGATAATCTAAGGGTAAACTAAGGTAAACTAAGTGTAATAACTTAAATGTTATTATGTATACGGGCCGTTTTTTACCCATCATTCTTGCGAACCGAACGTTTTATTATCATGTTTGATCCCAGATCGTAAAAACTAAACCTACTTCCTCTTATACCCCTTTGTCTGTCCCCGACAATTACCTGAATCTCACATTATTACCACGATTGTAGCTGCCACTGTATCGAGCAACCCCTGATAAACCACATGCGTTATGATCAGAAGACAACTATTCATTGAATTGATCGTATCCCTGCTTATATTACTTTTCCTTTATGCGAGCATAAGCAAGTTCCTGGATTTTGACAGGCATATCCACGAGATGAGCAACCAGCCCCTGCCCCGTTTCATGAGACCTTTTTTGATCTGGGGCATCCCGCCCCTGGAGATCGCGATCTCGATCGCCCTGATCTTCGAACGCAGCCGGATGACCGGCCTCTATGCCTCCCTGGTATTGATGGCGTTATTCACCCTATACACGGGCTTCGTGCTCTTCCATTTTTTCCCTTATATACCCTGTTCCTGCGGAGGCGTGATCCGCAAACTAACCTGGGGCCAGCACCTGGTGCTCAACCTGTTCTTTGTGGGGATCGCCCTTACCGGCATCGTTCTTCAACACAAGCGTTCTAAATCACATCTATATTCATCTCTTAAAACATTCTCGTATGAAAAAAGTTAAATTGGCCTTCATCACTATGGCAATCCTATTAAGCATCGGCGGAGCTTTCGCGACCAGGTCGCGGGTAGATTGCAGATTTTCCCAGCAATTCTACCAGGTCGGCTCATCCTACGTGCCGGCCGGGCAAGAAGGGGTTGATTATATTTGTACCCAGGGGGGAGGCATATGCACCTTTATACAGGTAGGGAGTAATTGGATGGCTTGTCAAACAGGCGCTATGTTGCGCTAGTGCGCTTCATTTTATTCTTTCAGTCCATCTAATGTACATTATGATCCCGCTTAGTGGGGTACATCGGGAGGAACAGGCAAAACATAACGCTGATCAGTAGGACCTAGCGTATCAACAGTACCAAATAGGTAACGGCGCAGCGTTATGTTTGCTTCAAGTGCATTCAACCTTCGAAGGTCTGTCCAGCGCAAACCACGCAAAGCAAGTTCTTTCCTTCGTTCTTCCAGCACTATATCCAGCACTGCTGGGGTGTTAGTAGAATAAGGCATAAAGAAATTCGTCACAAACCGATTTAATAACAGGTTGTTGACGTCATTGATTGCTTGAACGGTGTCATTTTCCCGCGCCGAACATTCCGCTCGGATCAAGTAAACTTCGTCTACAGCAAGCCCGCTGAATGGGTGAACAGTTGTGCTATAGGTATCATTAAGCTTGCCGCCAGGTGTATAGAAAAAGGCTTTTCGCAGATCACTATCGGCATACGATTGATAAAGTCCCGAATCTATCTGAGTAGGATAGAATCTTCCGCCGAAGATACCCGAATTCCTAAGCAAATGGCTTTGATACAATATCTCCGGATTTGCCATATCAAAATGAGGCGCTGATCTTCTTGAGTTGTAATCGAGCAACGTGCCGTCGAATTTAAGGCAACTGGTCGCATAAAAGTCCGCGCTGTCATAATTTTGCATGCTCAAATAGACCCTCGCCAGCATTGCGAGAACAGCAGGTTTTGAAGGACGGTTTAGATGGGAGATATCGCGATCCTTCGACAGTAGACTGGCTGCTGCGTGAAGATCTGCCAGGATAGTGTCATAAGTCTGTTGCACGTTGGCGCGAATCGAAGTTTGTTCGATAGCCGAATTCTCGCGTAAAAAAATACCAGGCTCTGAGATTGTCGCCGAAGTATAAACCGGCGCGAAAAGTTGCGCAAGGTTATAGAAAGCATAGGCACGGATAAAATAAGCGCTACCTTGGACGAATTTCCAGAGCTGGACATTATTGCTGTCGACAGGTATCTTCGGTAATCCTTCAAGAACGATATTGGCATAAAATACTTGTTGATATGGATCATCCCAATCCTCCACACCACCCTGACCATTGTAAATATTTGCAGACCAAATATAAGCGTTCTGCTCCTTTGCGGTTATATAAGGCCCTGTCCAGGCGCTTGAGGAAAGATAAATATCATCGGCTGACACTTCCCCCAATTCCGGCGTCTCCTGTATTACAACATCATTATCGAGCAGGGCCTGAAAATCATTAAGCGTACTTGGAACCACCAGATCCGAACTAGGTTTTTTATTGAGAAAGGAATTTTTGTTGCAGGAAAACAATAGCCCCAGGCATGCCAGCAGGATAATGATGACTTTTTTAAAATATTGCAATTGTCGCATAACGAGGTTGTTTTAAAAATCCATTTTCAATCCTATAGCCAGACTCCTTGTTTGGGAATTAGGAACACTTGTTGTCATTGAATAATCGGGGTCAATGCCTTCATGATTGGCTCTCCACAGGATGCCAATATTATTTGCGTAAAGATAAAATCGGATTGTCTGTACAGGTAGTTTGGCAATAGCTCGCTTTGGCATGTCGTAGCTGATCTGGATATCCTGTAGACGAATATGATCCCCCTTATCCACCAAAACTTCGGAATTCGAATAGAAAAAGTCTCGGGCATCATTAACTGTGAAATCCGTTGATGGCACATTCGTCCTATTCTCATCACCACGCATTTTCCATCGCTTATCGAAATCGGGATGGCCGACCGAGACACCGCTGAAAAGATCAGAATAATTTATTGAGCTTCTCCTAAAATAATAGCCGAATTTATACACGATATTAAAAGAGAATCCGAATTGCTTCCAGGAGAAAACATTCCGGAAACTCCCAAAAATAGGAGGGTTGGCTGGGCCTATGTAAACAAGACTTTCCAAGTCCGGAGAATTATTTAACGAGTCATAATTAATGCTATTCTTGCCGTGCAGTAAACCCTGGGGATTACCAGAAGCGTCAAGGCCCATCCACTTAAGTCCGTATATTGAATAAAGAGGCCGGCCTTCCAATGGATTGATCAGGTAGGGAGTAAAATAATCTGCTATCGTACTGCGCTTGAACGAATAGTTTGTCACCCGATCACGCGTATAACTGAACAATAACGTCGTATTCCAGCGGACCGGTCCAATATCGATCTTTGTCCTTAACGTAAAATCCAACCCATGAGTGGCCATCGCAGCCGAATTGCCTATCAGTTGTAAATTTCCTGTCGTTGGATCTAAGGGGCTTGGTGCTACAAGCTCTTCCCCGTTCTTTATATAATATTCCAAACTTCCCTCGACCCGGTTATTCTTCGTGCCAAATTCAATGGCCGCATTGACAATATGGATCCTCTCCCATTGCAGATTAGGATTGGGCGGGTTGATGATCGAGGCCGTCTGTACATTGTAATTACTAAAGCTAAGGGAATTGTAGATCGCCGTCGTATAGGCCGATACGGATTTGTCGACATTTCCATTATACCCATCTGTCAATCTTAGCTTCAAAAATGGCAGCCACTTATCGGCGTGATAAAAAGATTCCCTCGATATCTCCCAGGCCGCTCCGGCGGACCATAATGGCACCCCTTTCTGATTGGCCCTGACCCCAAAAATATTCGACTCGTCCTTGCGAACGCTGGCCGATAAGATATATTTCTGCAAAAGGTTATAGGACCCATTAAAATAATAGGACAGGTAATGATCCGATGTAGTCACGCTATGATCCGGGTTGGGAATTTGTGAAGAGCCTCCGGTATATTGGGGATAGAGAACGGTATAATCCACCGGTATACTGCTGTGCCGGTCATTGTCATACCCATACAGCCGGCTCAGGTTGTATTGGCTTTCAATATCCCTTAGTTCGGTTCCGGCTATCGCCGTCAGGGCGCCCGAAGGAAAATTATGACCGTAGTCGAGCTGAAGCCGGACATTATTGGCCTGGTAACCGCTATCGTTCTTATCCAGGATTCCGCCCAAAGGTATGGGGTAGGTAGTCATACTGCCATTCAACTGCGTGTATTCATTGATCAATTCGCGCGTGGAATATTCTTGCTGGCTCTGAAAATTCTGAAGATCGGAAGAGCCCTTGGCATATTGATACTGGGCCGATGCGTCCAACCCTGGTAAAATGGAATAGTGCAGCCGGATATTGACCCGATAATCGCTGAGCTTTGTCACATTATCGGCATTGCGCAGATCGTCCAGGGGCCGGTAATTCCAATCCAGCAGTTGACCGCCGCCGGCCGTATCGATATAAGACTTCGAATGTAGATAAGGCACTGCTAACGCATTTCCTTTGGCGTCCACCAGCCGGAGATAAGGATAGAGCACCGGAATACTGCCGCTATTATTATTGTCAAAAGTGCTGGAGGTAAATGCAAAGCCGGTGGTCAGCTCCAGTTTCTTTGGCAGCAGGGTATACATATTATTCCCGTTCAAGGTCACCCGGCTGTATTCATTACGCGTCATACCGGCCAGGTTCCTATCATAACCCGCGGAAAGAAAATATTGGTTATTGGAGCTTCCTCCGCTAACGCTAAGCGAATATTGCTGGTTCAGGCTATTGCGATAAAAATAACGGGCCAGATCCCGCCGGGTATCTTGAGTGCGAAGGGCATCGATCTGGGTCTTGGTCTCTGCAGGCGTCTGCATACTGTTGAGGATCTCTACCACCGGCGAGAGGGCTTGTCTTGAGGGATCGATCCCAAAATAATACCCATGGTTATACAGACTATCCTCCACATTTATATAATCCCCCGTCGACAGCACCGGCTGAGCGTAGACATCCGGTTTTCTGCCCACCGTCACGCTCGTATTGAACTCCAGCCTGGGCGACTGCTCGTACCTGCCCTTTTTGGTCGTGATCACGATGACGCCGTTACCGGCAAAGGCGCCCCAGATCGATGCGGCCGCCGCATCCTTCAATACCGTGACGCTCTCGACGTCATCGGGGTTGATATTATATATATTGCCGTTATAGGGAAAATTATCGACCACGATCAAGGGCTCGGGGTTCGCGAAAATAGTGCTCCGGCCACGAACGGAAATAGTGCCTTGATTGGTTCCGAATACGCCATTCTTATTGAACAGCACCCCGCCCGCAACGCCATCCAGACGATCCAGTATATTCGTGGACACGCGACGGTTGAGCAGGTCATTGTCGATCTTGCCGAAAGAGCCCGTCGCCCTCTCCCTGGGGATGGATTGATAACCCGTATGCACTACAGAGACATCGCTCAGCGCGGCGATCCTCGTCTTCATCTGCACCACGGTATCCTTTCCCGCCATGATCTTTAGCTCCCGCGTTTCGTAATTGACGCTGCTGATGACCAATCCCGCTTCCAACTCCTTTAGCCGGATGCTGAACTCACCGTTCTCATTGCTCATCGCGGAGACCCTGGTACCTTTGATCACGATAGTGGCGCCCGGAACGGGTTCGTCTTTCTCATTGACGATCCTGCCATTGACCGTGCTGTCCCTGAGCTCCCGGTAGCGCACGGAGATATTTCTACCAACCAGGTCATAAGTGAGAAATGGCTGATCCCTGAAACAGATATCCAACACCTGCCGTAGGTTGGCATTATTTACGTTGACTGTTACATTGCGCGCTTGCTGCGGCCAGCCAGATTCGCCGAAATGCGTATAATGAGTTATAGCCTCGAGCGTATCCAATACTTTTCCCAAGGGAAAGTCCTTTACAGAAAGACTGATACGATGCTGGGATTGCTGACCATGGACACCGATACCCGACAACAGGAGCGCAAGGAGAGAAAAGGAAGCAAGCAGTTTCGGCGAGGCCATGAACCCTGGTTTAAATACATAAAGTTACAGCCTACGACCCATGAGTAAATATAAGAAAAATACTTATTTACCCATGAACGCGGCTGTAACTGTTGGACTTGGTTCAATGGTTATGGAAAGAATATCTTAGGGCAATACGGTAATTATTTTTCCAGTGATTTTAAAATGAACATGTTGCAATTCCAGTATCCTCAAAATCTGGTTAATATCTTCATTCCGGGAAAACTTACCGGTAAAAAAACGTTCGGCTATTTTCCCTTGATACTGAATGGTATAGTCATAACTCCTGGCAATTTCCCTCATGACCGTTTGCAGATCATCGTTATTGAACTGCATATACCCATCCTTCCAGGCCAGGATCGATCCAGGATCGATATTATGGGTCACCCGTATCGCAGCCACCGTATTATTACCCTGCGAAGCGTGATCCGCCTCCGCCTGGTCGCCGGCATGCAGCGTGACCGCTTCAAAACCCCGGCTGATCTTTATGGACCCCTCCAGTAAGCTCGTCTTACTGGCCGGCTCTTCCGTATAGTTCTTCATATCGAACCGGGTGCCAAGGACTTCTACCCGCATATCTCCCGAGTTCACCTGGAAAGGAGTGCCCGCGTCAGGCGCGATCTCGAACAAGGCTTCTCCCGACAGTTCCACCACCCGCTCCTTCCCCGTAAAAGTCGAAGGATAACGAAGCGTAGAGGCCGCATTCAGCCATACTTTAGTTCCATCGGCCAATTGTACCCAACCCGTCTGCCCCCTCGGAACCGTTAATATTGAAAGAGTTCCAGTTTTGTCACCCGATGATCCCCGACCCGAACGGCTGACATACAAGTAAGCGCACACCCCCCCCGCTACCAACACGGAAGCCGCTACGACCACTCTCCATGCCAGCCTTTTCACCGGCTTGCCCGGCGACAACTTCCTCACGGGCGTCCGCTGATCCCTTGCATCCGCAAGATCCAGCTTCCGCTCCATTTGCTCCACCCACCCGGCAGAGGGCCCGGCCCCAATAGGCCACTGACCCCTCATGGCTTCGTAGGCTCCGATCACTTGCTCCACTTCATTTAATGGAGCTTCATCAAGCCAACTCAGGAAGGCCTCGTATTCCCCGGGGGTATGATCCCCGGATACGAAACGGGCAAGAAACAGCCTAGCCTCCATTGTATTCATAAATAAGGTGTTACTATAAAGACACGCGGTGGGAGGGAGAGGATACCTCGGGATGAAAATAATTTTAAGGAGAAGCGGGGCGATTCCGGCCACCGGGCAACAAGATCCGGTCAGATCTCGAAAAGGGAGACAAAGGCGAATAAAAGGACGGATAACTCCCCATGCTCCTGAAGGTATTTTCGTACAAAGGCCGTGGCCGCGTAGAGTTGCTTTTTCACGCCCGCCCGGGTGATCTCCATTTCGGCGGCGATCTCGTCCAGCGTAAGCCCTTGCTCGATGCTCATCTTCAATATCCTGCGTCTGCCCTGGGAAAGCTTTTCAATGCCTTCGGCGGCTATCCGGTAATACTGTTTGAAGAGGATCTGGCTTTCCGTATCCTCCGGCGCCGCCTCATTCTCCGAGGCCGATAGCTCTACCATCTTCCGGCCCATCTTCAACGACCGGAAATAGTTGAGAACGTGATTTTTGACCATGCGGAAAAGATATCCCTGGAAGGCTTCCACATGCATCAGCAGGTGCCGCTTGACCCATATTTTCAGAAAAATATCCTGGGTCAGTTCCTCCAGGTCATTCGGGTCGGTAATGAAAAGACGCAAATATTGCCGTACCAGCGGGTAATAATGTATATGGAACTCCTTGAACGCTTTCCTATCCCCTTCCATGATCCTGGAAATAAGCCGTTTTTCGTTATGTAGAGGGGTAAACGCCACGCCGTAAAGATACTTATTTCCATATCATCACCCACATCCCGGCGACGATCAGCAGCCCTCCCGCCAATATTCTCGGGGTCAGGGGCTCTTTTAAAAAAAGAAAGGATAAAAGGATGGTGAACACGATACTGCCTTTATCGATGGCGCTGACTTCGGCGACCCTCCCCAATTGCAGGGCCCGGTAATAAAAAAGCCAGGATACCCCCGTAGCGACCGCCGACAGGATCAGGAATACCCAATTGTTCCGCGAAAGCCCGGATACCGAAGCGTTTCCCCGGAAAAATACCAGCCCCCAGGTGATGAACAGAATGACCACCGTCCGGATGGCGGTAGCCAGGTCGGAATTGACATTCTTTAACCCCAGCTTGGCAAAAATGGCCGTCAGCGCGGCGAAAAATGCCGACAGGAGGGCATAGACGAGCCATGGCGCAAAATCTATCATAGTGGCATTGCTATTGTCCCTTAAATGTAACGGAAAACGGCCGGATTGGCCATCATGACGTTGCCCAGGCCTTCTCCCCCTTTTTATAAGGCACGCAGCCGTCGTACCTTCCCGGCACCGCCACATAGCGCAGGGCCTGGGTGGCCCCGGGCAGGGAAGTGAAATATCCCCAAAGCGTCAACTCCTTCATGAGCCTGAAATAATGCTTGGGGTCGCCTTCTTTCTTCTTGTCCATATATTCTTTCTGTTCCTTGTCGAGCGCAACCAACAAATTATGTCTTTCCTCCGGGCTGCTCTCCAGGAAATATTTTCCAACCTGTTTTTTGCTCGCTTCGTTCAACTTTTGCATGCCGTCGATAAATATCTTCTGATCCTTTTCTCCATAGCAATCCCGCACGATCACGGTCATGAAGTCCCCTACCTTCGCCGCCTTGGCCCCCGGCGTATCGGTTGCAGGCAGAATGGTCTCGGCCACTTCGTCGAGAAAGGCGACGTCCTCGTTGGAGAAATTGATCCCTGCCGCTCCCACATTCCGGTTGCCGTTCGTACACCCGGACAAAAAAAGCTCCGCCCCGAGTACCGTGCCGCCCAATAACAGCGACACCCTGGCCAATGCATCTCTCCTGTTCATAATTTTCAGTTTATAGTTTATCGTTTGTGGTTTGTAGTTCTTTCTCCGGGTTTGCCAACTTACCATAAGTCAACCCTAAACCCTAAACTACAAACCTTAAACTAAATATTTCCTTTCTTAAGCTCCCCGACCGCAAAATCCGCGGCCCGCGCCGTGAGCGCCATATAGGTCAGCGACGGGTTCTGACAAGCCGACGAGACCATACAGGCCCCGTCCGTCACGAATACATTCTTCGCGTCCCAGACCTGGTTGTGTTCATTGAGCACCGATGTCTTCGGGCTTCTGCCCATCCTGGCCGACCCCATCTCGTGGATGCCGTCTCCCACATTATGGCCATTGTCCCAGGAATGTACATTTTTCACACCCGCTGCTTCCAGCATCGCGACCCCTTCAGCCGCCATGTCCTTCCGCATCTTGTGCTCATTGTCCTTTAATTCCGCATCCATGGACAATACCGGCAACCCCCATTTATCCTTTTTGACCCGATCCAGCGTGATCTTGTTTTCATGATAGGGCAAGAGCTCCCCAAACCCTGTCAGGCCGATCGTCCATTCCCCCGGCTCCGTCAGGCTATCTTTGAAGCCTGCGCCCACGCCAAGTTCCGCCACGCTCAGTTGCCAGCCATCCCGGCTCGCCGAGCCCTGGTAACCAAATCCCCGCAAATAATCCCGCTTGTCCCCGAACAGGTTGGCAAATCTCACGACATAGATCCCATTCGCCCGGCGACCGTAGACATATTTGTCCTCATAGCCTTCCATCTTGCCTTGCGCCCCAACATTATAATGGTGATCCATGATATTATGGCCCAACTCCCCGCTGCTGCTGCCCAAACCACCCGGCCATATTTCCGTGGCCGAGTTCATGAGCACCCAGGCACTATTCAGGGTGCTGGCGTTCACAAAGACGATCTTCGCGTGAAAGGTATAAGTCTTGTTCGTTTCGGCATCCAGCACTTCCACGCCTTCCGCCTTTTTCGTGTCCTTATTATAAAGTATCCGCGTGACGATGGAAAAAGGGCGCACGGTCAGATTGCCCGTCGCCACGGCAGCCGGTAAAGTAGAGGACTGTGTGCTGAAATAAGCCCCGAATGGACAGCCTTCCCAACAGCGATTGCGAAACTCGCATTTCGTTCTGCCCGGGATCGGGACGGTCAGATTGGCGGTACGGCCGATGATCATGCGACGCTGATCTTTATAATGTTCTTTGATCCGCGCGGCTACGTCCTTCTCCACGCAATTCATTTCCATCGGCGGCAGGAACTGCCCGTCGGGCAATTGCGGCAACCCTTCTTTCGAACCGCTGATCCCGGCAAATTTTTCGACGTGATCATACCAGGTCTCGATATCCCTATACCGGATCGGCCAGTCGACGGCCCAGCCGTCCTTTACATTGGCCTCGAAATCAAGATCGCTCCACCGATAGCTCTGACGCCCCC
>OLLP01000724.1_pt1 | contig 17504 bp, 13 predicted proteins | sample 1604561 | NCBI WGS metagenome assembly OLLP01 (sample SAMEA104055722, study PRJEB20765) | soil metagenome | isolation source: soil | reverse complement strand
GGTGCGGGAGCTGCTGTCGCAGCCGCCGCTTGCACGGGAGGGGCCACCCCTTTATCGGCGACGGGAGCTGTCTGAACGGACGGGTTTTGCGCCGGAGCCGGGGCTTGAGCCTGGGCCGGAGCCGGACTTTGTGCCTGGGCCGATCCCCCATTGGCAGCGCCTCCTTTGACCAATGAAGCAATGTCTTCGCCCGGTGCGCCGATGATGGCCAGGAGATCATTAACCTCTATTTTGCCGCCTTTGTCCGTGCCCACATATAATAAAGTGCCGTCCTTGTAGCTTTCCAGATCCATGGTCGCCTTGTCCGTCTCCACTTCCGCGAGCAGATCTCCTTTTTTCACCGTGTCGCCCACTTTCTTATGCCATGCCGCAATGACCCCTTCGGTCATCGTATCGCTCAGGCGGGGCATCAATATAACTTCAGCCATAATGCAATGTCTTAAAGAGATGATTTAATTAAGCAGTGAAGGTAAGGATTTTTTGGGCTGGACGCGACAGGCTGCAAGCTAACCCCTTTAAGCCGTTTTTACATTCCCCGTCCTCTTCAATACGCCCCAGAGCTGCAATTCCCCTTTAAAGGCCCGCCGCACCGCCTTGAACAATACCGCCCACATCAGCCAGCGCCAGATCAGCCGCTGAGGTATGAGCCAGAGCAGTTTGACGATCTTTTCCCTTTCAAAGCTGAAGGCCAGCAAGGCCACCAGCGTGTCCACCAGCATGAACACCAGGTAATACCCCGCGATCTTCGACGCGTTGCCGGTCAGCAGCCCGACCAGCATGAAGAAGTCGGCTAGCGGGATGACAAAGGGGATGATATATTGGAAGATGAGGATATTGGGGAGCGCCGCCCATCCAAGCCATTTATATTTCCAGTTGAAAAGAGCATCCCTGTTCTTCCAGAAGGTCTGCATCACCCCGAAATTCCAGCGGAAACGCTGCTTGAAGAACATACGCAGGGTCTCCGGGGCTTCGGTCATGGCGATGGCCCGGTTGTCATTCTCGATAATATAGCCGCAACGCAGGATCCGAACGGTGAGATCGCAGTCCTCGGCAAGTGTGTCGCTGGTGAAGCCCCCGGCCTCTTCGATGGCTTTTTTGCTAAAGGCGCCGATGGCCCCGGGCACCACCGTGATGGCATTGAGATAGGCGAAAGCCTTGCGGTCGAAGTTCTGGCTGCTGATATATTCGATAGACTGCCATTTGGTAAGCAGGTTCACGGTATTCCCTACTTTCACGTTCCCGGCGACGGCCCCCACGATGCCTGCATTTGCTCCTTCGCCGCCCATATTCCCGCCCTTGCCTCCCGGATGGGCCGTCGGGGCGAAATGTTCCATGAGCAGCGATACCGCATCCGCCCTTAATTTGGTATCCGCGTCGATACATATGACATAATCCGCCCGGGACTGACGGATGCCGAAATTCAGGGCGGACGCCTTGCCTCCGTTCGATTTGGAGAATATCTTCACTTTGGGGTGGCTGGCGTAGGCTGCCTTCATCTTTTCATAGGTTTGATCCTTACTGCCGTCATCTATGAAGATGATATCGAAATTGGGATAATCGCCCTTCAGCAGGCTTTCTACCGAGCCTACGGCATTCACTTCCTCGTTGTAGGCGGGTACGATGATGCTGACCAACGGGGCCCCTGCCCCGCCGGGCGACCAGAAGGGATGTATAGGGTTCTTCTTTTCCCGAAAATATTCCCTGGTGGCGATAAAGGCGAGGATGAGCACCCTGCCAACGGACAGGATCATAAAGGTGATGAACAGCGAGAACAGGATATGGCCGCTCCAATAACCCAGCTCGGCAAAATAATAATTTATCTGTAAAAGATAATAGCCGCTGCCCTTGGGCACGGGCGGCATCATCTCGTCCTTGCTCTTGCCAAGAATGTCAGCGACGGTCGTGAAATGAAAGCCCTTGGCCTGGAAATATTCGATGATGCGGGGGAGGGCCCGTACGGTGGCTGTCCTGTCCTCGCCGCCTGCGTCATGGAGCAAAATAATATTGCCGCTGAGCTTGGCCCTGGTCATGGCGTTCTTGCCGTCGATCACGCGCTGATAAATGGTATCGGCCGAGGTCTCGGGCACCCAATCCTGCGGGTCGATGGATTCCCCGATGTCCAGGTAATTCTTTTTACGGGCTATCGCCACGGGGATCAGCTCTTCCCATTTCTCAGGCTCGAAATCCGCATTGTAAGGCGCCCGGAACATGATGGTGGAGTGACCGGTGATGCATTCGATCAGCAGTCGGGTCGCATCGATCTCCAGGATCGCCCGCCGCTGGCTGACCTTCGCGATATTCGGGTGCGTGAACGTATGGTTGCCGATCTCATGCCCTTCCTGGAACTCCCGTTTTACGATAGGTATATTATTTTCCGCATTGATGCCGACCAGGAAAAAAGTGGCCGGTACATGGTATTTGCTGAGAATATCCAGGATCTTGGGCGTATAACGGGGATCAGGGCCGTCGTCAAAGGTGAGCACCAGTTTCATGGAATCGCTGGTGCCGTATTTCCTCGCCACGAATTTCGAGGGGAGGCTGTCATAGGTCTCTTCGCTGATGAGCATCTCGCCGGCATCCACTTCGGGGGTGATCCGCCCGTTGGTAGGCGTGGCGATGATATCGAGCACTTCCCCGGTGCCTTCGTAATCGACGAAGTCGGCATCGGCCTTGGCTTCCACCTTGCTGAACTCGGCAAAATTAAAGCTGTCGAGGGCCGCCTTGCGCATATCCTTGTCATAGAAATCCCAGACCCGCGGATCTTCGTCCCCCAGTCTCCAGACGGCGGTTCCGCTAAGGCCGTATTCTGTCGCAAAACGCAGGGCGTTGAATATGGTCGCCGCATCCGTGAACTGCACCTGGTGCTTGGTATTGTTATCGTCTTCGTCCGTATAGCTATAATGAAGGTTATAGGAGTCGTTGTCGAAATCGATGGTGGCTTCCTGATCCTTGGCGGTAAAAAGGGCCTGCTGGTAACTGACGGTTCGGGCGGATACCCCTTTCCCCATTTTCCAGTCATAGCCGTAGGCGGCCAGGCTCAGGATCAACTTTTGCGTGGGTATCTTCTTCACGGCCTCATCCACCGCGCCTTCGATCCATTTCTGGTGCGAGATGGGGCCGGGGCCGGTATTGTCGGAATACTGGTCATAGGCCATCAAAAAGATATAATCGTTGTATTTCGAGAGCTGCTCGAAATTGTAATCTTCGTTGAAGGGGATCACGTCCTGGGTCACGAGAAAATGCTGCTCATGCAGACGGTCGTAAAGGTCTTTCTGGAAGGACACCAGCGATTCGTTCTTTGTTTCCTGCAATTCTTCAAAATCCACGTTCACTCCCGCAAACTGGTTCTGCACCAGGATCCTGATCAGGTCATGGATCAGCCTTTCCTTCTTGACGGGATCGTTGATGATCCGGTGGACGGCGTCCCCGCGAAATATCTCCTTATAGTTGTTCGACAGGATGGGCATGATCTTCACCCCGGAATTCTTCATGACGGTCCAGGCCCGGTTGTCGATATCGGTATAAATGGTATCGGCGGTAGGATCGATGAAGATCCATTCCGGGATCACGAGGTTCATTTTAGAAATATATTCCTGGAGCGACAGGAAGGACTGTGCATCCCAATCCACGTAGAAGGCGGCCCTTATGCCACAAGGGAATTTTGTGAAGGATCGGAAATTCGTGTCCGCCCGGAATGGCCTCAGCCCGTATTTGTCGGAATCCTTTTTAGACGGCCCGGGAAAAGCGCCTGCCTTATAAGGTACTTTCTCGTTGATGAATTTGCGAAAACCGCCATATTGCTCGATGAGGCTATTCTTGAAAATAAAGGCCCGGCTGGTGTCCAGCACCTTTTTATAGAGCTGGCTCTGCTCCTTTATCCGGGGCAACGCAGGCATATACCCGCGGGAAAGGGCAATGGAAAAGATGACGACGCCCAGCAACAGGAAAAGGATGGTGATCCTTCCTCCCCATTTTAAACGCGTCCATCGCCCGGGAGAAAGCGCATGGAAGATCTGGCGCGTCGATTCGGATGACTGGTCATGGGGCGGCTCCGGCGTTGGATGCGGTGTTGAACCTTTCATAGTTATGTGGCAAAGTTCCCGTCAATCAGGGATATCTCAAAGTTTGTTAACGTAATTTAACGGAGATTTTTAAATAGCGGATCTTTTTGCTCAATAATCCAGTTCCAGCCTTAGGCGATCCTTGAGCTCCTTTACTAACGGGTATTGCTCGGCGATCCGGAGAAATTGCTCTCTTTTGTTCAATTGTTTTTCCGCGGGCTCATCCGTGTCATTATTCTCCTGTACGCTGATGGTGAACGAGAGCGCCTTGTTCGAAAATGACTTTTGCAGGAAATCGGACAGGCTTCTTTTCTCCTGTTCGATGAATTTTTGTTCCAGGTTATTGTTGGTGATGACCTCGAAGGATTGTTCGCTGACTATTTTCAGGGTCGCTCTTTCGAAGCTCTGGAGAGCGTGGTTTTTGGCATCTTTCAATTGCCGGGCATAGGCGGCCCAGGCGTTGTGAAGCGCCTCCGGTTCAAGCGCCGCGCTGCTATTGCCCTCAGCATTCTGCTGACGGGAGGAGAACTGCTGGCGGATCTTCAATAAAGAGCCCAGGGAAGGCCTGGCGGCGATATTTTCACTTGCCTCGGGCTTTTTTTCGGCGACCAGCACATCTGCCCCCGCCGTTTCTTTTTCCGCCTTGGTTTCGATCAGTAATTTGGCGCCCGTTCCCGCACCGGATCTTGCGGCTGATCCGGATTCCGCCGGCGGCTCGCCGGATCCCTCCTGGTTCTTGCTGCCCTTTGCCTGTCCGGTGCCTGCTACCGTATCGACGGATACCAATTGCATGGCCGGTATATTCCGAAAAGATACCGCCCTGCCCTGTTCGGCAGCTCTTTTTTTGCCTCCCGGTTCTCCTGCGCCCTGGCGCAGGGCCTGCCCCAGGTAGGACAGCTTGATCAGCGCCAGCTCTACGTGGAGCCGCTTATTGCGGGCCGCTTTGTAATTGATCTCGGCTTCGTTCAGCAGGTTGAGGGCGCTGATGAGAAAGGCGGTATCCGCCGCTTGCCCCACAGCAACATATTTGTCCCGGAAACTTTCCACCACTTCCAGCAACGCCGCTACCTTCTCGTCCTTGCAGACCAGCAGGTTCCGGATGAACTCGGCAAAACCGTTCAGCACAAGATCCCCTTCGAACCCTTTGCGGTTGATATCGTCGTACAAGAGCAGGGCGTCGGCCAGATCCTGCCGCTGCATGGCTTCCAGCAGCCGGAAATAATTGTCGGCATCGAGGATATTCAGATGCTCCAGCGTATTCTGATAGGTCAGCTCTCCATTGGTGAAACTTACTATCTTGTCCAAGATGCTAAGTGCATCCCGCATGCAGCCTTCGCTCTTTTGAGCGATAACCTGCAAGGCTGCCGGCTGGGCATGGATCTCTTCCTTATCGCAGATCTCCTGCAGATGCACGACCGTATCGCTGGTAGTGATCCTTTTGAAATCGAATATCTGACACCTGGAAAGGATGGTGGGCAGTATCTTGTGCTTTTCGGTAGTGGCCAGGATGAAGATGGCATAAGGCGGCGGCTCTTCCAGGGTTTTCAAAAAGGCGTTGAAGGCCGACGAACTGAGCATGTGTACCTCATCGATGATATAGACCTTGTGTTTGCCGGGCTGGGGGGCGAACCGGACCTGCTCGACAAGTGCCCGGATATCGTCCACCGAATTATTGCTGGCGGCATCCAGCTCATGGATGTTCAGCGAAATGCCTTCGTTGAAGGAAAGACAGGACGGGCAGCGGTTGCAGGCTTCGCCTTCGGGGCTCACGTTCTCGCAATTGATGGTCTTGGCCAGGATACGGGCGCAGGTGGTCTTGCCTACCCCGCGAGGGCCGCAGAACAAAAAGGCATGGGCCAACTGGTTGTTCCGTATGGCGTTCTTGAGGGTAGTCGTGATATGCACCTGGCCCACTACCGTTGAAAAACCCTGGGGCCTGTATTTCCGCGCCGAAACGATAAATTTATCCATTGAAATTGCTCCTTCGGCAAACCTACCACAAATACCAAAATGAGCAATGCCGAATAGTGGAAATTCTTTCCAATGCGCCTATTTTTGGGTAAATTGGGCAATGAAATTATTCGCTTTTGTCGCGTGGGGCCTGGTCATTTCCCTTCCTTTATATTCCCAGTCAAATTTTTCCCCATCGGTGCGGTCTTTTATCGATTATGATCAGGAACTGATCGCCCTGACCCATTGCCGGCTGGCGGATGTCATTCACCTCCGGGTAATAGAGGATCAGACGGTCATCATCCGCAAGGGCTTGATCGGGCAGATAGGGGATGCGAATACTACCATCCCGGCCGGCGCTACGGTCATCGATCTCAGCGGCAGATCCTTATTGCCCGGCTTCGTCCTTCTGCATGAGCATATGTATTATCCCGCCTACAGCCTGTCCCCCTATTACGTTCAATTCAAGCAACTGCCGGTCACTTTTCCAAAATTGTACCTGGCTTGCGGCGCAACGACCATCCGCACAGCCGGTAGTGTGGAACCATACTCGGATCTGAACCTGAAAAGGGATATCGGCCTGGGCAAGATCGTCGGGCCGGAAATGGATGTGACCGCCCCTTACCTGGAGGGCAAGGGAACCATGGTTCCTCAAATGCATGAACTGAGCGGGCCGGCAGAAGCAACGGAATTTGTCAATTTCTGGGCTGATCAGGGCGCTACTTCGTTCAAGGCATATAACTACCTGGACAGGGCGACCCTCCGCGCGGCGATCGACGCGGTGCACAAGCGGGGATTGAAGATCACAGGGCACCTATGCTCCGTCACCTACCGCGAAGCGGCCGAAATGGGCATCGACCAGTTGGAGCACGGGTTTTTCGCCTCTACGGATTTCATTCCCGGGAAGAACGAAGACCAATGCATCAATTCCTCCGATCCTCTGGCGAAGGCCAGCCCCGACGGCCAGCCCGTAAAAGACCTGATCCAATTCCTCGTCAGTAAAGAAGTGATCCTAACCTCGACCCTCGCGGTCTTCGAAGGAGTAGCTACCCTGGATACCGCACAGCGGCCCGAAGTGCTGGAAGCCATGTCGCCCGATACCCGTGAAATGTATCTCAGGTATTATAACAAACGCAGGAATTCCATGATGAACGATACCTATACAAAGAACCTGCGGATGGAAAAAATGTTCTCGGACGCAGGCGGGTTGCTGACCGTAGGCACCGATCCGACCGGTAACGGGGGCGTCTTGGCTGGATATGGTAGCCAGCGCGCTATCGAGCTCCTGGTAAGCGAAGGGTTCACACCCATCGAGGCGATCCGTATAGCCAGTTATAACGGGGCCCGGGCCCTGGGCATGGACAGCAGGATCGGCTCGATCGAAGTGGGCAAACAGGCCGATCTCATCGTGATCGACGGCGATATTTCGCAGGATATCCAGGCGATCCGGAATGTAGTATGGGTCTTTAAAAAAGGAGTGGGATTCAATGCTAAAAAGCTGTTCGCCAATGTGAAGGGACAAGTGGGAAAGTTCTAAGGGGGCGGGTGATGATGCCAAAAGCAGGCAAAATATTTTGTACAACCAAAAGGTTACCTATATTTGTGCAACCAAAAGGTTGTATATATGCGCAGAGACACGTTCCAGGCCATCGCCGACCCTACCCGTCGGGAGATCATCAACATGATCGCCCACCAATCCCTCAACATCAACGCGGTTTCGGAGAACTTCGACGTCAGCCGCACGGCTATCTACAAACATATCAAGATCCTTACGCAATGCGGGCTCGTGAGCATCAGGCAGCAGGGCCGCGAACGGTTTTGCGAAGCCAGGCTGGAGAAGCTGGGCGAGGTATCGGATTGGGTGGAGCAGTACCGGAAGATCTGGACGGACAGGCTCGACTCGCTGGAAAATTACCTGGTTGAATTGCAAAAACATAAAAACAAAAAACATGGAAAAGGAAAAACAAAACGTTAGCGCTTCCGCCGACCGCGAGATCGTGATCAGCCGTGTTCTCAGCGCTCCGCAGGAGCTGGTATGGGAGGCCATGACGGACCCCAAACACCTGGTGCATTGGTATGGGCCGACAGGCTTTTCGACAACCATCGAAGAAATGGATCTGCGGCCCGGCGGCAACTGGAACCATACGATGTGCGGGCCCGACGGCGCCGATCATCCCAATAGGAGCGTTTTTATCGAGGTCGTAAAACCCGAACGTTTGTCCTTTTCTCATGGAGGTAGAATGAAAGGCGGGCCTGAGGTAAATTTCATCGGTACATGGACTTTCGAGGCAGTCGCAGACGGCAAGACCAAAATCACCATACATATGGTCTTTCCTACTGCCTCCGAACGGGATAAAGTGGTTCAGGAATACGGGGCTATCCAGGGCGGCAAACAGACCCTGAAACGCCTGGACGGGCATTTGGCGGAAATGATCGCTGCTGCATAAAAACAATAACAGCCAGGCGCTAACCCGGCTGTTAAAATAATGTCCGCGATGTTAATAATTCCTGGCTACTAAAAGGGATCGTTCTTCCGTTGGTTTTTCATCGATCGGACGACGGGGCTTCAAAGGATGGATCGTGGGTTTTCAATGGATTGCCGGACGGCTTTTCATACGAACCGGATGTCCTGGTCTTTCAATGGATCTTGCAGGCTTTTTATAGGGTCGGACGGATTTTCATTGGACTAGTCTTTTCAAAGGAATGGATCGGCTTTCATTGGATATGGACACAGTACTTGCCCGGTTGGTTCAGGGGCCGATCTTCAATTTGATTTGCGTACTAGTGACATAGACTATTCATAAGATATGCCAACCCATTTACAGCTCATTATCAATTAATTATATATGGCATATGCCAGTAAACCAATCCATTTTCGGGAATGATTTCCAAATGTTGGATTTGGGCCTTTATTGGGAGGGTTTGGGCGTTATGAAACGGGCTTTTTGGGGTCGCCCGGGGAGTCCGTAGAGTTGCCGCGGCAGAGCGGAACAGTGCTGCGGACGAAGCGTGCAGGAGAGGGCCGGGGAGACGGATCAGGACAGCATGGGATGGCGCTGGAAGGCGCGGGTCCGATCGAAGAGATAGCGATAGGTGGTCAGGGTGCAACTGATCTCGGTGTCCCCCAGGCTTTTCGCGACATTTACCATTTTGGGGTTGAAATCCCCGATCCATTGCATTTCATAATCGGTATAGCGCGTCAGTTGCTGTACGATCCGGTTCGTCTCTTCAATAATATAGGCGTCTACGCCTCTTGCCTGGAACTCGGGCACCACGCCGAATGCGACGCCGGTGAACTTATGACAGGCCCCGCGGTATTGGAGCCAGAGAAAATGCAGCTTTTGGATCAGCCCCAGCTTGCCGTTAAAATGCTTAAAGTACTGGTTCAGATCGGGGATGTTGAGGAACATCGCGATGGGCTCATCGTTGTAATAAGCGAACCATACGATCTTCTCATCCATGAAAGGCTTCATTTTTTTGAACAGCAACAGGGCCTGGTCTTTTTTCATCTGCTTCATTCCGCCATGCCCCGCCCACGCCTTGTTATAAACGATGACGAAGTCGTCGGCATATTTTTCCAATTGCTTTTTGTCGATATGCCTGGCGCTGAAGGCGGGGTCTTTGGCCAGGGCCGCGTGACGATCGAGTATTTTTTGGTTCAGCGGCTTTTTCGGATCGACCCCAAAACAATATTGCTGGAAAAATAGACGGAAACCATATTGCTCGAAAAGCTCCTTATAATAAGGCGGGTTGAAGTTCATGCTATACAATGGCGGTCTGAAGCCCTGGGTAACTAACCCCCACCAATTATCCCGCTCCCCGAAATTGATCGGGCCATCCATTGCTTCCATACCTTTTTGCATGAGCCAGTGTTTGGCGACGTCGAACAGCATATCGGCAGCGCCCTGGTCATTGATGCAATCGAAAAAGCCGATGCCTCCCACCGGAACCTCGTCTCCCTTGCTCTTGTATTTTTTGTTGACAAAGGCGGCGATCCGACCTGCAAGCCTGCCCTCCCCGTCCTTCAATATCCAGCGTATACATTCGCCCTGCCGGAAGGCCTTATTTACGATCGGATCGAATACCCCGTTAATGTCTTTGTCCAGCGGCCGGATATAAGCGGGATAACGGCTGTTCAGTTCCACGTTGGCCTTAATGAATTCCTTGGCGAGCGACGCATTGGTAACAGAGATCAATTGCATAATGGGCGTTGAGGGGCAAAAATAGGGAAACCCCAAAAATAGAGATTAGATTTCGGATTTTACCCTGTACTTCCGTACATTTGCAGCCGAAATTAAAAACGAAAAAAAGTGGCAACTACGGGCAAGATCAAGCAAATTATCGGCGCGGTAATCGATGTGCAATTCGAGGGAAAGCTTCCGGAAATTTATAATGCATTGGAATTGAAGCGGCCCGGCGGCGAGACGCTGGTACTTGAGGTGCAGCAGCATTTGGGGGAGGACAGCGTTCGTTGCATCGCAATGGACGGCACGGAAGGATTGACCCGCGGACTGCCGGTGAGCGACACAGGCGCTGCGATCGCCATGCCGGTCGGCGATGGCATCAAGGGACGCCTTTTCAACGTGACGGGCGACCCCATCGACGGACTGCCCCCCGTATCCAAGGTCAACGGGCGGCCGATCCACAGCAAGCCCCCTGCTTTTGAGAACCTCAGCACCAGCACGGAAATATTATTTACCGGAATCAAGGTGATCGATCTGATCGAGCCTTATGCCAAGGGCGGTAAGATCGGTCTGTTCGGCGGCGCCGGCGTAGGCAAGACCGTACTGATCCAGGAACTGATCAACAATATCGCCAAAGCCTATGCCGGGGTATCCGTTTTTGCCGGGGTAGGGGAGCGCACACGTGAAGGAAATGACCTGATGCGCGAGATGATCGAGGCGGGTATCATGAATTATGGCGAGGAGTTCAAGCATAGCATGGAAAAGGGCGGATGGGATCTCAGCAAGGTCGATATGAAGGAACTGGCGGAATCCAAAGCCACCTTTGTGTTCGGCCAGATGAACGAGCCCCCCGGCGCCCGTGCGCGCGTAGCTCTTAGCGGTCTGACCATCGCGGAATACTATCGCGACGGGGACGGGCAGGGACAGGGACGCGATATCCTCTTTTTCGTCGATAATATCTTCCGGTTTACCCAGGCCGGATCCGAAGTATCCGCCCTATTGGGCCGTATGCCTTCGGCGGTTGGATACCAGCCTACGCTCGCTACGGAAATGGGTCTCATGCAGGAAAGGATCACGTCTACCAAAAATGGTTCCATTACTTCCGTTCAGGCCGTATATGTTCCTGCGGATGACCTTACCGACCCTGCTCCGGCAACGACTTTTGCACATCTCGACGCCACCACGGTATTGAGCCGTAAGATCGCCGATCTGGGTATCTATCCCGCTGTCGATCCGCTCGACTCCACTTCCCGTATCCTGTCCCCCAAGATCGTAGGGGATGCCCACTACAATTGCGCCGACCGTGTCAAGCTGATCTTACAGCGATATAAGGAACTGCAGGATATCATCGCCATCCTGGGCCTGGATGAATTGAGCGACGAGGATAAGATGACCGTGGCCAGGGCCCGTAAAGTACAGCGTTTCCTGTCACAGCCTTTTCACGTGGCCGAACAGTTCACCGGTCTGAAAGGGGTGCTGGTTCCGATCGAAGAGACGATCCGCGGTTTTAACATGATCATAGACGGGGAAGTGGATGACTATCCCGAGGCGGCCTTTAACCTGGTCGGTACGATCGACGACGCGATCGAGAAAGGAAAGAAACTGATCGCTCAGGCCCAGGGATAAATTTTTGAAATTATGACCCTCGAAATATTAACACCCGAAAAAAAGCTTTACAGCGGCGACGTTTACGGCGTTCAGTTACCCGGCGTGTCGGGCCTGTTCGAAGTGCTCGACCGGCACGCCCCGTTGGTAAGCGCGCTGAGACCGGGTAAGGTAAAGGTATTAAAGGATAAAAATAATCACCTCGCATTTTTCGATATACAAAGCGGCTTCGTGGAAGTCATCCGCAATAAGGTGACCGTCCTGGTGGAAGGGGCCGCCCCTTCGGAAAAATAACAGGCTATGAAATTGTTTGTTCAGGCCCCGGTTCTGCCGGGGTTTTTTAATTGAGCGTCGGGTCGATGGGAAAATTGACCATGATCTCATAGTCGCCGCCGAGATGGCGGAGTGCGTCCTTCCAGATCTCATCGGGCTCTTTGTGGAAGATCAAATTTCGGTTAGCCTGTACCGTGAGCCATGATTTCTCTTTTAGCTCGTCGGCCAGTTGCCCGCTGCCCCAGCCCGAATACCCGATGTAGAACCGGATCCTGGCCGTGTCTATCGCTCCCGACCGGATGCCCTCGATCGCCGTCTCGAAACTGCCGCCCCAGAACACGCCGTCGACGATCTCGTATCCCCCCGCGATCTTGTCGGGATATTGATGCAGGAAATGGATCGTATCCATCTGGACGGGGCCGCCATGATAGACGGGCAGTTTCAGGTCGTCGAGACCATTGACCAGTTCATCGAGCGTATAATCATAATTCTTGTTCAATACGAACCCGAAGCTGCCCTCGTCCTGGTGCTCGCAGAGGAAGACGACGGTTCGCATGAAATTCGGATCTTTCAAAAAAGGATCAGCGATCAACAATATACCGGGGGCCGGGTTATCCATATTCTCTAAATTAAGTAATCCTGGGAACTAACAAAATAGCTTTCCCTCCTTTTTTACGGTGGCCGGGCCCGTGAAATCCTCCTATTTGATGGGGAAATCCCTTTTCTTTGTGAAACCTTCGTTAAATACCCGGTCCGCAACGGGCCCGGGAAGGGCGACCCTGTATCCTTTTGATAAATTTGCCATTGCACCCGCTAACAATAAAAGACGAATTATTTCCGGATGAAAAAGAGCTTCCCCATCATTTTTATACTGATCACCTTGTCCTTGAGCGGGATCATCTATATCCAGGTCAACTGGATACTGACCATGGTGGAGAACAAGCAGGAATTGCTCCGGCATAAGCTAGTCGACGTCATGAACGACGTGGGCCAGCAATTGATCGAAGAGCGGGCGGCATCGACCACCGCCAAGGCGCTCCATCTGCGGCCGGGGCTCGGCTGGCGCCCTTCGGATCAATTCATGATGACCCTCATGCAGCCGCCGGCCATCTCCCAAACCTTTACGACCGAGGACGTCAATGAGAAGCTGACCAAGGACTTTAATTACCGGGGTTTGAAAGATACCCGGTTCGAGTTCTGCGTCACTGCCGATTTTGGCATTTCCGCCCGGGTATCATTCGGGCCGCCGGAATTGCGATCGAAGGGGTTCTCCAAAGAGGCTGTCGATACCATACATAATCTTTCGGCCGTCTACCCGTTACAGGCGGCGAGCAATACGGATCTGGGCAGTATCGTACCGGACGAAGTGCTGGTGGTCGTAGTGCCCAATTATAAAAATATCGTACTCAACGAAATGAGGTGGATGATAGCGGGGGCCATTTTTTTTACGCTGGTGATCATCGCCGCCTTTTATGTCACCGTGAACGCGCTGTTGCGGCAGAAGAAACTGAGCGAGATCAAGAACGACTTCATCAACAACATGACCCACGAGTTCAAGACGCCCCTGGCCACCATTTCCCTGGCCGTCGATGCGCTCCGCAATGAGAAAGTGACGGGCGACCGGCAAAAATCGGAATACTTCAGCGCGATTATCAAGGAAGAGAATAAGCGGATGAATAAGCAGGTAGAGACCATCCTGCAGGCTTCACTCCTGGATCGCCAGGAGCAGCAGCTCAATCTTCACCCCATCCACGCGCACAGCCTCATACAGGACGCCATGGAGAATTTCCATTTGCAGTTGGAAGGAAAGGGCGGCCGGGCGGAAATGCAACTGAGTGCGAAAAACGACCTGCTCGACGCCGACGAAGTACATTTCACCAACCTGATCTCCAATCTGATCGACAATGCGGTCAAATACTCAAAGGATGACTTATTGATCCGCGTCACGACCCACAGCACGGCGCGGAGCCTCATCATCCGGATCGAAGACAACGGTATCGGTATGAGCAAAGAGACCCAACGCCGCATATTTGAGAAATTCTACCGGGCCCACACGGGAAATCTGCACAATGTCAAGGGCTTCGGCCTGGGGCTGAGTTATGTAAAGACCATCGTGGACGCCCACCAGGGGAAGATCAAAGTAGAAAGCGTCATCGGAAAAGGTACCGTCTTCACCCTGGAGTTCCCGTTGAAATCGGCTTGAATAGCAAGCTCCCATCTCCATAGCTCAGGAACCGGAACTCATGATCCATCGCATATCGATAGATGCGTTTCCATTCTTCGCCTACCAGCGCAGCCACCAGCAATAACAACGTGGATTCGGGCTGATGAAAATTGGTGATCAGGGCGCCGGTCAGCTTCCAGTCGTACCCCGGTAAGATCAATAATTGCGTTTTGGTCAGCAATTGTTCCAACCCCTGACGGTTCATCCAATCCAGCAAGGCTTGTAGGGCCTCGCCCGCGTCGGGTCTCGCGCCGCCATCCCCGCCACTATTCGTTCCCCCCTCGACCGGCCCGGTAGATTCACTGCTGCCAGATGTCCGGCCACCGGATCTGTCAAAAATATATGCATCCCATTGACGGACGACCAATTCCCCGGGCAAAATAGCGGGATTCCGGATCGTCTTTATCCCCAGCCAATACAGGCTCTCGATCGTTCGCAGCGAAGTGGTCCCGACCGGGACGATCAGGCCCCCCAATCCTGTGAGCAGGCTGACAATGGTTGCCTTGCGGACGACGATGAATTCGGCGTGCATGGTATGCTCCGCCAATACTTCGTTCTTCACCGGCATGAATGTTCCCGCTCCGACATGCAGGGTCACGAACTCTTTTCGGATGTTTTTGGCTTCCAGGTTTTTGAAAATCGCTTCGGTAAAATGCAGCCCCGCGGTAGGTGCGGCCACCGACCCGTCATGAAGGGCATAGACGGTCTGGTATCTTTCCTTGTCGGTCGTCTCCGCAGGGCGCCGGATATAAGGGGGCAAGGGGATCAGCCCGGCCTGGTGCAGCAATTCGGCAAAGCTCAGTTCAGGCGGCGACCAGGAGAGTTCGATGAGAAAGCAATCGTCCAGCTTACCGATCCAGCGGGCTTCGAGCAGGAGGGTCTTTCCGTCCCCGATCCTGCGGCTCAGCACCTGCCCCGGCTTCCATTTGGAAGCGCCGCCGATGAGGCATTTCCACCGGATCTTTCCGGTCTGCAGCATGGCCCTGGTGATGCTCCCATATTCCGGCGGAGGCTCCAGGCAAAAGATCTCGATCCGCCCGCCGCTGGCCTTTTGGAATACGATCCGGGCCTCCACAACTTTCGTGTCATTGAAGACGAGCAAGCTATTTTCAGGGAGCTGTTCGGCGAGGTTACGATAACTGTCCTGGCTGATCCCGCCTTCCCGATAGATCAGCAGCTTGCTGCTGTCACGCTCCGCCAGCGGGTAATGGGCGATCCGCTCCTGCGGAAGATCATACCGGAATCCGGCAATGGAAATATTTTTTGGATCCATATACTGGGCGGCTAACTGCCGCCGGTTTTATCAATTAAGTGGGTTATCCACAAAAATTCACGGTTATCCACTGTAATCCACATCTAATTCACACCCAAAAACTTGAATAAAGCATGTTAAATCCCCATAACTCGTAACAGGCTTGCCTATCAACGATATACAGCACTGTGGAAAAATTAAATTTTTCAAATTCGATTTGATCAGTGGGAAAAAGTGTTATTTTGTGTCAGTTTTAGTTTATTTTGACACAACTCCTCATAAATGACTGGTTTTCTGGGTGAATACGAAGCTACACTGGACTCAAAAAGTCGCTTCCTCCTCCCGGTTGGCTTCAAAAAGCAACTGCCGGAGGATGACAATACCCAGTTCGTGATCTGCCGGGGATTTGAAAAATGCCTATCCCTATATCCGAAAAAAAACTGGGAACCCATATTTGACCGTATCAGCAAGCTGGACGATTTTGACCCCGAAGTTCGGCAATTCAGGCGATATTTTTTGAACGGAGCCACAAATGTGGAACTGGATTCTGCCGGCCGTCTGCTGGTTCCCCCACCCCTGAAAGAATATGCCGGCCTGGAGAAGGATATCGTGCTGGCGCCCGGGGTGGACAAAATTGAGATCTGGGATCAGATAAAATACAAACAGTTCTTTGAATCTTTTTCACCGGAATCATTCAGCAAACTCGCCAAACAGGTCATGAACCCGGGAGGGACCGGCAGTTGACCATACAGGCTACCAACGGTCCCTACCACGTGCCGGTACTGTTGCAGGAGAGCCTGGACGGATTACAGGTAAGGCCCGACGGCGCCTATGTCGACTGCACATTCGGCGGCGGAGGTCATTCCAGGGCCATCCTGGAAAGGCTGGGAAAAAAAGGAAGATTGCTGGCCTTCGACCAGGATAACGACGCGAAGAGCAATCTGCCCGACGACCCCCGTATCGTCTTTCTGCCGCACAATTTCCGGCATCTTCAGCGGTTCCTCCGCCTGCACCAGGCTGGCCCCGTGGATGGCATCCTCGCTGACCTGGGGGTGAGCAGCCACCAGTTCGACCTGCCGGAGCGAGGCTTTTCCACGCGGTACGAAGGCGACCTGGATATGCGGATGGATCTCAGACAGACACTGACGGCTTACGAGGTGATCAATACGTACACGGAACCGGCCCTTCACAAGCTGTTCGAACAGTATGGGGAAGTCACGAACGCGAAGACATTGGCCCGGACGATCGTGGAATTGCGCCGCTCCGTTTCGCTGAAGACCATCCGGAATTTTAAAACTACCCTGAATGGCGTGGTAAAGGGTAATCCGAACAAGTACTTCGCCCAGGTATTCCAGGCTTTGCGTATCGAGGTAAATGACGAACTGGGGGCTTTGAAGGAAATGCTGCAGCAGGTGCCCACGCTTTTATACCCTGGCGGACGCGTGGCCATCATCACCTTTCATTCGCTGGAAGACAGGATCGTGAAAAATTTCTTTAAGAAAGGCTCTTTTGAAGAAGATCAGCCGGACGCCTTTGGCAAGGCCACGACAGAACCCTCCTTAAAAGTAGTGACGAAAAAACCGATCACTCCCGGAGATGCGGAATTAAAGCAGAATCCAAGGGCGCGTAGCGCAAAATTGCGCGTAGCGGAAAAAACCTAAGCGAACACCCCTCGATGGGCCGATAAGCAGACAACATGGACGAAGCAACCCAACATAAGGAAGCAAAAAAGAGCAGGACGCCAAAAAATAATTGGCTGCGGCTCATGAGCACCCGGTGGATCATGAAGAACATGGTCTTTTTCCTGTTCCTCGCCGCGCTGGCCGTGATCTATATCTACAACGGCCATTATGCGGATAAGGTCGTCAGGGATATCAACCGCACCAATAAAGAATTGAAAGAATTGCAATACGAATATAAAACATTGAAAAGCGAGGTGATGTTCAGGAGCAAGC
>OLLP01000709.1_pt1 | contig 17620 bp, 15 predicted proteins | sample 1604561 | NCBI WGS metagenome assembly OLLP01 (sample SAMEA104055722, study PRJEB20765) | soil metagenome | isolation source: soil | reverse complement strand
CATTACGGCGGGGGTCATGGGCTGGGTGGGCGTGCGGCTGAAGCCATCGACCGTGATCGTCTTCAGCATTGCGCTGGGAATCGCGATCGACATTACAATCCGCTTCCTCGTGAACTATAAACAGGAGACGGCCGATCAGCAACAAAATTCGGGGATCGGGACCAAGGCGACGGCAGAGGGGGAAACTAAAATGGATCCGCGCCAGGCGGTCATCGACACCATACACAGGACGGGCATCAGTATTTTATATACGTCCCTGGTATTGATCGCGGGATTCGTGATCTTTTGCTTCAGCGGTTTCGGGGGTATCCAGTCGCTGGGCTGGCTGACCTCGCTGACCCTGGTTATCGCCACGATCACCAACCTGGTCTTCCTGCCGGCGCTCCTGCTGAGCCTTATGCCTCGGCGAGGCCGCTCTTGATCGCATACATGACAAGACCGACGCGCGATCGCACCTTCAGCTTGTCAAAAAGGACATTGCGGTAATTGTCAACGGTGCGGTGGCTGATGAACATCTTATCGGCGATATCCTTGTAGGTAAGTTCCGAGCAGACCAGCCGTAGGAATTCCTTTTCTTTATCGGAGAGGACGATCTGTTCGTCGGGATTGCCCAGATCCTTATGCAGGCCGCTGATGATCTTTCCCGAGATATAATCGGAGAGATAAAAATCCTTTTTCATGATTGAGTCGAGGGCCAGTTTCAATTCCTCCGGCTCGATATTCTTGAGGATATAGCCTTTGGCCCCCAGGCGCAGCATTCGGATGATCGTGGTCTCGTCGCTGAACATGGACAGGGCCAGCACTTTGACCTGGGGATAATTCTTGTTCAGCCAGCGAACGGTCTCATAGCCGTCCATATCCGGCATATTGACGTCCAGCAGGATCACATCCGGGATAACCTGCAGCGCGATCTTGGCCTTAATTTCCTTTCCGCTGTCCCCTTCGAACAGTACCGCGTAATTCTCGAAAGAAGAAATCAGCTTGGCCAGCGCCTTGCGTAAAAGGTTGTGATCGTCAACGATCGCGACCTGAATTTTTTTAGTAGCTGCTGCCATAATTATTTATAAGGTTTCCTTTTCAAAGGGTAATTCCACCCGGACGGACGTCCCCTTCCCCGGCTCGCTTAGGATCGATATCTTCGCTCCGATCAGATGGGCACGGTTGCGCATACTCTTCAGGCCGATGCCGCTGGAAGAGGAGACCTGGACTTGTTTTACGGCCGGGTCGAACCCCACCCCATTGTCCTCCACTTTCAGGACAAATTTATCATCCGTTGAGTAAATAACCTCGACATTTATTTTGGTGGCCTTAGAATGCTTCAAAATATTGTTCAGCATCTCCTGGAACATGCGGAACAGGAAGATGGATTTTTGCTCGTCAAAATGGTACTCGTCCCCGCTGAGCGAGTAGCTGACTTCGATAAGACCTGTTCTGCGTAAGGCTTCCAGGTCAAAATGGATGGCCTCGGCCAGGCCGATCTGGACGATCCGGTCAGTATGCAGGCCCTTGGTCAGGTCTGCCATATCGGCAATGACCTTGTTGAGCATCTGGCGGCTGTTCTGGACGCTCTCATAGGCCTCATGGTCTTTTTCCAGGGGCAGGATGGACAGGGATAATTTGACGACCGAGAGCATTTGGCCCATATTATCGTGCAATTCCTGGGCGATGGTCTTGAAAGTGCTTTCCTGTATTTCGAGCTGGGAGCGGAGGACTTCCTGTTCAAATTCGTCTTTCATCCGGGTCATTTGCTTTTCCTGGCGGTGCTGTCTTCGTTGGTAGAGCCAGAGGATCGTTACGATAAAGCCAACCAGCAGGAGGGCCAAGGCCACCCCCATGAGGATTAGGACATAGATTTCCTGATTCTGAGCCTGCATAGAAAGGCGATGGTGAAAGATGAATATAAGAAAATATTGAGTAAGTCAATTATCGTCGAGAGGTTTTTGATAATGACATAGGGCAAAGCACTTATAAAATTAGCCAGCCCGAATATCGGAAAGCTGCAGGCATAGAAGAACAGCAGCCCGGAACAGATCCAGAATGAGGGCTGTCTCGACAGCCTGACGGAATGATCCAGCTGAAAAAGCTCCAGGAAATAATAGACGCAAATAGTAACGACCAGGAAGCAGCCTAATGCATAGGTCACCGAATGGAAGGCCCTTATTCCCTGGACAAAGAAAATATTGATAAGCGCGACCAGCGGGTATATACAAAGAATATAGAATATGATGCGCTTCGCGAGGCGCCTGTTAATGATACGATACAGGACGAAAAAATAAAAGCAGAACTCGAAGCTGGTAAAGAAATTCAAGAGTACCGTTGTCGTATCGTGATGCTCATAAAGATAAAAGGTTATGCTGATCACGACGTCGGTGATCAGGAGAAAAAAAGGGAACAATTTAAGGTAAATATCGGTATCGCTCTGACGGAAAACGATCAGGCTTGCAAAAAATGCAATCGCAATGAGAATGATATTGAAGTAAACAGGCATTAACGGACAAAATAACGGATATTTCCGAAGATGCATTAAAAAAAGCCAACCCGGTAAGAGTTGGCTTTCAAATTTACTATAAAGGTTATATGGTGTACTAGATAACGGACATTCCTTCTTCGCCGTTGTCGACGATCGTAACGCCGAGGTTCGTGCGACCGAGACCGCCGCCGGGAGGAGGACAGAAGGGAGGGCAAAGCATTGGGGCATTGTAGGCGAGGATCTGGGGAGTGCCATTTTCGTTGGACGTATAGATCTCTTTATGCGCCAGTCTGCCGCTTTCGAGCATTTTGGTCTTGGTGGCTACCATGACGAGGGTCTGGCGTCCGGCGTATTCAGGCACTGCGGTATAATCTTCGGGATAGGCCGCGAAGTAGATGCGGACCCCGTTGGCTCCATTTGTCTTGATGTTCTCAAGGTAGGCTTCCATTTCTTCGACACTGTACCAGGCGCTCAAAGAATCTTCCTTTCCCATCCTTTTAGAGTTATGTGCCCACCTTTCGCGCTTGTAGGTTCCGATCACCGTATCTACATGTTCCGTATTAACATATTTCCCGACTTTTAGCGATTTTTTTTCAATTGTGCTCATAGCTGTTGTTTTAAAAAGTTTGAAGAATAATTTGATAAGTCAAATGTATCCCCTAACCTCTTAGGCGGCTATTCACAAAAGAATATGAATCAATTAATTATAAATTATTATTATTTGTAAGACAAAGATGTTCAGTAAGTCAAGGGTTTAATAATACAAAAAAAGGGGTTTTAAGTCAAATAAAAAACAGTAAAAAAACATCCATAAGTAGCGTGAAAATACGGGTTCGGGGAACCCGTATAAAAACCAAAAAAATACCGTCGTTATTTTCCGGAGGCTTTTTGACCGGATTAACTATTTTTCCTGACATTTAGTAGAGGCTTACTTAACCCCCGTTTTTATAATCCAAGTATTCAGTGAAGTCTTAGAGACTGGTGGGATGCTACTAATTGAACAGGAAGAGACTGACCCGAAAAATTATTGTTGAAGGAGAACTTCGATCTGATCGTTAAAGTCAGCAACAGCATACATAACCATTAACACCTTATCCTTATTAGTTTACCCGGAATGGAGTGTGTGGGTATGTATGCTGATGCTTTTAGTACGCCACATGAGGATTCAACTAAGGACAGATAACTGCCCGGGCTGTTTCAAACGCGCTTATCTCCTGTGACCATTCAAAAATTTCCGGATACCCATGCTTCCGGGGTGTGGGTAAATCCGGAAATCTCTATTCTTCTCTTTCCCCGCCTTGTTGTAGTTTTGCGCCTTCTCGCAAACAAAACCCGCGCAGCGCATGTACAAGAAAATCAAGTCAGCCCTCATTTCCGTATTTTATAAGGACGGCCTGGAACCCATCGTGAAAAAGCTGAACCAGGCAGGCATAACTATCTATTCCACGGGCGGCACCCAGCAATTCATCGAGTCCCTGCATGTGCCCAGTATTTCGGTGGAATCCCTTACGGGCTACCCTTCCATTCTCGGCGGCCGGGTCAAGACCCTCCACCCTTCCGTATTCGGAGCCATCCTGGGACGGCGGGAACAGGAAAAGGATCTCCTGGAGATGTCCCAATACCATATTCCGGAGATCGACCTGGTCATCGTCGATCTCTATCCCTTCGAGGAGACCCTGGCCACGACCACTGACGACAAGGCCATTATCGAAAAGATCGACGTAGGCGGCCCTTCCATGATCCGGGCCGCGGCCAAGAACCATAAAGACGTCGTCGTCATCGCATCCAGGACGGAATACGGCCACCTGGAAAAACTCCTCGACGAGCGCAACGGAGAGACCAGCCTGGAACAACGCCGCGCGCTGGCGGCCAGGGCCTTCGAGGTCTGCGCCCACTACGATGTGGTGATCTCAAGGTATTTTACCCCCTCGGAAGGAGAGTATTTCCTGGAATCCGTTCCCGGGCCAAAAACCCTGCGTTACGGTGAAAACCCACACCAATCGGCGCAGTTTTATGGCAGTTTGGGTGAGTTTTTTGAGCAATTGAACGGCAAGGAGTTATCCTATAACAACCTCGTGGACGTGGATGCGGCGGTACAACTGGTGCAGGATTTCGGAGGGGGTGGAGGAGCTGCAAGCGACAAGCTGCAAGCTGTAAGCGGGGGGGAAATGGCGAAAATTGGTGAGGGGGAAGTCGTCTTCGCCATCGTCAAGCACACGAATCCTTGCGGTATAGCCATCCGGGGCTCCTTAAAGGGGGCCTGGGACGCCGCTCTGGCCGGAGACCCGGAAAGTGCGTTCGGCGGCGTATTGGCATGCAATGCCACCGTGGACAAGTCCACGGCCCAGGCCGTCAATGAACTATTCTTCGAGGTTTTGATCGCGCCGGCCTTTGACGCGGATGCCCTGGAACTGCTCCGGGCGAAAAAGAACCGCATCCTGCTGCGACAAAAGAAGCCCCTGGCTTATGCCACCCAATACAAGTCCTTGCTCAACGGCGTGCTGCTCCAGCAGCATGACCAGGGCAATTTTACCGAATGGAAGGAAGTGGGAGGACGGAATGCCTCGGCTGAGGAAAGGGCGGATCTCGAATTTGCCAATATCGTCTGCAAACATCTCAAATCCAACGCGATCGCCCTGGTGAAGAACAAGCAGCTCGTCGGAAAGGGATGCGGGCAGACCAGTCGCATCGACTCCATGCGCCTGGCGATCGAAAAGGCTAAGCAATTCAATTTCGGGCTGGATGGGGCAGTAATGGCTTCAGACGCCTTTTTCCCCTTTAACGATTGCGTGCAGATTGCCCATGCGGCGGGGATTACGGCCATCATTCAACCGGGCGGCTCGATCCGGGATAAGGATTCCATCGATTATTGCGTGGAGAACAAACTGGCGATGGTCATCACGGGGATGAGGCATTTCAGGCATTAACGCGCCGCGTCAAATGCGTCTCAGATTTTTTAAGCGTCCCAATACACTTCTTCCTTCAGAAAGATCTCATACGCCTCTTTCCATCCGGCGAATTGCGGATCGGAGCCCAGGAAGGAATTGTGCCAGATGGTCACCATCAGGCCATTGACCTTGCGGATGAGGTGATAATAGTGCATCAGCTCGTGCATCGCCTTGCCGGCCGTATAATGCTGTTCGTAGAAGGCGTTGGCGTCCATGAAGCAAAACGGAAAAAGACGCAGGCTTGTGCGCTCTTCTTTCTCCAGGTCATACCAATAGAAAGAGGAAGCGACGGAGGCGCGGAAACCATTGATGCTGCCATAGCCCATGGAAAAATCCTGGCCGATGCCGTATTGTATGAGCCTCCGGTAAGTGCCGGGCAGGGTGAACCGGATATAATGCTGTCTGCTGCGGGTCAGCTTTTGCTCCGTGGTGAGCTCCATCCATTCGATCTCTTCTTTCATCAATTGCTCATCGTCGCCGCTCTGCCAGGAAGGATGCAGCCCCACCCGATAACCGGCCGAATGGTATTGCACCAATTCGCGCAATGCCTCCCGGGAAGGCGAGATATTTTTATCGGCGCCTTTCTGCCGGCCGGCCACCAGGAAAAAATAGTACGCTTTCATGCGGCAGTACAAATGCAGCGAGTCCAGCCACTCATACGCGTCATAAGGATCCTTCTCTTTTCTTCTCCACACATTGATCCGTTTGCGGATCGACGACAATTCCCCCTTAAGGAGCGACCGGAACAAACCGCCGATATTCCTTTTCCATCCCTTGTGCAGATAGGACCAGGCGATATCGATATCATAAGTGGGAATGAATTTAAAAGACGCGTAGCGGAAGATCAGGCCGGGATATTTTTTCAGCAGGGCCTTCTTAAATTCCTGCAGCCAGATATTGACCAGGGGCAGATGAAGGAACCCTTCTTTAAAAGCCAGCGACTCGCTATAGGCAAAGCGTCCGAACTCGTCCTGTTCATGCGGCAGGTATTCCTCGTAGCGGCTGAGCAGGTAGAACGCGGCGGCGAAGATATCAAAGGGAAAGTCGCCTTCGGTCTGAAAGAATGCCTTATGATAGTTCAGGTCAAAACATTCGATCAACTGCGGTGTAATACCGGTCTCGAACAATAAAGGCGTTTTACGGATAAAAAAATCGGTCTCAGAAAGATCCGTATCCGAATAGTTTAACCGCGGCATGGAGGATTGCAGGAATTCCGCCTTATCGGAAGTGATCCTCAGGGGCTCATCGAACAATTCCTTACCTATGTATTCAACGATATACTCCAGGCGGGCTGTAATATGTTCGGTGTATATTAAAAGCATGGTAGTTATCGGGCCCGCTCCTGTTTCCATCGCTGATTAAAGGTCTTAGTGGAAAAATCAAGCTCCCCGCGATGCGCGGTCCAGCCCTTGAACAGCTTGTTCACCATCCAATTCTTGAGGGAACGGCTGCCGGTATTCATCAGTATCCGGTGCAGGCTCGCTTTCTTCCAAACCTTCCAGGCCACCTTTTCCGACCAGGTGGCGTATCCTTCCTCCACGGCCTCGTGCCTGTTCTCGAGCAATAACTCGTGGAGATTGATCTTCACGGCGCAGACCTCGGTGCAGTTGCCGCATAAGGAGCTGGCATAGCTCAGATGCTTCCAATCCTTCATCTCCTTTAGATGCGGCGTGATCACGGAGCCGATGGGTCCGCTATAGGTAGTACCGTAACTATGTCCGCCTATGTTCTTGTAGACAGGGCAGGCGTTGAGGCAGGCGCCGCACCGGATACAATAGAGGCTCTCACGCCCCTTTTCATTGGCGAGGATATTGGTTCGCCCGTTGTCGAGCAGGATCACATACATTTCGTCGGGGCCGTCCGTCTCGTTGTGCTGCCGGGGTCCGGTGACCAGGGTATTATAGACCGTCAGCTTTTGTCCCGTGCCGTAAGTGGCCAGCAGGGGCCAGAAAAGGGCGAGGTCGGTAAGGGAGGGGATCACTTTCTCGATGCCGGCGATGACGATATGCGTTTTGGGAAAGGCGCAGCTCAGCCTGGCGTTGCCTTCGTTCTCGGTGACGGCGATCCCGCCTATATCCGAAATGATGAAGTTCGCGCCGGTGACGCCGATCTCCGCCTGTACATATTTCCTGCGCAGCCTTTCGCGGGCTACCAGGGTGAGTTGCTCCGGGTTGAGACCGGGCTCGGTATGCAGCTTCTCATGAAATAATTTCGCTACGTCCTCCTTGCTTTTATGCATGGCCGGCGTCACGATATGATAAGGCGGCTCCCGGTCGAGCTGCTGGATATACTCTCCCAGGTCGGTCTCGACGCTCTCGATCCCTTGTTTTTCCAGGAAATCATTCAGCTTGATCTCTTCGGTGACCATGCTTTTGCTCTTCACGATGGTGCGGCAGCCCTTTTTCCTGCAGATATTCAGGATCTCTTCCAGGGCCTGTTCGGTAGTTTCCGCCCAGATCACTTTGCCGCCCCGCTGGGAGAACATGGACTCGAATTCTTCCAGTTGCTTGTCCAGCGTCTCGATCGCCCGCCATTTCGTATTCTTCGCCCTTTCCCTGGCGAGATGAAGCTCTCCGAACTGTTCCTTTCCGCCCGGAACGACGGCATCGTAGCGGCCAATATTGAAATTGATCTTCTTCCGGTGTTCAAGATCCTCCGCCTTCACCGTACTGCGCCCGATAAAATTGGCTGCGATATCTGTCATTGAGCTTTGTTTGATTTACTTGCGGGGCCGGAGAACATGCTTTTGGACGAAGGGTCGGCGGACGCGGGGCCGGACGATGCGTGGCGTCGATCTTCCAAATGCCGGTGCGCGGCTTGTTCCAGCGCGCCGTAGAAATCCGCCCCGTACTTACGGATCAGGGATTCTTTCAGGAAGACATAGGCGGGCACTTTTGCCTTTTTCCCAAGGCTGCAGGCCGGATTGCACATCGGGTTCCGGGGTTCATAGTTGATGAGCTCATATTCTTTGCTGTGGCTGATCTTTGCCGGGTAAAGATGGCAGCTTATCGGTTTTTTCCAGCTCGTTCTGCCGTCGAGATAAGCCTGTTCGATCGCGCATTTTATGACGCCCTTCGCGTCGTGGAAACCATAGGCGCACATCTTGGTCCCGATCGTAGGAGTAACCCAGCCGAACTCGCGGTCATAGTTATAGAGGCCGTTGCCTTCGATCTCGCGTATGCCTTCCGCCGTCATGTAAGGCTTGACCTCAGGGTAAATGCTGTTCAGCTGGCGCATTTCCGCCTCTTCCAGAGGCGCTCCGGCATCCCCGTCCTCGCAGCATCCTCCCTTGCATTTGACCAGATCGCAAACGAACTGTTCCTCTACGAGCAGATCGCTGACCAGAATATTATCGATGACTATCAAAACGCAGAAATTTAATTTGATTACAAATATACCTTTTTAGCGGGATTGGCCGGGTGCGGGGATTTCAATGATTTTAGGGCGTCCTCCATTTAAAGGTATTGATCAGATGCCTCATGTCCTGTTCAAGGAACCGGTTGACGATGCCTAGCGAATCTTCATTGGGCGTCGTATCGAAATATAGCGCCCCGCGAAGGAAATTTTTCGTGGAGTCGGTCACATAGAACTGGTTGGCAGTAGCCGCATTGCCGCCCACATGGAAGAAAACGCCGCTGACCCCGTTGGGCGTCGTCATCATCGAATCGTCGATCGAACTCGCCTTGGAGGTATGTTTGAAGGTCATTTTATACGCGTCGTCCTTCAGCTTGTCAAAGGAATTGCCTGGCCTAAGGCCGGCTGATCCCTGATCCGTTGGGCCTCCGATCCGTTTGTAACTGATATAGATGGTCGCATTGAACTGGGGGAAAATGACATTTATCCAATACGGGTTTTCCGGCGTCGCTTCAAAAAAGCTGCTATCGCGGGCGACGTTGGCATAGACCGGGTATTCGAACGTATAGGGAAAACCGGCTTTGTCGAAGGACTGGTATTGGCGGGCCGGGAAATTTATCCTGAAATAGCCTTTGGGCCGGGGCGTATAGACGCTGTTGCAGGAAACGAGCAGGCAACCAGGCAGCGCCAGGGCGATAAAAAAGGGGGCAAAAAAGCATCTTTTATACAAATCGGATATTATTTAACGGGTGAACGCGTCGCCACTTTTACTTTTTTGATCCGGCTGCTATCCGCATCCAGTATGGTGAATTCAAAATCCCCGCAAGGAATGACCGCGTTAGCCACGGGGATCTCGCCGGACAGCTCCAGTAACAATCCGGCCAGCGAATCGCTGTCTCCCCTCACCTTGTCAAAAGTGTCCGGGGACAGGCCCATCGCCTTGCAGACGTCGTTGATCATCGTCCTTCCTTCGAACACGTAGCTGCCGTCGTCTTGCGGACGGCTGGCCGTCTCCTCCTCATCGAACTCGTCTTTGATGTCTCCGATGATCTCTTCGAGCACGTCTTCGAAGGTCACGATACCGCTGGTGCCTCCGAACTCGTCGACGACGACGGCAAAATGGATCCTTTTTCCCTGGAACTCCTGTAAAAGGTCTTCGATCAGCTTCTGCTCATGCACAAAAAAAGGCGTACGCAAAAGAGTATGCCAGTCGAAGTCATCGGGTTCGTTGAGATAGGGGATCAGATCCTTGGTATGGATCATCCCGGCCAGGCTGTCGAGACTGCCGCGATAGACCGGCAGACGGGAATAATGCAGCTCTTCGACCTTCCGCTTGAGTTCGCCAAAAGAAAGCTGGTATTCGATGCCGCTGACGTCCAGCCGGGTACGCATGATCTGTTTGACCGTGATGCTGCCGAATTTGATAATGCCTTTCAGAATATTCTTTTCCTCTTCCGAGGCCTGGTTGTCCGTGGAGCGGTCGATCTCGTAATCCAGTTTCTCGAGGCTAAAGGCCGACTTGCGGCTGCCGAAGAACCGTTCCAGCCGATCGGAACGATGGACCGCCCAGATGCTGATCCGGCGGAAGAGCAGGTGCAGCAATTCCACGATCCCCGAGGTATAATAGGCGAATTGGAGATTGTTCTGAGTAGCCCAGACCTTGGGCATCACTTCTCCGAAAAGGATCATCACAAAGGCGACCAGGATGACCTTGATCAGGAATTCAAAAAGCCAAAAATCCTGTTTGAGCAGCACGAGCTGGTCGATCAGGAAGTTGGACAGGACGATGATCGCGATATTGATAAAGGTATTGGCGATCAGCAGCGAGCTCATCAGTACCTTGGGCTCTTCGAGCAGGTTGACGATCCTTTTCCAGGAGCTGTCCTGTTTAGTCTTGAGGTTATTGATGTCTTTATAGCTAAGGGAGAAGAAGGCGACCTTTGAACCGGATACCACAAAGGAAATGATCAGCAGGAACAGGATCACCATGGCTAAAATAGTAGTAGCCTGCGGGTTGATGACAAGGAATACCGGTGAAAAGCGATCAGTAAAAAACAGTCTCGTTAAAGGGCGATCCAAAATAATCGGGTTTCGTTAGCGTGCTATGCTTTAATCCGACAGGCAGGTCAGTTTGGCCTGCCTGCAAGTCGCAGCTTCGCGAGCGCAAATTTAACAAATTTTTTTATATCAGGGGCTTTAAAAAGGCAGATCCTCCGAGGGTTCTCCAGGGGGCGGATGGGGGTCTGAATGCCCCATTCCTTCTATTCCTTCGTGGTGACCGGAGCTATGGGGAGGCGCGTCGGAACGTTTGTCCAGCATGATTAGGTTGTCACCTACCACTTCGGTGGCAAATTTCTTATTCCCTTCCTTATCCTCCCAACTGCGTGTCCTCAGTCTGCCTTCGATATAGACCAGGCTTCCCTTATGCAGGTATTTTTGAGCGAGCTCCGCCAGTCCGCGCCATAGTACCACCGTATGCCATTCCGTTTGCGAGATCAGCTTGCCGGCCCTGTCCTTAAAGGTCTCCGTGGTGGCCAGGGAGAATTTGGCAACGGCAATATTTCCTTCGAGATGTTGTGTATCCGGATCTTTTCCTAGGTTTCCTATCAGCATCACCCTATTTACGCCTCTCATAGAATTCAAGTTTGAGATTTACAAATCGTCTGTTACGAGCAATTCCTACCGGGGGCCGGCCTCGCGGTTTGGGACCCTATTAAAATTAAATTTTTTCGGGCAAAATTTTAAATTTTTCTAGCCACTGTCCTTCTTTAGAACAAACTCCGTACCGGCGTCGGATCCCGGAGCCAGGCGTTGATAAAACCAGGAAATGCATATCCTTCCATTTTTCGTTTGGCCACGAGGCGATAGCCTTTTAGCTTGGGCAAGGGGCCGTCCGGGCAGATGATGATGAACTGTCCCTGGATGGTCTGATGACTCAACTCTTGTCTGTATATTTTTGATATATGCCTGACAGTGAGTGATCCCGCGGGGAAAAGCCCTTTTGCAAAAGGCGGCTCAGGCAGTTCTTCTTCCGCAACCGCATGGTCTGTCTCCCAAAGCACGAATTCGTACAGGCTTTCCCAGATATCCTTTTCTTTCCGCTGCCGGAGCCAGGTCTTTCCATCCCCGGTCTCGAGGATATAATAATAAAACCAGCGCTGCCGCTTCCCTTTGCTTTTTTCCTTTACCGGCAGGATCTCCGTCCAACCATGCCCATAGGCCTGGCAGTCCTTTTTTAAGGGACAGGTTGGGCAGAGGGGATTGCGGGGCTTGCAAATTACCGCTCCAAAATCCATGATCGCCTGGTTGTACTGACCGGGGTCAGGGTTGTACAGCAGGCTGGCGGCTAGCGAAGCGTATAGTTTTTTACCGGCCGAAGTATCGATAGGCGTAGAGATGCCGAAATACCTGGCCAGGACGCGCTCGACATTGCCATCTACCACGGCATGCGGGAGGCCAAAGGCGAAGGAGGAGATGGCTGCGGCTGTATAAGGGCCGATCCCTTTCAGGGCCAGGATCGCTTCATAAGAGCCTGGAAATTGTCCTTTATAGGTGGTCGCGATCGTTTTAGCGGTATCGATCAGGTTGCGGCAGCGGTTATAATAGCCCAGCCCTTCCCATAATTTGAACACTTTTTGCCGGGGAGCGCTGGCCAGGCGCCTGACGGTGGGAAAGGCTTCCAAAAAGCGCTCATAATAGGACCAGCCCTGTTCTACACGGGTTTGCTGCAGGATTATCTCACTTAACCATATCTTATAGGGGTCTTTTTCGCCTTTCCAGGGCATTTGCCTGGTATTTTCCCTTTTATGCCATTTTAGCAGTAGTTTCGTGAAGTGAGGGAGAGGAGTCGTCATTCTGGGTAAATAAAATTCACAATCAATATTTTAGAGAATTCTTGCACAAATAAAACAAATCCATTATTTTGATACCCGATTGATAACCAACGTGGAATCAAAAACAGTGAATGTTGATTAAAAAAAATGTTATATATTTAGAATCAGAAACTTATAAAACTTCATCCCCATGAGAAAGGCAGACCTAGTTAACCAAATATCGGAAAAAACAGGTATACCTAAGGTAGACGTCCTGGTGACGTTGGAAACCATGTTTAAACAAGTTAAAGAAACCCTTGCCCAGGGAGAAAATATTTATATCCGGGGTTTTGGAAGTTTTATAACTAAAAAACGTGCCGCGAAGATCGGTCGCAATATAAAGAAGAATGTAGCTGTTCATATCCCTGAACATTATATCCCTGCTTTTAAACCTGCCAAAGAATTTGTCGCAGAAGTAAAAAAATTGCAATCTGTCAAAGCCGACCAGCCAAACCCCGATGAAGAGATGTAATTTTGCCGTCTAATTTAAATCATGAAGAGACAGCAGTTACTTGTCGCCGGCGCCGGAGTCTTCTTACTACTTACGCTGTATTTTTTTGGAAAGACCGTACCTCCCCTCAAAAAACCTGTTGTGGAAGCTAATGGTTCCGGGCAGGGGCCTTCGGGCGGATCAGCACCGAAAACGATCGATCTGCAGGAAATCCTACAAGCCGCGACGTCGCGCCTGACGCCCGCGCAGATGGCTTATACCAATCGGTTGGCCAATTCCGTGGTGCGCGGGGACGTCAGGGATCAGCAATTGAAGGCCTATCGGCAATTAGCCGTTTTCTGGAAGGATTCTGTCCAGGATGGGTATCTTCTTTCCGCATATTATCTGGGCGAGAGCGCTAAATTGGAAAATTCTGAAAAAAGTCTCACCTTTGCTGCCCAATTATTTTTACAAGGCCTTCGTGAGCAGGAAGATCCGGCCCTGAAAAGCTGGATGGCGAAAAGGGCTAAAGAGTTGTTTGAAAAGGCATTAGCATTGAATCCGGGAAGCGATTCCCTGAAAGTGGGATTGGGGGCGAGCAGTATTTTCGGAGGCTCGTCCGGCGATCCGCAGCAGACAATGCAGGGCATTCAGCAGATATTGGAAGTGGCCCGGCGCGATTCTACCAATATGTACGCCCAGTTCATGCTGGGTTTGGGAGGGATCGAATCGGGACAGATCGATAAAGCGGTGAATCGTTTCACCACCGTTGTCCGGCATGAACCGGGGAATGTTGAAGCAAGGCTGCTGCTGGCCGCGGCAGACCAGCAAACGGGTGACAAAGCAGGTGCGGTCAGGGAATATGAAGCCGTTAAGAAATTGATCAGCAACCCCGATATGATCCGGGAGATAGACCAGCGCATCAAGTCGTTACATTGAACCCTTTCCAGCTAAAAGGATAAAGCGAATTTGGAATTTATTTTTTAACAACGAAAAAGATTAAGTATGCCTTGTGGTAAAAAACGTAAGCGTCATAAGATTGCGACGCATAAACGTAAGAAGAGACTGAGAAAGAATCGTCATAAGAAGAGGAACAAGTAATTCTTCCCCCCTCAGCAACTAATTTCCTGTTAATCGGCGGACGTGGTTTTGAAAAAATGCAGACGTTGACGGTAAATGCCAGTTACTATTGAATAAGGAACTAATCATAAATGCGACTCCCCAGGGTGTTGAGATAGCCCTATTAGAGGATAAGAGGCTGGTGGAGCTGCACCATGAAAAGGCTGACAACAGCTTTGCGGTAGGCGATTTGTACCTGGGTAAGGTCAAAAAGCTGATCCCGGGGCTAAACGCGGCCTTTGTCGATGTAGGTTTTGAGAAAGACGCCTTTCTTCATTATACCGATCTGAGCCCCTATGCCCGCTCTTTGTTGAAATTCACGCAGCATGCGATGAATGACAATAGCCCCGAGGGCTTTGATTTCGGTGGTTTCCAGGTCGAGCCCGAGATCGTCAAGACGGGGAAGATCAATGAAGTGCTCAACGGTAAGCCCCATATCCTGGTTCAGATCCTGAAAGAGCCGATCGCCGCCAAAGGCCCGCGCCTGAGTTGCGAGATCTCCCTCCCCGGTCGTTTTGTCGTCATTACTCCCTTCAATGATATTGTGGCCGTTTCGCGCAAGATCCACTCATCTGACGAGCGTAAACGCCTGCAAAAGATCGTGGAAGCCATCAAGTCCAAGAATTTCGGGGTGATTGTCCGGACCGCCGCCGAAGGGAAGAATACCGCGGAACTGCATGAAGACCTGACCGAGCTGGTGGCTACCTGGAAGACGATCCAACGCAATCTGAGGGGTTCCGTGGCGCCTGCCAAGATCCTCAGCGAACAGACCAAGACCACCAGCATGCTACGCGATCTCCTGAACGAGGATTTCAACAAGATCGTCATCAACGACCGGAATATCTTTAACGACACCAAGAGCTATATTCAACGTATCGCCCCCGACAAAGTGGATATCGTCGCCTATTATCACAACGGCTCCCCGATATTCGACCAGTTCAGCGTGACCAAACAGGTCAAGGCCGCCTTTGGAAAGACGGTGAACCTGCCCAGCGGGGCCTACCTGATCATCGAGCATACCGAGGCCTTGCACGTCGTGGACGTAAACAGCGGCTACAAAAGCGTAAGCAACAACCAGGAACAGAACGCCCTGGAGACCAATATGGAGGCTGCGGAGGAAATCGCGCGCCAGTTACGCCTCCGTGACCTTGGGGGTATCATCGTGGTCGATTTTATCGATATGAAGCTCCCGGACAATAAGCGGAGGCTGGTGGAAGCCATGGAGTCCTTTATGCGGACAGACCGGGCCAAACACGCCGTCCTGCCTATTTCGAAGTTCGGCCTGATGCAGATCACCCGGCAGCGTATGAAGCCGGAAGTGACCATCAATACGCAGGAGATCTGCCCCACCTGTAACGGCACCGGCAAGATATCGTCCGCCCTGATCCTGGAGGATGAGATCGAAAAGAACCTTAGCTACCTGCTTAATCACCAGCATAAAGACCTGATCCTGGCCGTTCACCCGATCATGCATGCCTATCTCACAAAGGGAGGCCTGTTCGGAATGGGCTCCAAACAGTGGAAATGGAGGTGGAAATACAAGCAAAAGGTCAGGATCCGGGCCAATACCAACTACCACCTCACCGAATTCCACTTTTTCGACAAGCAGGAAGACGAGATCAAGCTGTAGTGCATTATTTTTTTATATAATATGTAGCGTATAGCGCGTTCTTCCCAGGACAGGTTCAAGTCCCTTTGCCAAGTTATCCATAACAATATTTTATATATCTGAAAATCGCATTTTTAACCCTTCCATAATGGGGCGATCGGGTAAAATACGGGGATTTAGCAAGCCGTTTCCGAATGAACAATTCCAGTATTAATTTTCAGCGTTTTAAAGATAGCACAAGGTTTTTATGCAGTCGGAACCATCGAAGAAAATTATCTATAACTAATTGATAACAAATATATTACACAGTATTCTGGGGATTAAAAAAGGGGCATCGCCACTCTTCTAAAGTTATTCACACCAGAAAAAATTATTTTGTTATGTGGCGCTAATTTGTAATTTAGTGCAAGAATTTAATGGGTTAGTAAGTAAGGGGCCGGCGATCTAGCTGGCCCTTTTACTTTTTATTCGTCTCCGCATTTTTCACGCTTTGATTTTCATTTCATTTTTCTCTTCATTGCAGATCGCTCCGCTATCATCACTCATGGAGCCGTTATTTTTATACGACGACTGTCCGAAAGGCGCTGATTTTTCCATGACACGAACAAAATTCCAAAAAATAGACTTTCTGCCGACATCATTGTTTGTATTCATCACGCATTATCGATAAGCAATTAACTTTGCCGCATGAGCAAGATTAAAACGGCGTTCTTCTGCAGCAATTGCGGATATGAAAGTGCGAAATGGTCCGGGAAATGCCCTTCCTGCGAACAATGGAATAGTTTTGTCGAAGAGGTCATCACGAAGGACAACAAGCTGGCGGAGACGGATTGGAAAAAACTCTCTCCCGATAAGAAAGAAAACAAAACCATTTCCCTGAGCGAGGTCATCAGCGCGGAAGAAAAAAGGATCGTCACTGGCGATCAAGAGTTGAACAGGGTATTGGGCGGCGGCATCGTAACCGGCAGCATCGTGCTGGTAGCGGGTGAGCCGGGCATCGGCAAGAGCACGCTGTTCCTCCAGGTCGGCCTGTCGTTAAAAAATATCCGCACGCTATACATTAGCGGGGAAGAGAGTGAACAGCAGATCAAGATGCGCGCCGACAGGCTCTCTATCAGGAATGAGGATTTCTATCTTCTCACGGAGACTTCCACGCAGGTCATTTTCCAGGAGATCAAAAAATTGCAGCCCCAACTGGTGATCGTGGATAGTATACAAACGCTGCAGTCGCCTTATATCGAGTCGTCCGCGGGCAGCGTGTCGCAGATCCGGGAATGCGCTTCCGAATTCCAACGGTTCGCCAAACAGTCCGGCATACCTGTCTTCCTGATCGGGCATATCACGAAAGAAGGCAGTATCGCCGGCCCCAAGATCCTGGAGCATATGGTGGACACCGTCCTGCAGTTCGAGGGCGATCATCATTACGCCTATCGTATCCTGCGTACGCTGAAGAACCGCTTTGGCAGCAATTCCGAGCTGGGGATCTACGAGATGACCGAACTGGGCATGCGCGGGGTCAGCAATCCCAGCGAGCTCTTCATTACCCAAAAAGAAGAACAGTTGAGCGGCATTGCCATCGCCGCGACGATCGAAGGTATGCGACCCCTCTTGCTGGAAGTACAGGCCCTCGTCACGCCATCGGTCTATGGCAATCCCCAGCGAACCGTGAGCGGCCTGGATCTGCGCAGGATGCAATTGCTCCTGGCGGTACTGGAAAAAAGAGGTGGGTTTCATTTCGGCGTGAAGGACGTCTTTCTCAATCTTGCCGGAGGCCTGAAGATAGAAGACCCCTCGATCGACCTGGCGGTGCTATGCGCC
>OLLP01000273.1_pt1 | contig 17675 bp, 9 predicted proteins | sample 1604561 | NCBI WGS metagenome assembly OLLP01 (sample SAMEA104055722, study PRJEB20765) | soil metagenome | isolation source: soil | reverse complement strand
ATATTCCCTTATCTGCCGCCTCTCTGGCCGCCTGGGACGAAGAGGTCCATCGGTGGGTGGAAAATGAAGCGCCTTTGCAGGTGATGATGGGCAGTTCTTCGGCGGATATCCGGCTGGAGCTAAAGTTGCTAAAATCCAGATTTGTTAAGCAAGCGGTTCCAGGCAAATAATCTGAAAAAAAACCGTAATTTGCTGTTGCAACAACGATCCTTATTTAAACAATAGACCTTATTAGGTTCAAAACCACTTGCTTGTATGAAAACTTTCAATGCTGCTGCCCTTGCAGCTGCCCTTTTCCTGATCGCTGGTTTCTCGTGCAAGAAATCAAATACGCCCGGCACGAATAACAATCCTCCGCCTCCTGCTCCGATCGTTCTGCCGACCATTCCAAAGACGGACTCGACCTATAACCCGGCAGATCCTGGCACGCCGCAAACCGTGGGATTTTTTATGAATGTATGGCCACAAAAGACCTTCACGGCTCCTCCTGTTACGACAGGCGCCATCGACTCCTCCGTCACGGATGTACTGGTCGTCGATGTGAACCATGTGATCGCGAAAGTGCCTCCCTACGTGTTTGGTAATAATTCCAACCTTTGGACCGGACAGTATACCAATGCCAGCCTGAGGCAATATATCAAGGATATGGCTCCTGGTATCATCCGCGCTCCGGCCGGCAGTATAAGCGATCTCTATTTCTGGAATGGCACGTCCACCTCTACGCATCCTGCCGATGCGCCTACCCAGATCTATGCCAATGGAGCGGAGCAGAACCAATATTGGGGATGGTATGGAGTCAATGCGGACCCCGGCAGTATGTCGCTCGCCAACTATTACGATCTTTTACAGCAGACCAACAGCACGGGCATCATTACGGTGAACTATGGCTATGCACGTTACGGAACGAGTGCAGATCCGGTGGCGACAGCCGCGCATCTGGCGGCTGACTGGGTGCGTTACGACAATAACCGGACAAAGTTTTGGGAGGTTGGAAATGAAACCTATGGTAACTGGGAAGCAGGGTTCCAGATCAACCCCGGAACCAATATGGATCATCAACCCGATACCGTGACTGGCGCCCTTTATGGTCAGCATTTCAATGTATTCTACGATTCCATGCAAAACGCTGCGGCACAGGTAGGCGCGACGATTCATGTAGGTGCTACACTGGTGGATGCCCCCCCCTATGGTGGCGCCTATCCGACCCTTGTCAACTGGAATGCGGGGGTATTGTCCAATGCGGGCGCAAAGGCAGACTTTTTTATCGTCCATGATTATTTCACGGCTTTTAATACCAACTCCACCGTATCCGATATATTGAATACCGCGACCACTGTTCCGACGAGCGGGATGAACTATCTTAAACAGCAATTAAACCAATACAGCATTCCTCAGAAACCGATCGCGTTGACGGAATGGAATATTCAGGCCGTGGGGTCGCGTCAGGATATCTCCTATATTGCCGGCATACATGCCGTCAAGACATTTGGGTCCATTCTCAAGAACGGCTTTGGCGAAGCCAGCCGTTGGGATCTCGCTAATGGGTGGGGCAACAGCACTACTAATCCCCCTCCCTCCGTGCCCGGGGATGACATGGGGCTTTTTAGTTATGGTCAACCCAATGTGCCTGATGGCACTCCCCGTCCAGCCTTCTTTTACCAGTATTATTTTTCAAAGTTTTTTGGGGATCGGATGGTGAGCGATTCAGGTATTGCCGGTGCCGATCTGACCACCTATTCGTCTACCTTTTCTTCGGGCCAGGCGGGAACGGTCATTATCAACTCGGGTACCGCCTCTCACGTGGTAGACGTGAATTTTCATCATTTTCCGGCGGGTGCAAAATATTACTGGTATGTATTGACCGGGGGTACCGACAACGGTGCTTTCTCGGGCCAGGTCTTTGTCAATGGAACAGGGCCTTCTTCTACCGTTGCTGCGGGCGGGCCGCTGAACTATTCGTCGCTACAGGCTTATTCGGCGCCGTTGACGGGTTCCATCCTGGTAAAAGTTCCGCCTCTGAGCGTGGTGTACCTGGTAGCCGACAAAAAATAAAAGTAGTGGTGGCAAGCGACGGGCACAGGTAAAATAAATCATAACTTTGGCTGTCATCAATCATGCCTGCCAATGGTTAAGAATAAATTTGATCGCTCTGCGAAAAAATGCCCGATCATTCCGAAGATCCTTTTTATTTGTGCGGCCCTGTTCTTTTTTCTTCCCGGCGACGCCCAGCAATACCAGAATTTTAAAGTGTCGATTTATTGTCGTGCTTATGAGGTGCGGCAGATGGGCGATACGACGGGTTATCTGAAACCCCTGTGGAAGGAGATAAGCAGACAGATGAAGGTAGACAAGATCTACCTGGAGACGCATCGCGACCTGGTCATTGTCGATCAGAAAACACTGGATATCGCCAAAAAATTCTTCAGGGACAGGGGCATCCAGGTCGCCGGCGGGATCACCTTCACGATCAGCGAGGCAAATAGGTTCCAGACCTTTTGCTATGCCAACGCGGACGATCGGAAAAAGGTTAAGGAGATCGCTGAATACACTGCCAAAAACTTCGATGAATTCATTCTCGACGACTTTTTCTTCACCGATTGCAAGTCGGACGAAAGTATAAAGGAAAAAGGCGATAGAACCTGGACGAAATACCGTCTCGCCCTGATGGACGAGGCTGCCAGATCCTTGGTGGTCGGCCCGGCCAAGGCGGTTAATCCAAATGTGCGGGTGATCATAAAATTCCCCAATTGGTACGAACATTTCCAGGGCCTGGGCTTCGATCTGGAGAAGGAGCCCAAAATATTCGATGGCATTTATACCGGGACCGAGACCCGGGATGCCGTCGCGAGCAACCAGCATCTGCAGCCCTACCTGGGATATAATGTATTCCGCTATTATGAGAATATCCTGCCCGGCGGAAATGGCGGAGGCTGGGTCGATCCGGGAGGGGCGACTTATATGGATCGATATGCGGAGCAATTATGGATCACCTTATTCGCCAAGGCGCCCGAAGAGACCCTCTTCGATTTCCGCCAGTTGTCGCGCCCCCTCTATCCCGCTGATCGTGCGCCATGGCAGGGCCAGGGCACCAGCTTCGACTACGAAGAATTGATGCAACCCGTTGATCTTACCGGCGGCACTCCTACAAGGCCTTCCACCATCGCTCGGGCGGCAGGTTATACTTTTGAAAAAGTAGATCGGTTTCTGGGCAAACTGGGCCATCCCATCGGCATAAAATCTTACCGGCCTTATCATGCGCTGGGAGAGGACTTTCTACAGAATTACCTGGGCATGGTCGGTCTGCCGATGGACGAGACGCCCCGATTCCCGGCCGAAGACAGCGTCATCCTGCTCACCGAAGAAGCTAATTACGACCCGGGCATCGTACAAAAGATCAAGGCACAGCTCGTAGAGGGCAAATCCGTCGTCATCACCTCCGGTTTGTTACGAGCCTTGCAGGGCAAGGGTATCGAAGACATCGTCGAACTCAGGTACACGGATCGCAAGGCGCAGGTAAAGGATTTCACCGCAGGAGGCTGGCAATTGGTGCATGGCGACAAGGCGGTCATGATCCCCCAAATCGAATACCTCACTAATGATTCCTGGGAAATGGTCTCCGGCATCGATGGCGCCGATGGCTGGCCCATCCTGCATGAAGCCGATTATTCAAAAGGGAAATTCTACGTGCTGACGATACCCGATAATTTTTCTGATCTCTACCAATTACCCGCCGAAGTGCTGAACCCTATCCGCAAGGCCCTGGGCAGCCAGTTGAAGGTCAGCATCGAAGGCCCCGCTCAAGTGAGCCTGTTCGTCTATGACAACAATACCTGTATCGTGGAGTCCTTTCTTCCCCAGGCCACGACGATCAAGGTCGTCGCGCCCGCAGGAACGCATGCCCTGACCGACCTCCAGACCGGCGAACACCTGGCCGGAACATCCCGCAGGCCGCAATTATTCTGGGGATTGCCCAAGAGCGGGCCTAAGGAAGTATTCATCGTCAACTTGCCGCCTCATTCATACCGGGTATTTAGTTTTGAATGATGTATGGCTGCGCATCCCCCGTCCTGCTTAAAGCTTGAACCTGATCGTGGCAAGGGCGCCTTTGTTTCGCCCCTTACTGGTAAGCTCAATGCTGGCTTCATGGCTTTCGACGATGGAGAGGCAATTATAAAGCCCAAGCCCGGCGCCCGAAAATTTCGTTGTGAAGCCCCGTTCAAAGAATCTCGAGGATGTTTCTTTATCAAAACCGGCGCCGCTGTCCTCAATTGCAATGATCAATTGATCCTCCTGGCGCTGTGCGCGGATGGAAATGGATTTTTCGGGAGCCTGTGCATCTATCGCTTCCAGACTGTTTTTTAGCAAGGATAGGGTTAGCTGCATGAGCTTGGTGCGATCCCCTTTTATCAGCGGAAGCCCTTCGGGAATGGCTAAAGAAACTGCCACTACGTTCTTCTCGATAGACGAGAACAGCATGGATAAGCTGTCATTGATAACGGTTCGGATATTTACCGGTTTTCTTTCCTGTGTTTCTTTACCGGAAATATATTGACGCTGGATATGTAATATTTCCTGGATATGGTTGATGATATTCAGTTGCTCGGTGATGGATCTGCTCATTTCTTCCTGGTTCGTCTTTTGGGTCTGCGCTGTACCAATGAGCATCTTTACCACGGCATCGGCCTTTGCCTCCCCGATGGCCGTTACCATGGCCGGTTGCTGATCCCCGAAGAAACCAGCCAGTTTTTCCAGGTTCTCCGGTTTTTCCTGGTCAAGTAAACGCCTGACCCGGGTCAGGTAAGATCCAAAACCTACTATGGCATTTCCGATATCGTGCAGGACATCGGACGCCATTTCGAACTTGCCTTGCGCCACTGCCTTATCCAGGATAACGACCTGCCGTTCCAATGCTTCTTTCTGCCGCTTGATCTTCCGGATATGGATCTTGTAAAAGGCAATGACTGCTCCAGCTAAACTTATCGCAACCAGCGACCTGAACCACCATGTCATCCAGAAGGGCGGTGTAATGATGAGCCGAAGACTGGCCTCATCGGGGGACCATTGCCCGTCATTATTCAGGCCTTTGACCTCGAATACATAGGTTCCCGGATCCAGGTTGGTATACGTAGCGGTTCGCCGCATGCCGATATTATTCCATTTCTTGTCAAACCCTTCCAGGCGGTAGGCGTATTGTTTTTTTTCCTCGATAATATAGTTCAGCGAAGCAAATTCGAACGTAACGACCGAGTTCTTGTAAGAAAGGGTTATTTCCGAGGTTTCGGTGATATCCTTTTTTAAGGGAGAACCTGCCGTTCCATCGCCGGAAATAGGAACTTCTTTATTGAAAATCTGGAAACCCGTGATCACCAAAGGTGGATCGAAGGAATATTCCTTTATACTATCAGGGAGGAATTCATTGAACCCGTTCACCCCCCCAAAATACATTTTTCCCGAGGATCCTTTAAGACAGGAATGTGCTTTGAATTCGTTGGATTGAAGGCCATCCGCCATAGAATAATTTTTAAACGCGTGGCTTTTGGGATCGAATTGGGACAAGCCATTATTGGTGCTGATCCACAAATTACCGTTCCTGCCCTCCAGGATCCCGAAGACCAACGCATTGGGCAAACCCTCCCCGGTAGACCAGGCAGTGAAATGCCCCGTCTTCCTGTCCAGGAGATCCAGGCCGTTGTTGGTGCCGATCCATAGGTTTTTTCGGCTGTCTTCAAATATACAGTTTACGGAATTACTGCTGAGACTGTTCGCGCTGTCATCGTGCTGATAATGGGTGAACACATTCGTTTTTTTATCGAATCGATCCACTCCTCCGTCAAAGGTTCCGATCCAGAGATATCCGCTGTGATCGCAGATCAACATTTGTATCCGGTCGCTGCTGATGCTGTTCGCATTCCCCTTTTCATGTTTGTAATGCCGGAAGCTGTTAGAGGCCTGGTCATACAGGTTCAAGCCTTCCCCAAAGGTGCCTATCCACATCGACCCGTCCTTGTCCGCTGCAATGGCATAGACATTATTCCCGCTCAAACTGCTCCTATCAGCGGGATCGTTATGATAGTGCGTGAATTTCTCTCTTTTTTTATCGATGATCGTGAGGCCATCCCCCCAGGTGCCAACCCATAGATTTTTCAGGTTGTCTTCCTGAACGCTTAGGACATAATTTCCGCCAATGCTCCTTTTATCGCCTGCCTTATGTATGAAGTGCGTAAAATCCCCTGTTTGCCTGTCCATTCGCTCAAGGCCGCCCCCGTCGGTTCCTAACCACAAATTGCTTCCTGAATCTTCGAAGAGACACCATACATTGTTGTTGCTAAGGCTCTGCGGAGAAGTATTATGCTTATAACGCGTGAATTTATTGGCATCCCTGTTAAAGACATTTACACCGCCGCTATATGTGCCAACCCACATAGTACCCTGTATATCTTTGTAAATAGCGTAAATGGAATTGTTGCTCAGGCTGGTATTGTCGATGTCATCGTGCCGGTAATTGTGAAATGATCCAAGTTCAGGATCCATCACGCTCAGACCGCCATTCTCTGTTCCTATCCACAGCTTGCCGTCTTCATCCCCGCAGATCGTTAATATTGCATTATGCGCAAGGCTATTGTTCCTAAGAGGATCGTTGATAAAATGCCGGAAATTCCTTTGGATGGGATCCCATAATTCCAGCCCGCCCCCCCTTGTTCCTATCCAAATGCGATGCAGCCGGTCTTCGAAGACCTTCATGACGATATTGCAGGAGAGGGATGAATGATCCTTGTCGTCATGCAGGAACCTTGTGAACAGGCCGTTTTTTTTGTTAAAGAGATTGAGCCCGCCATGAGCGGTGCCGACCCAAATTGCGCCCCTGCTGTCTTCAAGGATATTCGTCACGTCGTTGTCGCTTATGCTGCCGGCATCCTTATTCTCGTTGACGTGATGGCTGAAAAGAGCGGTTGCAGGATCGAGCATATCCAGGCCTCCGCCGTCCATCCCGATCCAAATATCCCCGCCGGCATCCAGCATCAGGGAATTAATGATATCGTTGGACAGGCTGCCCGCATTTTTTTTGTCGTGCTTGTACTGTACGAATTTGTTCTTCTCCCGGTCGAATCGGTTGAGACCTCCTCCCCAGGTGCCGATCCAAAGCCTTCCCCGCTTGTCTTCTATAATGCTGGTTATGGAATTATTGCTGATGCTCTTCTCATCCCCGGCGACGTTTTTGTACACGGTGAACGCATAACCGTCATATCTATTCAGGCCATCGCGAGTACCGAACCACATAAATCCAAGGTTGTCCCTTAAAATGCAGGTTGGATTGCTTTGGGAAAGCCCCTGGGCCGTTCCCAAATGTTCGAAGCGGATATCTTGGTCCTGTGCAAATGCTGCAAGCCCGATGGCTTGCCATAAGACAATGATCAGGCAACGGAGGATATTGGCGGCCATGGATGTTCAGGTTTTAAGGCGATATGGCGATAGTGGTTAAGTATTTTACTGGATCGGAAGGCTGATTGTGAAGGCCGCGCCCTTGTCATTTGCTACCTTTATATTTCCGCCATGCGCCGTAATATATTGTTTCACGATTGCTAATCCCAGCCCGGTGCCATTCACCTTCTTTTTCGTTATGAAAGGATCGAAGACCGTTTTGAGAATGTCTTCGGGGATGCCTGGACCATTGTCCCGGATGGTGATCGATAGCCTGCCGGGTGTGGCTTTATCTTCCACGGTGATGTCGATGGCAGGATCCGCTACTTTATGATCCGTCAGCGCATCCATGGCATTATTCACCAGGTTCATGATAGATCTTTTGAGTTTGCTTTCATCGCCGGGTACTGACAACCCGGGTGGGATATGCTTATGGATGGCCACCTGCCCTTTTGAGCCTCGTGCTTCGGCAAGCTTGATGCCCTCATCGATTATTTTGGTTATGTCAACCGGCAACTTTTTTACAGGCGAATCCTTGATGAAATCAAGGAAGTCCTCGAATATTTCCGATGCCTGAGTGCCACACGCGTCGATCATGCCCAGCCATTCGCTTTCTATGTTATCCTGTCGCATCAGATCGGTCAATACAGGGATATTCTTGATCGGCGAACGGAGATCGTGCATCATCATGCTGACCGCGTTGCCTACAGCCGAAAGTTTCTCCTTCTGCAATAGCTTTTCGCCTAATTCTGCATTGCGAATTGCCTTAGCGGCGTTCAACACAAATAATTTCAGCAGGTATAACTTCTCCGTTTTTAATTTTTCATCTTTCTTCAGCACGGCGAAAATGGTATAGTTATCCAGGCGGGCAAGCACTACATCGTCCAATTGCACAACTTCTCCATCGGCTATATTGATCCCTTTGACGCGGGAGATCAATTTCTCCAGGTCCATTTTCCCCTCGATAGAGCCGGTGGCGAATATTTTTTCGTATACGTAATTCTCATGAAGTTTGCCTAACAATGCCATATCGGTTTCTACATAAGTAGCCAGTTGATCAAGTATATTCTGCAGCAAAGAATTGAGTTGTTTCTCATCCAGGCTGATGGAAGAAATGGCTTCGATCAGCTTCTCCAGATTGCGCAGCTTGTTGTAATCGGCGACGGCCTTGGTAGCCAGTTGGGTGATCTCTTCCGATGCATAGGGTTTACAGTGGTAGCCGACATTCTGGCCTGCCCGGGCGATGATATCATCGATAGACCGATCGCTGAATGCAGTCACGAAGATGATCTCCGCTTTGCTGTCGTATTTTCGGATCTCGACGGCCGTTTCCATTCCGTCCCAACCGGGCATGCGCATATCCAGGAAGATAACGGCATAGGGCCGGCCTTCCAGAACTGATTTTTTTACCAGCTCTACCCCTTCCATTCCGTTGGATGCTTTATGAACGGTAAAATTGGGAATATTGCTGGTACGCGCCGTCAGCAAAGACTCTGACGGGGCGTCGAATAAGATGTTGGCTGCCAGGTTAACGTTCACGCTGTCCGTGCTGGCTTTCCTGGGCACAAGGATCTCTTCGATGTTGTCTCTTACCATTTCTTCATCATCGATCACTAAGACTGCGGAATTAGCGGCTTCTTTCATTTTGGTTTGTTTTTTAATTCAGTTGGACGAATACCCGGTGTCTGCGCGGAACCGGCTAATATATTAAATCTGATAGTTGTAAGCGTTCCTCTTCCGGGTCCTTCGCTTGACATGGAGATTACGCCGCCATGGCTTTCGACGATGGCCCGGCAGTTATTCAATCCCAGGCCCGTACCCGAAGATTTGGTAGTGAATCCACGTTCAAAGAGTCGCCCGGCCGTCGCTTCGTCAAAGCCGATGCCATTGTCCCGAACCTCCAGCACCAGGAACAGGGCTTCCGGGCGCATACGTATGGAAATTGCCTTTTCCGCAGCCTGGACAGGCAGGGCTTCTATGCTGTTCTTGAAAATGTTAAGCATGACTTGCATTAACTTGGTCCGGTCGCCCAGGATAGCAGGCGCTTCTGCAGGAATATCCAGGGAAACATGAATATTCCTTTTGTCGATAGAGGCCAGGAGCATGGAGATGCAGTCGTTGACAATACTGCGGAGATTCGTCGCTTTCTTTTCCTGCGATTCATGCCCGGTGACATACTGACGTTGTATATTCAGTATTTCCTGTACGTGCGTAATAAGTTTAAGCTGCTCTGAAATGGATTTTTGTATTTCTTCCTGGCTGGTCTTTTGAACTTCCGCTATACTATTGAGCATGCTTACCGCGGCTCCTGATTTGGCCTCTCCGATAACAGTGGCCATAGCGGTTTGCTGTGCCGTAAAGAAATCGGCCAGATTTTGCAGGTTCTGAAGGTTATTCTGCTCCAGCGAACGCCTGATGCGGGTCAGATACGACCCGAATCCTACTACCGCATTTCCTATGTCATGAAGAACGTCGGAAGCGATCTCGAACTTTCCCTGCGCAACCGACTTGTCCAGCATGGCTGCATCGAGCGAGTCTTGCGCGTTCTTCACCAGCGCCATAAGATGCTGTTCAGATGGAACGGACTGGTTTTCCATGTTTTGCAATTCTTTTGGGTGTTTTGTACGATCGGAAACGAAAAATTGATCCCTTACCGTTATCGCCGCTGACCAATGAATGGAAAATACGTATATCCATATAGAGTTACCTGCGTATCTTCTTATTAGGAAAATAAATAGAAGATAGTTTCCCATAAATAGCGATATCTGCGTTGTAACATTCAATATTCCTATCGGGTATGTCATAAGGTATGAGCAAATCACTAGCAAAAAAGATCAATATTTTTTTATCCGTAGATCAACAGGCAATAAAAGATTATTTTAATGCCCATGATCCGGCGCCCATCTATAAGAGGCAATTGAGCCATGGATTCGAACAATATATTATGACCTCGATCATCGCAGCGAAAAGGAATTCGGTCTTTAATTACAGGGTATGTTGTAAAGAAGAATCGGATACGCAATATATCGAACCGCTTATGTACGCGATCCGGGGGCATTTTTCGGAGAAAAAACTGCTGAGGGACGCCGAATTTGATAAATTCAAGCGGCGCACCTATATGCTGCTCTTTGTTAGTCTGGCAGTCGTCATGGTATGCCATGGCTTGCTGCCCTTATTATTACATGCAAGGGAAAGTATCAGTTCGGGGCTTAGCAACAGCCTGGATGTTTTTAGTTGGGTGATCCTGTGGCAGCCGATCGACAAGCTGATCTTTCAATGGAACCCCTACTTGAAAGCGATTTCCCTGATGGACAGGCTTGCGAAGGCAGAAACGACCGTCATTGAAAATGCAACTTAATTTATTCATCATATCATTGTTATCGTACCATATGGCAAGCTGCCAGCAGCGGACCGGCGTTGAAGAGTTCTTTTATATAGGGCATAACGCCCCTTCTACGGTGGTTCCCAGGATCTATTACCAGGATTACAAGGGATGGTATGGAGAAGCCCGCTATAATTACGAAGAGGCACAGACTTTTTCTCTTTATGGCGGCAAGACTTTTTCTAAACGGGATGACTTGTCTTTTTCTATTACCCCGGTCGCGGGATTTGTATGGGGCAAGCTGAAAGGAGGTTCTGTCGGGGCGAATTTGGAGTTGGATTACGGGAAATTTGCTTTTTGTTCCGCCACGCAGTACACATTTTCTCGGGAAGATCAGCGAGCGGATTTCTTTTTCTCGTGGTTAGAACTGGGGTGTCAAGTGACAGGTAATATTTATGCCGGTCTTGCATTGCAGCAAACCTGTCTTTGGAGAAGCGCTTTGAATTGGGATCCCGGTTTGCAAATCGGCTTTTTGATCAATAAATGGACATTTCCACTGTATATATTTGAGCCGATGGGGGGTAAACGGCATTTTGTTTTGGGAGTAACGAGAGAATGGAACAGGCGGCAAATCCCGGTTCTGAAGTATTGAAAAATGGAAACAGCGGTTATATTAAGTAACAGATCAATAGATAGACTATGAAAAGATTCTTTATTATCTTTCTTGCAGTATGCATCCTTTTCTGCGCCTTGTTGTACCTTCCTATCTGGTGCTTCCTGGCGGGAATATTTGCCTGCATGACCTATATCGCTTACCAGTTCTATCTGGCCCGGCTCCAGTCCATGGAGGCAAGGAATGAAGGATTGGAACAGCAGGTGGAACAGTTGCATACCCAATTGGACCAGTCTATACTCAAGGAGCAAAAGGCGAGCAAAGAAGCCGAACAGGTCAAACAGGCCAAACAGGAATTACTGGCTGTTATGAGCCACGAGATCCGAACCCCGATGAACGGGGTATTGGGAATGCTGGCGCTGCTGACCGAAACAAGTCTAACCCGCGAGCAAAGGGAATATGCGGAATCGATCCGCAGCTGTGGCGAAAGCTTGCTGACTGCGGTCAATGATATCCTGGTGAATGACCTGTTGGATTTTTCAAAATTGGAACGGGACGAAAAACAATTGGAAAATAGGGATTATAGCCTTCGCAACTGCCTGGAGGAAGTATTGGATATGTTTGCTGTCCGGACAGGGGCAGCTGGACTGGAGCTGCTCTATGCTATTGACGAAGATGTTCCCGAACAGATCGTCGGCGATCCCGCTCGCCTGAGACAGATCTTGATGAACCTTGTGGAAAATGCGGTTAAATTCACTCGTCAAGGCGAGATCTTCGTAAAGATACAACTGGCAAACACCAGCAGCGGCAACCCGGCCGAATTGAGGATTGAAGTATGCGACACAGGGATCGGCATAACGGAAGAGCAGGTCAGGCAATTATTTACTGGTATCCCCGGCGGAGCATCCCAAAAAGAAGGCGAAGTTGGAGAAACAGGTTTGGGATTGGTCGTCTGTAAGCGTTTGATAGAGCTGATGGAAGGCCGGATCGGGGCAACAAGTCAGCCAGGGCAAGGGAGCGTCTTCTCGGTCAATATTCCTCTGCATCCCAGTACAAGATCAAAACATAGCCATGTGATAAAGGACCAGATGGTTGCCCTGGAAGGCAAACACATCCTGATAGTGGATGACAATGCATGTCATCGCGCCATCCTGCTCGAACAATTGAAATACTGGAAAATGTTCCCGGCAGCCGCCGATTCAGGGGCGAAGGCGTTGGAACTATTATCTCATCCGGGCGGCTTTGACATGGTGCTTACGGATCTTAATATGCCGGAAATGAATGGCATTCAACTGGCCCGATCCATAAAGGATCGGCAACCTTCGATCCCCGTTATTTTAATGAACCAGGCAGGCGACGATCGCTACAAGCAGGATTCCGATTTTTTCTATTCCGTATTGGTCAAGCCCTTGAGACAATATATGTTGAGAGACCATGTTCTCGGCCTGTTTGCGCATTCGGTAACACCTTCCTCGGGTCAACCGGCGGCGCCGAACCAATTATCGGATGATTTTTCAATACAGTATCCCTTACATATCCTGGTTGCGGAAGATAATCTCATCAATCAGAAAATAGCGATAAAGGTTTTGGCCAAATTGGGCTATCAGCCGGCATTGGCCAGGAATGGCAAAGAGGTGCTGGAAATGGTCAGCCATGAACACTATGACCTGATCCTGATGGATGTACAAATGCCGGAAATGGATGGGTTCGAAGCCACGCGTATGCTTCGCCTCTGCCTGGAAATACAGCCTGTCATCATTGCAATGACCGCTAATGTCATGCAGGGCGACCGGGATGATTGTATGCAGTCCGGTATGGACGATTATATCAGCAAACCCATTGAAATACATGAATTGTTAGCGCAGTTGACGAAATGGGGACAGGCGATCAAGGACAAAAAACGGATCCCCTTGTAGTGCAACCGAAGAAAGGCATTTCCGATTTTAGGTATTGTCCATTAGGGTTTGTTAGGTAATGTAAGTGAATGATCAAAAGGACCATTAAAAAAGGCCAGGGAATATTAATTCATTCGTTTATAAGAGTAGCTTTAAACCCGATCTCGCGATCTGGCAATCTTATAATCCATTACCATGAAGAATTTGTACCCCCTTCTGACTCTGACCTTTTTCGCAGTCCAGGTAAATGCCCAGGTAGGCATAGGTACGGTGTCTCCGAATTCCACCTTGGATGTCCGGGGATCTTTTTCGGCGATGTACCGTTCCTTTTCCGGGCCGACCAGCCTCACAGCAAATGATTATACTGTTGTATTTAACGGGATTTCGGCGGCAACTGCCACTTTACCGGATGCCACGACCTGCCCGGGCAGAACTTATTGCTTGAAGAACTTCAGCGCCGGCCCTGTTCCGGCCCTACTGACTCTGAATACTGTTTCTTCTCAAAAAATAGATGGGTTACTGACCTGGACATTGGACGAATTAAATGAAACGATCTCGATCGGTAGCGATGGTGCGAACTGGGAAGTCATTAATCAGGCCGTTCCCGTAGCCAGCACCGGCACGACAGGGGGATCCTGGAACCAAGGAGGCAACAATACCACGAATACGAAATCGATTGGAACCATCTCCAACTATGATCTGCCATTTATAACGAATAACACGGAAAAAATGCGGATCAATAGCGCGGGGAATGTGGGCATTGGCTCGACGGCTTTTTCCCTTAACCCCGAAGCGCTGCTGGTTTATCAGAATAACGCGACCTCTTTTAACGTGATCGCGGGCAAAGGAAATCTGAATAATTATCTCCAGCTGAATATACAGAATCTGAACAGCGGTACGGGCGCATCTTCGGATGTGGTGGCCACGGCTGATAATGGCAATGAGCTGATCAATTATGTCGATATGGGAATTAACAGCAGCGGAAATACGAGCGCGATCATGGGATCGGCGAATGACGCCTATCTCTACACTGCGGGAAATAATTTCCTGATCGGGACAGGCACGGCCGCTAAAGCCCTGATATTTTTAACGGGGGGCACTTCGCAGGCCACTAATGAAAGAATGAGGATTGATGGAACGGGAAATGCGGGGATCGGTAACAATAGCCCCGCCTATAAGCTGGATGTCAATGGCGCCATTCGCACCGGAAAGGGATCAGCCACCAACGGGTCTCTGATATTCTCGAACAGTTCAAACGCAAATGCGATCACAATAAATTCGGGGGTCACCTCAGCCTCTTATGCATGGACCCTGCCTACCGCACAGGGAGCAAGCAATACTGTGCTCAGCAACGACGGGACAGGCTTGCTTTCCTGGAATACGGTGGCCGGAGCCGCCGGGGCCTGGACGACGACGGGAAATGCCGGAACGACGGCAGGCGCCAATTTCCTGGGCACGACTGACAACCAATCCCTTGTTTTCAAGGCAAATAGCCAACAGGCCGGCAAAATAGACCTACCCTTGAATAACACGATATTCGGATATCAGGCAGGCCAGGTAGCTACGGGTACTAACAATACTTTTCTCGGCTATCAGTCGGGATTGCTGAATACGAGCGGCCAGTCTAATGCTTCAGTCGGTAGCATTTCGATGGTAGCCAACTTAGGCGGCACAGGGAATGCGGCCTTTGGTTATGGCGCTTTGAAAGCGAATACTACGGGCGGAACCAATACGGCCGTGGGTAATTCGGCTGGCGTCACGAATACGATCGGCTCGAGCAATACCTTCATCGGATCGAATGCCGATGCGACCGCAGGAAATCTCAACTATGCGACGGCCATAGGTTATAATGCCAAGGCCGTTTCCAGTAATTCGCTTATCCTGGGTGGTACGGGAACAAGCGCGGCCAATGTGGGGATAGGGAACAATGTATTCAACGCGACCAATCCTGAAAAACTATTGGTGGATGCGGGGGTGACCAGTTCCGTTAATGCCATCGTAGGCAAAGGAACCAACCCTACTTATCTTCAATTGAATATTCAAAATCTGTCAAATGGCACAGGCGCCTCCTCCGACGTGGTGGCGACGGCCGATAATGGAAACGAAACGTCGAACTTCGTGGATCTGGGCATCAATAGCAGCCTAAATTCAAGTGGAGTAATGGGCGGTGGCAATGACGCATATCTCTATACGACAGGGAACAATTTCCTGATCGGTGCGACGGGCGCGACAAAAGCCCTGGTTTTTATGACCGGCGGAACGACCCAATCCACCAATGAAAGGATGCGTATTGACGGGAGCGGCAATGTAGGGATCGGTACCAATAACCCGGCGAATAAGCTGGAGGTCAATTCTGGTACCGGTGGTGTATCCGGATTGCGACTCAAGCAGCTCCCTCCGGGCGCCGTCTTATTCATGAGCGCTACGGCTGACGTAACACAGAATAATAGTAATTTCTTTTTTGACGCGACCAACTACCGGTTAAGTGTTTCAGCCGGGGTCACACCGGCTTCGACCCTGCAGGTGGGTGGGTCTCTGGGAATGGCTATCGTCACTAAGACGGCTAATTATTCCGCATCGGTCAATGACTATACCATCCTTTGTAACAATACTTCGGGGGCCATCACTATCAGCTTACCTACCGCCGTGGGAATTACCGGAAGGATCTATGTCATCAAAAAAATCTCCGCAGCCGGGAATAATGTGATCGTAGCCGGGTTCAGCGGGGTGGAGACCATCGACGGCAACATCACTAACACATTGACCGCTCAATATTCAGATATTACGATCCAGTCAGATGGGACTAGCTGGTATATTTTATGATAAACAAAACATGCGCCCGACTTATAATACGTAACACTCAAAGATCCAATTTATGAAATTCCTCCTTAGTCTTTTGATTGCCAGTTCCTTTACCATCACCGGTTTTGCTCAGGTCGGCATCGGCACCGTCTCTCCCAACTCCACGCTGGATGTGCGGGGATCGTTCTCAGCTATTTACCGGTCGTTTTCGAGTGCGACAAGTATCACATCAAATGACCATACCGTGGTGTTTACTGGCAGTTCGTCTACGACGGCCACGCTTCCGGATGCGACCACCTGCGCCGGGAGGATCTATTATATAAAGAATTTCAGTGCCAGCCCGATCACGCCTACCTTGACTGTCAATACCGTGTCTTCCCAAAAGATCGACGGGATTGCTTCCTGGATACTGGATGAGCCCAACGAGGCGGTCATCATGAGCAGTGATGGCGCCAATTGGGATATTCTTAGCGAGGGTGTGCCCTCCGCCGGTTCCTGGAATCAGGGCGGCAATAGTGTCACCGGAATGAAATCCCTGGGGACGATCTCCAACTTTGACCTTCCCTTTATTACCAATAACACGGAAAAAATGCGGATCATGACTACTGGCTATGTCGGTATCGGATCAACGGCTTTTTCCGCTAACCCCGAAGCCCTGCTGGTCTATCAGAACAATGCGACCTCATTCAATGTGATCGCGGGCAAGGGGAATCTGAATAATTATCTCCAGTTGAATATACAGAACCTGAACAGTGGCACGAGCGCATCTTCGGATGTGGTAGCCACGGCCGACAATGGCAATGAGCTCACGAACTATGTGGACATGGGGATCAATAGCAGCGGGAATACCAGTGCAGTCATGGGTTCGCCCGATGATGCGTATCTGTACACGGCGGGGAATAATTTCCTGGTCGGGACGGCCAATGCCAGCAAATCCCTGATATTCCTGACCGGCGGCACCACTCAGTCCACGAACGAACGGATGCGTATCGACGGAACGGGCAACGTGGGCATCGGAACAGCAGCGCCTTCTTATAGATTGCAGGTAAATGCCTCATCCAATCCCCTTTTCCTTGGCGGGGTTCAGACAGGGCTGGGCACGGATAGTATTTTAACGATCATCAACGGGGTCGTCCGAAAATTACAACCCGGCGCCCTGGTCACTTCTTCCAGCAATGCCTGGTCATTGGTCGGGAACGCGGGGACCAATCCGGCGTCTAATTTTTTCGGTACCACGGATGCACAAGCATTTATATTCAAAGAAAATAACAGCCAGGTCGCTCGATTCGAAAATACTTCGATCGCCCTGGGATCGGGCGCCACAACGGCCAATTCCCCTAATTCATACGCCTTGGGCACCGGGGCCAATATCGGGTTCAACAAATTAAATTCCGTAGCGATCGGTACAAATGCAGCCGTCACTAACGATAGTGCCTTCGCCATCGGAACGGCCGCCGCCACCAGCGGTCAGAATGCTTTTTCTGTAGGTTCGGGATCCCAGGCGAATAGTCTCAATTCATTTGCGATCGGCCGCAACGCCTACGTAGGATATAGTATTACGGACGGGGTCGCGATCGGCACCAATGCTACCGTCGGCGGCGCCAATGCCATTTCCATCGGCAGC
>OLLP01000552.1_pt1 | contig 18384 bp, 17 predicted proteins | sample 1604561 | NCBI WGS metagenome assembly OLLP01 (sample SAMEA104055722, study PRJEB20765) | soil metagenome | isolation source: soil | reverse complement strand
TCGAAATAAGCGAGACTATCCGGCTGCGGTACGGGTGGGAGAAAGCCGCCGTCAAGTTGAACGAGCTGATCTGGAAAAAGGTTGGGTGAAAACCGGCCTTCCGGCACGCGATCCGCGGAGACATGATCGCCTGAAGCGACGAATTGGGGGGCGGTGAATGGGGGCGATCAACGGGCGCTGATGCGGGTCGCCTGATAGGTATAGAAATTTTCCGACATCAAAATGCTGTTCTCAAAACTGCTAATGGCCGCGAACCCAAACCTGTTGGCGCCCAGCTCGATCTCTTTTATATCCAGTTTCCTGTTCGAGATAAGGATAAATTTATCCAGTCTCTGCAAATGGGCCGCGCAGTTCGTTAGCTCCTGTTCGATCGTTCGTCTCGGTCTGGGGAAATAAGAGACTTTCCAATATACCCAGGAACCCGGCTGGTCAATATCGAGATAAAAGACCGGTCTGCCCAGGTAGGCACTCAGCATGGGGCCTGCATTATAACCATCCACCGTAACTTCCTCGCCAGCCAATCCCTGATCCTGGATATAGTTTATGGCATTCTTCGCCTGGGTAAAAGGCCGCCGGTAATCCTGCTCATATGCGAAGATGCCGGACAGAACGTGGAGTACAAGCAGGGCAATAAAAGAGCATCGCAAAATTTGTTTCATGGCCGGAGGGCCGGGTAATTGGGACAAAGAGAAAGGGTCCCCCGCGCTATTCCCCGCCATCCAGCAGGCTGCCAGGAAATAGATATAGACCATTCCAAAATACCGCGCCGCCGTCATCTGGGCGACCACAAAACAAAACACCAGGATAAAAAGGCTGCTATAATAGAACAGCAGGGATTTCCTGAATTTCCGCAAAACGATAGCCGGGTAGGCGATGAAGCATAAAAAAAGGATATCCCGTATGACGGGCCCTATATTCCTGTCCTGGAGCCAGGAGGTATTCCAAAAATGGCCGCCAAAGACCTGGGGAATCGGCAACCAGCCCCTGATCACAGCATAGGCCGCAAAAGTCAGGTTTCTCGCGGTGACCCAATCCGCGGGATTGACATGATACATATTGTCTTCCTTTGGAGTCCGGGTCTGTATGATGACGCAAATAAAGCCCGCCAGGAAAATAAAAGCGAACAGGGCGTAGCGCGCCGTGAACCATTCTTTTTTCTCAATATATTCCCATGACAAGTAAAAGAAAATGCCCATGGCCGCAAAGGCGAAAAACAGATGCGTGTTACACATGAGGAACAGGAGCATCCCGATCCACAGCAAATTTTTTCGCGGATCGCGCATCAGCAGGCAACAGAGGAATAGCAGCAGAATCCCCGGCGCGTAGTTCCTGCTGATCAGGTCGTATTCGAAAATGAAATAGTAACCACAAAGCGCCAATATTTTGACCGGCAGGCTGAACGGCGCATAACGCAAAAAAACAAAAGCCGTGCAGGCGGCGATCATCAGGTGAAATACCTGCATGCCTATATAGCTTGAGGTAATATAATGTGTGATCAGGTAAAGCATTCCATTCCAGAGCCTGGGATGCCCGTCATAACGCATATTATAGTACATCTGGGGTAAGGAATGGCTGTCCCTGCCGATCAGAAAATGCTGGGCCTCGTCCAGCCATAGTTCATGATGCGCCATCCCGATGATGCTGACGAGCAGATAGATCGCCAGCAAAAACAATACTTGCCGGATGGGAAGGGGCGCCGGAGAAATCGGCGAAGAAGTCATTGTATCGATCGGGCGATGATCAGGCACGCGGTGAGAGGTTGAGATAGCAAACGCATTTGACACAAGTATCATTGGTATCCATATCCAGGGATTTCCGGAAATCTACGGCTTTTTCGCTGTTCAGGATATCGGCCAGTGAGCCCTCGTGGATATTGCCCAGGGAAGCATGAAAAAAACAAGGCCGCACCGTTCCGTCCGCCTCTACTACGGCGGATACCCAGGGGGCATTGCATTTCTTATAAGGGAAGGGGTTCAGCCCATATTGTGCGCTGTAATATTCCCCTATCTTGCTCAGCTTAGCCGGAGACTCGGCAATAAATCCCGTTGCGAAATGGGCCGCATGATCCCTCAGGATCGACCCGATGATCTTTTTTAATTCGGATAATTCTTCCCTGGCGGGCAGGATCTCGTGTTGCCGGGGCTCGTCCCAGGGATTGGTCCTGTTGAATGCCTCGCTGCTCACGTCCGCGGGCAAAAAACTGAGCTGATCCAATCCCATGGCAGCTCCCGCCTGGATGATCGCGGGCCAGCTCTTGAAATTCAAGCGGTGAATGACGGTTCGGGCAGTGATCCGAAAGGAAGGGTTTAGCGAATGTATGTGCTGAACGCCTTCCTTCAGCTTTCTGAAGGCTCCCGGAATGTTGCGGATGGTATCGTGCAAGGGTTCGTCCCCATCGAGGGAGACAATGAGGTCGTCGACCCATTCCAACAAAGATGTGGCATGCCTGGTAAGCGACAGGCCGGTGGACAATAGGGTGATCTTAATGTCTTCTTTTTTCAGGATAGCGCAGAACCTGAAAAAATTGGGGTTCAGCAGGGCCTCGCCTCCCGACATGAGCACCTGGCGGGTACCCAGTTTCTTCAGGCTGCCGAGCAGCCCTTCTATATCCTTTTCGGTAAGCTGTTTTAAGTTGTGGTTCCCTTTCCAGATATCGCACATGACGCATTTGCAATTGCAGGCGCTATGGGGCATGAGGATCACGATCGGCAAGGCGGAGATACGATCCGTTTGCAGGGTCCGGTAACGCTTGAAGGTATGGAGTAGCGAAGGGGCGTTCATGCCATGGATCATTGTTTAGTTATCCGTATCCACGGAAAAGGGTCTTTTTTTCTCAACAGCCTGCTTCGGAAAGAATGCGGATCGTAAGCGACCTTATAATGAAATGATCGCAGATCGATACGGCTATGATGAAAATAAAAATCTGCCATTTCGGGGTATCCAAGCGAGGAATAATAAGCGATCGTCCTTCTTTTTGCCTTGTCTATCTCCTGCGCGCGGTAAAACGGAGTATCGGCGATATGGATCTCCCCTCCCGGTCGAAGATACATAAGGGAAAAATGGATGATCTTCTTAAAGGAAGAAAAATATTGGATGCTGGCGGCGAATAGGATACAATCGAATTCGCTATCGGACAGTATGCCCGAGCGGATATCCCCGTGAATAAAGACCAGGTTCGGATCGTCGCTGAACACCCTCGCCGCCTGTTGCAATTCGGTGAAATTGATATCGACCCCGGTTACCTGTGTTCCGGGTATCCCCGCGAGCTGGTGGGAAAGCCAGCCATTCCCGCACCCTATCTCCAATATATTCAGCGATCGCTTTTTGCCGGCCAGGTAGCGGATCAGGCGTTGGCTCGACCGTTTGCGGATCTGCCATTCCTGGTAATGCGTATGGTCGGCGTCGATATCGGGTAGTTTTTGCAGATCCTCGTCGGTATACAACCTGTTCTCGAGCCCCCTCGTCGTGATGTATTTTTTTTCGAACAGGATATCCCCCGGCCTTCCCCGGCCCGGGACCTGTATGTTGGTCAATATGGAAGAGTCAGGCAAACTCATTTTATTGTTTTTTAAAACCCCTGTATCTCGGGCTGCCGGTATTTCCAGAGCCTGTGCAGGATCTTTATTTCATAAGGGTATTTATAAAGGCTGGCTTTGTAGCGCAGCCCGGAGAGCAGGTGGATCATCCGGCGTTTGAAAGAATTCAGGCGTATATCCGAAACGGTGGGATAATAGCCGTTCAGCACCGTCTCGAAGTTCCGGATCCTTTCGATCATTTCAGGAGTGAGCCAGGGTGTCAGGGGGTTCTTCCGCATGTCGAATTTCTCCCATTGGGGGCTGACCCAATCCTCCAGTGTCCGGGGGTATTCGAACCCGCTGGCCAGCACCTGCTGATAAAGCTCCGAACCCTCGGTCGGAACGGGGCTGTAAGTATACAGTACGATCTCCGTTCTCGGATTGACCGCCTTGACGCTCTTTATAAAATTAATGTCGAACTCGATCTGCGCCATGACCTCTTCGGGGGTCGGGGCAGGAGTTCCCAATACGAACGAATATTCGGGTATGATATCGAATTTCTTCAATCTTTCCGCGAAACGCACGATCTGCTCGCCCGTCTGGGTGCCTCCCTTGTCCAGTTGCTTCAATACGGCGTCGTTACCACTCTCGGCGCCAAAGAAAATGATCTTGCAACCCGCCTCCCTGATCAGGGCCAGGGACTCGTCCTTGAATTTATCCATGGTGTCGATCCGGGCCATGCCCCACCAGGACATCTTTTCCGGCCGGACCAGGCGGGAGAACTCCACTACGCGCTTTTCCGATACAAAGAAATTATTGTCGTGAAATTCGATCGCGTCGGCGCCCCAGCGATCCTTGATATATTTAACATCGCGGTATACATGTTCGGCGGACTTGGCCTTCCATCTCGCCTCATAGGTCGGAACCACCGCGCAGAAAGAACAGGTGAACGGGCAACCGATGCTGGAATGATAGGCCAGCGTCTTATTTCCCAGGTAGGTCTTTCCAAGGTATCTCTCTATCGGATAGAGTTCAGCCAGCTTGTTATAAGGCAGCGGCGGCAGCGTATCCTGCTCGATCAGATCCTGTTTGGGTGTCTTTAACAGCTTATCACCCGACCTGTAGATCAGGTTCTTGATAAGTTCATAGGGTGTATTGCTCTCCAGCGCCCGGAGCAATTGGGGAAAAGCATGATCGCCGGGCCCGTTAATGACAAAATCCACAAAGCCGGAATTTAACACGACTTTAAAATGATTTGTCGGGAAATAGCCCCCCCAGATCATGATCGAATCGGGAAAATCCTGTTTTATCTGTTTGGCGAAGGGAATACCCTGTTTGGCCTGCGGGCCGGGCATGATCGTAAATCCGATGTATTTGTATTCGCCGGTCGCCAGGTATTCGCTGATCTTCCCATAGGGATCCGATTCGCGGTTGCCATCCACAATCACCCACTCAAAAATACCCTCTATCGAAGCCGCGATATTCATAATAGAATTTGGCACCCGATGCTTTGCCGTCGCGCTGGTCGGATTGAATAAAAGGACTTTATTCATATTGAGGAATACTTGATTTGGTATTTGATTTGTATCTATATTCGCGATTCTATCCATAAATAACGCTAATTTTTCAGTAAGGGATGCCTCTATTTGACAGGTTTATGCAGTATTTAACCCCCACCCGCAAAAAAGAGGTGGAACCTGCGCTGGCCTATGACCAATGGTCGTCCGGCTATGACAGCCAGCCGGGTAATTTAATGTTGGCGCTTGATGAACAATTATGTACGGGATTGCTGTCGGAAACGATCATTAATGGCAGAATGGTTGCAGATATTGGGTGCGGGACAGGGAGGCATTGGCCAAAAATAATGGACAAAAAGCCTGGCAGGCTGATCGGCCTGGACGTGTCCGCCGGGATGCTCGCCATGCTAAGGCAAAAATACCCAACGGCCGAAACGGAACTCCTGACCGATCACCGGTTGCCAGGTCTGGCCAACGAGAGCTGCCACCTGATCCTCTCCACGCTGACCATCGCGCATATCCAACATATCGGGGCAGCCCTCAAAGAGTGGCGCCGGGTGCTGAAGCCTGACGGCGATATCCTGATCACCGACTATCATCCCGATGCCTTGACCAAGGGCGGCCAGCGGACATTCCGGCACAATAACAAAACGGTCGCCGTTCGCAATCATATCCATCCCGTCGCAAAAATACAGGAGATCGCCGGGCAATTGGGCCTGCAAACCGTCCATCTCACTGAGAAAAAGATCGACGATTCGGTAAGGCCTTTTTATGAGCAGCAACAAGCCCTTCCCCTGTTCGAGCGTTTTTACGGGGTGAATATCATTTATGGCCTTCATTTAAAAGCATGAACTTAAAAGATCTGACCATAGCGGGTACAGATGGCTTAAAAGATATCCTGATCGAAAATGAGAAGATAACCGCCATTCGCGATGCCGCGGAAGATACGGTCGAACAGGCAGGCTTTCGGGCAGTGGCCAGACGGGCCGATCCTCTTTCAGCGGGGGGTGCTCCGGCCCCTCTTTCGCTATCTTTCTCCGGCGCCATCGTCTTTCCGGGACTGATTAACTCGCATGACCATCTCGACTTCAACCTTTTTCCGCCGCTGGCGAACAGGGTCTACAGGAATTATAACGAATGGGGGCCGGATATTCATAAACAGAACAAGCAGGAGATCAACGCGGTATTGAAGATACCGAAGGCCCTAAGAACCCAATGGGGGGTTTATAAGAACTTACTGAACGGCGTAACCACTGTAGTCAATCATGGTGAGCGGCTTGTTACGAATTTCCCGTTCCCCGGCTCCCGCCAGGAAGGAGGGGGAAAGAAGGGCGATGGGCCGGTCACGGTATTTCAGGATTGCCATTGCATACATTCCGTCGGGTTCGAGAGAAATTGGAGGTGGAAGCTCAACCGTCCTTTCACGGGGGCTGAGCCTTTTGTGCTGCATGTAGGGGAAGGAACGGACAAGGAGGCCGGGCAGGAGATCGACCAGCTCCTCCGCTGGAATCTTTTTAAAAAGCCATTGATCGGTATCCACGGCGTCGCTATGCGTGAGGATCAGGCCAGCGGATTCAAGGCCCTCGTATGGTGCCCCGTCACCAATTTCTTTCTACTGGGGCGAACGGCGCCGGTTGGACGCTTAAAGAACAGGCTGCCGATCCTATTCGGAACAGATTCGACCCTGACCGCCGGGTGGAATATCTGGGAACATCTCCGTTTGGCCAGGGAGCAAAGACAACTGACCGACAAAGAATTAATGGATACGCTCACCATTAACCCCAGGGCTGCCTGGGGATTGACCGATCGCGGAGAATTGGCGCCTGGCCGTGTAGCCGACCTGGTCATAGCGCGGGCCAAAAAGGGCCTTAGCGGCATGGATGCTTTTTACGGTGTGGATCCAGAGGATATTTTATTGGTGCTTCGACGAGGCAGGATACGGCTCTTCGATGCATCCCTTTATGACAGCCTCTCCGGGGACGACCATGCGACCGAAAACTTCTTCCCGGTCATCATCGGAGATAAATCTAAATATGTAGAGGGCGATCTGCCTGGTCTCGTGAAAAAGATCAGGGAATACGATCCGGCCGTTTCCTTTCCTTTTAGGATCGAATGAGCCCTTATGTTTCGCATGAGGCTCTTAAACCAAGGGGTAACTGAAACCCCTGGCCTTCTGGTGAAGATACAGCAGGTAATGGATATGATACAAGTGCGGCGTATCCGGCTTAATCCTGGTCTCCCCTACAGGGACCCCCCACATCAACATATGGCTTCCCAGGTTCATCGTCCTCAGTATCTTTATCTCCTTATAGCCCTCCACGAAATCGGGGATCCAGAATCCAAACAGTTGACTGGGAAACACACCGAAAGCCAAATCTCCTATCGGGGGCGGGCTGCTGCTATGGTGGCTGCCCAACCCGTAGATCGTCTCCTTGCATTCATAGGGCAACTCGGAAACCACTATTTTTTTTGCCTCGATGATCCTGGCAAGCGCTGTATTGGTGTGCCTTAATCCAAATACATATCTTCCTGCCTGCGGAATATCTCCCAGGAGATCCATCGGAAAAATATTATAGTACCCTTCTTCCCGGAAAGAGATGAGCCTGACCCGCCGGGGATAACTATACGCCGCTACCAAGGATCTCAGTTTGGAGAAGGTCAGGCCGGGTTTCTTATAGTATTTGGAATAGATCAAACGTGTCCTGATAAAATTAAGATGATGGATCCGGCAGGTGTTCAGCCTGAACAAGAACAGGCGGCCTCCTTCTTCTTCGATCTTATCCACCAGATCCAATTGCAATGCGGCTAAGGAGTGCTTGCCCGGGTCTGCTCCCGGGTGGCAAGGCTCGTCCCTGAAATACATCATGCAACGCGCCGCCTGGTCGGGAGCCTGTCTTTCTTTGTCAAGCCAGACGCCAAAAACGACCGGGTCCAGGCATAGCAGCCAATGATCCCGGGAAATATCGATCGGCGGCGCCTGGTCACCACACTGCAAATAGACCCTTTCCCTTATCTCACCGTCAATCCTTATCGTGGAATATTCCCTGATATCCGCATCTCCGAATATGATCTTTCTATAGAGCTCTTTCATTTTCGTGTCAGATGAATTAATGAAAATACGGATCCATAAAGTGATTCCCGGCTGGAAAAATAAAAATGCGGACCGGTCGCCTGGCGGATCGCTTTCGCCGAATGTATATAGACCGTTTGCCGTCGATCCTTATAACTGATGTCCAGGGTTTCGGCCTTAAGACCGGCAAAAGAACGTAGCTCATTGCGCATTTTAGGTCTCAGCAACAAGGCGATCAGGTGACCCCCGGGCCTCAGCACGATGGCGAGACTCCTGAACAGCATCTCGATGTCCTGTATGCAATTGATGACCGCGAAATTAGCGAGAATGGCGTCCACCTGCGGGGTAAAAGGTGGATTATCAGGCCATCCCCTAAAATCCGTCGTCGTTGAGGAAAGAAAATCAACCCGGCCATGAGCGGTCTTTCCCTGTTGACGAAGGATAGCCTGCTCCTTCATACCCGTCGAAGGCTCGCAAAAGATCACCGGGTAATGATGATCCGTAAGCCATCCCAGGTCGGCTCCCGTGCCCCCTCCGAAGTCAAGCACCCGGCTCCCGGGCGCGATCGTGCTTAAAAATTTGTCGCTTACTATTTTTCTCACGATCGCATTGGAATGAGCATTATCCATCAAGGCATCGTAGTCGCCCGCTATTTCATCATAATACGCGATATTTTTCACTTCATTTTCGGGCATAAGACAAGATAAACGGTTATAAAAATAGTAATTTGGCTGATCAACGAAAACCCGGCATGGATGAAGTTCGTATTTGTAAGCCATAATTATTCGCCGGACATCCATTCTCCCGAAGATTGGTTCGAACGGATAAAAATATACGCCGGCAGCCTGACCTGCCTGAGCAAGACACATTCCGTTACCCGTATTGAACGGATCGATTATACGGGAAGTTGCCTGCATGATGGCATTCAATATCATTTTGAAGATTACGGCAAAGGAAAATTGTTCTTTCCCTGGAAATTACATTGCGATGTACGTCATTTAAAGCCGGACATAGTAGTCGTTGCAGGATTGCATTATCCCCTCCAGGTGATTCAATTACGCCTGCGTCTGGGCCGGAAAGTTAAGATCATCGCGCAACATCACGCGGAAAAGCCCTTTACGGGCATAAAAAAATATTTACAGCGATTGGCCGATCATTGTATCGACGCCTATTTTTTTAGTTCGAAGGCCATGGGCGGGGATTGGGTGCGCAAGGGCAATCTTGGCTCATTCGCAAAGATCCATGAGGTCATGGAAGTTTCGTCTGTCTTCCACCCGACGGATCGGGCGGCTGCGCGATCGGAAACGGGCATGACGGGTACGATGGATACGATGAACGCGACGGACACGACGACTGCGACGGCTGCGAACGGAAACCCGGTCTTTTTATGGGTCGGCCGGCTGGATGAGAATAAAAATCCGCTGATGGTCGTAACCTCTTTTTTGCAATTTGCCGCAACCCGATCCGAAGCGCGTCTGTATATGATCTATCATACGACAGAATTGTTGGATGAGATCGAAAGATTGCTGGACAGTCAAAAAGGCGGATCCGGCGCGATCGTCCTGATGGGAGCGCAGCCTCATGTGCAGATGGGAGAATGGTATAACAGCGCGGACTTCATCATCTCGGGTTCCTGGTATGAAGGCAGCAGTACGGCGATCTGCGAGGCGATGTCCTGCGGATGCATTCCGATAGTCACCGATATATTCTCCTTTCGCATGATGACCGGCAATGGGCGTTGCGGGCTGCTGTATGAGGCGGGCAATGGACAAGCTTTACTCGGATCGCTGGAAAGAACGGAGAAAATGGATATGGCCGAAGAACGTCGCAAGGTATTGGAGCAGTACCGGTCCAGCCTTTCTTTTGAAGCGATAGCCGGCAAGATCCAGGAGGTCGTGGCGTCGCTCTAAGTTGCCGTTTCTTTCCGATCGAATAGTTGCATCATCTTTCGGGCGCTGTCATCCATGGAATAGACTAATACCGGGGTATGATCCGCCCGGGGATCTTCCAGGACGCCCATGACCAGATCCGGCATGTCGTTACCTCTCTCTGCGATATGCCAGTGCCCGACGGCGGAAGTCATTGCGCGGCGAAGGCTGATCACATGCGCCCCGGCATACAAAGCCTCCAGGCATACCCCGCTGAACCCTTCGTAGGAGGAAGGATGAAGAAGGACCCGGGCACGCTTCATCAGCCGCAGCACTTCCTCGTGGGGCTGCTCCCCCACCAGTGTTATATGCTTCTCCAGCCCCTTCTCCCGGATAGCGGCGCGTAAACGGGCCTCTTCCGGGCCTTTTCCGCAGATAACGCTCCGGACTCCGGGCAGACGCAGCGCCAGTTCGCCGATGATGGAGAGAAATAGATCGTATTGCTTCAGCGGAATGAGCGAGCCGACACCCAGCACATCGATATCCCTCTCCGGCTGAACGGAAGGATAGATAGAAACGTCGATCCCATTGGGTACAAGGTATTCAGGAAGCACTCCATAATTTTTATTAAATTCTTCCGCCAGCGTATCGGACATCGCAACCAATTCCCCCGCCAAGGGCCTCATGAAAGGAATATAGCGGTTGCCCTTGCGCGCATCCTGACCCAGTATCCAGGTAAAATGCCTGACCCCATATTTCCTGCCGAACCGGCTGCCCACTAACGCAAGCCCCGTGCACCAGAAGCTGAGCAGACCCAGGATCTCCCCTTCCCGCCTGATCTTATTCAGCATTCGCCATACCCGGATACCAATGAGCAGTTTTTTTATCTTTCCCTTCTTCCATCCATGGAAAGGAATGACCCTGTTCTGATGCCATAAATAGGGTTCTTTGCTAAAAGGATATTCAAATGCCAGGATCAGGATCCGCAAGCCGGGATACAAGCGGTTCAAAGCCTTTACAAAGGCCTGCTGGGCGGGGAGACAGGTACTGTCATCCTCATCCCTCGGAAAGCCAGGTGTCAGGATCACCAGGGTTCGGGGCTCAACACCCGCTTTGTTAGATTCCAGGTTCATTCAATGACACGATTTTATTGCAAAAAGACAAACTCTTTTTATTGTGGGTGATCATCAGGATGATCTTGCCCGATTGTGCCAAGTTCCTGCAATGATTAAGCATTTTTTCCTCCGACGCCTCGTCGAGCTCGCTGAAAGGCTCGTCCAGTATGATCAGGTCGGCTTCCTTGTACAAGGCCCTCGCGAAAACGATCCGCTGACGCTGACCGCCGCTTATATTCTTGCCGTTCTCTGTCAATTGCCTATCCAGGCCCAAGGGGAAAACTCCGGCTAATTCTTCCAGGCCCGAGAGTTGGATCACCTCGTTCAATTTCCGGAGATCATCGGCCTCTTCATACAGAACGATATTCCGTAGGATGGAATCGTTGATCATGAAGGGTTGTTGCTTAACATAGGAGATAGATCCCCAGTATTGCTGCCGGTCGATCCCATTCGTGGCGGCGCCGTTCATCGAAATGGTTCCTGCACAAGGATCCGAAAACCCCAGCAACAAGTTCACCATAGTAGTCTTTCCTTTACCGGATATTCCGGACAGACCTATAAAATCCCCCCGGGTCATGACCAGGGAAATATGTTTCAGAACGGGCTCTCCGGTATACCCGAAAGAAACTTCTTTGAATTCAACAGACGATATCCCGTTCTTCATCTGCCCTCTTTTAATCCGCCTCCCCGCCTGATCTTCTGCCTGGTCGTGAGCGGTGAAGCCGTAGGCCCTTATCTGCCCTACACTGTTCAATATTTTTACTATTCCGGGAATGATCTTATAAGCCGCCCCTAAAAAAGCACCGATGGTTATCATTTGAACCGTGCTCGCGTTCCCCATGTACGAGTCGATGAAGATGAGCACAAAAAAACCGAATACCGCAAATATCTCGATGAGTTTCGAAGGCATGTTTTGAATGACCTGCTGGCTGGCCAGGAACTGGTTGAACCTTGCCTGGTACTTATGATACCGGCTGGCGAAAAATTCCTTCCGATCATAAATATTCTCCTCGATGAAGCCGGCCAGCGCCTCCTGAAGATATTGCAGGGTCATTTCGCTTACCGGCCTGGCCGTTTTACGAACGGTGCTCATCCGCCTTTTTATTAGATATCCGGTCAGGATGATCGGCGGCGTAAGAATGACGAAAAGCAAAAGGAAGAGAACGGGTTTAAAAACGATCGTAGCTATGATCGTGATGAGCACCAGCAGGAACTGGCTGACGATTTGTTGAAATCCTCCGAGTACATGATGGCCGAATTCGATAGGTTGCTGGCTGATCTTGCGCGTATGCACCGAGGAATTAATGTTGACATAATCGGCATAGCTCCCCTCCAGGTAATTCAGCAAATTCTTTCCGGAAAGCCTGGAAGCCACCCCATAGACGAATTTCAATTGCATACGCAGAACCATGAAACCCGCCAGGTTCTTCATGCTGAACAAGATGAAAAAGGCGCCGATCATGAGGAGGGGATAATTATTGAGCAGAGCCAGGGGAAAATAAGATAAGGGGGCCGTATGGCGGCCTTCGGTATAAAAATGGACGATGTATAGCAGTGCTACCAAAAAGGCGATATCCAGCACGCTGATAATCACATCCGATAGGATAAGTTTCCCGAGCACGATCTTTTCGCGCCGGTCGAGGATACTGAAAATATCTTTTATGATCTTTTTCAAGTTCTCAAAGTTAATGGATATTACCTCTTTCCCTCAGAAAGCCGCGGCGCAGCCCGGATAGCAAGTGCCTCCACCTGTCGCCATTTGTCAGCGCACGGCCCAACTGCCCGGCTGCCTCCAGATAGCTGCGTTTTCTCATATTCCTTACCGCCGATTCGGTCAAATGATATGCGAATTGCCTGCGGGCTATGCGCGCAAGTTCCTTTTCGGGCTGCGTGCTGCCGGCATGGGCCTTTAGGAAATGCAGGTAGGCATATGCCGTGCGGGCGTTGCCACCATCATAGGAATTCCCTCCCCTCCCCTTATGCTCCCTTATCCTCATCAGCCGTTCCGGCGAGGCTATCACCTCCGCCCGCGAGGCAAGCCTGAGCGCAAGGTCATAATCTTCGCGATAATTCAAAAGGGGTTCGGTATCGAACCCCCGGAGTTCATCAAAAAGAGTTCGTTCGACCATCAACGTACCCATATTTACCGACGCCTCGGTAGTGAGAAGCTCCTTAACGATCCATCCTGAAAAAGGAGTGAATGCCCCAGCCCTGAGCGGCGCAGCCTGTCCTGCGTCGTTCATCATTTCATAGCCGCCATAGATCCAACGTTTCCCTTCTTTTTTCAAGAGGTCTAACTGTATGTCCAGCTTTTGAGGGATCCACAGATCGTCTGAATCCAGGAACGCGATCCAGGCGCCTGAACCTGCCCTGGCCCCCGCATTCCGGACTGTTGCGACATTCCCGCTATGCGGCAATGCCAGCACCCGGATACGCGGATCCGTCATCGATAGGATATGTTCTACCGTATCGTCCTGCGAACCGTCATCCGCGACGATCAGTTCCCACCTCGTATAGGTTTGCGCCAATACCGATGCTATGGCTTCCCTGACAAGCATGGAACGGTTATAAGTGGGAATGACTATCGTAACCAGCGGATGTTCGGAAAAGTTCGCATTACTCATTTCTTATACTTTTCTATTACTGACATGATGCAGCCATTTGATCCAACCCGGCGGAAGGAAACTCGCCGCCAGGATCGCATAATTATCCAGGCGGAAGGGATTGAGCCGTATCGTCTTCAGGATATGTCCCCTGGCCTTTCCCGGCTGATAATTGTCGACAAGGAATTTTTTTCCGCAGAGCGCATGATAAGACCCCTCCTTTACCCTCCGGGTATCCTGGCTTTTTATGATATCCAGCAGGGCCAAGCCTTCTTCTTCCGTGACCCTTCCTCTTTGAATGATCCCCCATTTAATCTTTTGGAAATGCCTGCCCCTCCATTTGTCATCGATCGTGACAGAAGCCGGGTTGTACCGTACTCTGACCAGCCTTTCCCGCAGATTATTGAATTTTCCGGCGGTTTCCAGTTTTACCCATAGCAGGTAATCTTCAAAATTATGCGCATAAGGCGAGTATCCGCCCGCCTGCAGCACTTCCTTTTTTTTGTACATGACGCTGGAATGTATAAAGGGGCAGATCCGCTCCATCTTCTCCAATATTTCCTGATGTGAATAAGCGACACAACGATAATTAAAAAGATGCTCTCCTTTCTCTGTCATATACTCCACCTCGCCGCCCGTCAGCACATAGTCGGGATTTGCGTCAAGGAAAGCAGTCTGCCTCGAAAGACGCCGGGGCAGGCAGCTATCGTCCGCATCGAAACGGGCAATATAATAGCCGCGCGCTTCCGACAGGCCGGCGTTGAGCGCGGCGGAAATACCCCTGTTCTCCTGAATCAACACGCGTATCCGTCCATCCCGAAACCCATCGATGATCTTCCTCGTATCATCCGATGAACCGTCGTCGACGATGAGTAGCTCGTAGTCGGAATAATCCTGTTCCAGCACCGACCGGATCGCTTCGCCGATATATTTTCCGGCATTGTAGGCGGGCATTAGCACCGTTACCCTTGGTTCAGCGTTCATGACCGCCCCCCTCTTTAATATCCAGGAATATCATACATTCGAATAATACGACGATCGATAATTGTTCAAACCAATAACCCGTAAGAAGGCCGGCGGACAGCATGAACAATAGCGGAACCCCATAGGATAGCCGTCTGATATGCCGGACAAAAAATCCTATATAAAGAAATGCGAATATGGCAAGGCCAGCCAGGCCATATTCGGCCACTAGCTGGTCATATACGCAATCCGGCGCATTGAGCATCGAACGTAATTCCAGTCCGTGCGCGAAATAAAATAAGTAGAGCGTCAGGTGCCGATCCTGGAAATCCCGGGCAATATAACGCCATCCGGCGGGATATTTTCCAGCAATACCCAGGGCCGTCGATCGGAAAGCCTGTTTGGAAGAGAACCTGCCCAATCCATTCCCGGTAAGCAGCCTCATGGGATGCGCGGCCATGAATTTTTCCGTTTGCATCAGGGCGGTCAGTTTACCGGGTACCCTGCAGCAACCGTCGCCGACGGCGTTTACCTGCTGCTCCATACCGTTATCACTGATGAACTGCGCTAATTTTTTTTGTATGAATCCGGTATCCTTTTCCCGTTGGTATTCGGGACGGTGAATATTGGGTTTGGGCAGACGAGCGATGATGGGCGAATGATTCCCCTGCGATCGCAATATCGAATCCTTGGATAGCCAGAAAAGATAAGATACGCTGTCCAGGTATTGGGTAGCGATCTTCAGTCGCCTTTGTTCCGGATCAAGTTCGCTATCGGGCCTGTCGGTGATCCGGGCAACGATATGGTTAACCACCGAATCGTCGATCTTGCCCCCTTTTATCGTTTGCTCCGCCCTATACGCGACATAGCTATGGTTTTGGGGCGATATTTTCACAAAAAAAAGGATAGCCAGAAAACAGCAGACGACCACCAGGCTTTTCTGTTCCCGGTCGCTCCTGAAGAAAAAAGGCCAGGCCAGCGCCGTCAACAGCAGCAGGGTCGTGGCATTGCTCCCGGTCAACAACAGTACGCCCATACACAGCAGTACCATGGCAGCCTGTTTGCGGTATAAAAAATACAGCACCCCGAACGCATTGATAAACGCGTTCGTACTGGATATATCGAAGGTCAGCCCCCTGATATAGTCGCCCGTACCCAAAAAATATTGCTGAAAATTGCCCTGGTAAGTATAGGGGTTGATCGTTCGCGTCTCTACCATGATCCTGGCAAGCATAAGAAAGGAGAGCACCGCATTGATCGCAAAAAATATCAGCAGTGTCCGGTGCAAAACAGGCGCCCCGGAAAGTTCCACCGATAGTTTTACCTGGTGTATAGCCAGCAGGCAGAGCGTCCAACCGAGTATGCCGCAGAGGAGGGTAATCTTATAATTGCCGTCGGCGTATAGCCGGTATGCCAGCCAATCCACCAGCGCGATGCCAATCATTCCAACATAGAACAGGGGGAGGCGCGATCCCTTTCTGCGCAAGCCAAACCGGGCATCCGGGCGGAAGGCATAAATGAATACGATGGCAATGAGCTTGCAAATTATTTTCACATCCAGGAACAGCACAAGGAACAACAACAACGGCCAGTCCAGGGACCGGAAAAGATCCTTTGCCCGGAGCGCTATCCTGTCAATCAGTTCATGGAGTCGCTTTCTTCTCATTTTTCTTTTTCAGGTCGAATGTACGGGAAAGATTGAACCCGAAATAAATATCGCCGTTGCTCCATTTGCCGGTAGTCTGACCGAAATATTGCGACTCGGCCATACTCTGGGAATTGCTGAATACCAGTTGGAATACATGACCGCCGGTCTCGATATCCCATCCCAGCGAGAAGGAATTGGATGTCCTCTGGGATACGACCTGTCCCGAAGGCAGATAATCGTATTCCGCATCGATGCTCATCCGGCGTGTGATCTTCATACGGCCCCCCATACCCAGGCCGAATACGTCGTTCTTGTCCTGAGACGCGGGCATCAGGTTATAATGGAGCCAGGTCGGCGCTATCTGCAGGCTCAGGTTCCTGTTGAATTTCCGGGCGATCAAAAATTGAGTGGCATAAGAGGTCCTGTACATATTGTTCAAATAAGATTCGTTGGGGATATCCAGGGTATAATAGTTGATAGCTCCCAGCACGCTCACGGTCACGGGTGAGGCCTCCGATCCCTCGGTCTGCCGCAGCAACTTGTATTTTAGATAACCGTCATAGGTTTTCAGGTAGGAGCTTCTGCCGACGCCAATCGTAAGCCGGTCGCAGATCCCATAGTCCAGGCCCAGGCGAAGCGTGGCATTGTCCAATCCAAAAAAGTTATAGGAGCCGCTGTTGATCGTGCCGAAGCGATGCTGGATCAGGAAGATCAGCGCCCCTTTCGCGGGGCCCTCGACCGTCTGCGTATTGACAATATGGGTCGCCTTGAATGTGCCCGTAATATAGCTTTTCTGCCTGCTGACGGACATGGAGTCGTTCAGTTTGTTCAGCAGATCGTTGTCTTGGGCACTGGCCAATTGGGGGATCGCAAATAAGATTAATCCGTAGAGAAGGGGTTGTAAGCGCATAATATTTTTTTATTTAGTGGTGCTGCAATCGATCTGTACCCGAACGGTGACTTCTTTAGCTATCTTATCCCGTACCACGGATGGAATGGATATTTGAAAATCCTCCGGCTTGATGTTGAACTCCGTCCTACCCAGCAACTTGCCTCCCTTTACTTCCAGTGTCGCCGGCTCTTCGATAGCGCGAGTGACATTATGCAAGGTAAGATTGCCCCTTACCCTCACGGTATATACGCCGTCTTTGTCCAATTGGACTTCGCCGGCGTAAGCGCCGCTGAAAGTAGCCTTGGGGTATTTATCGCTTTCTACATAATTCTCATTGAAATGCTCCTGCATGAGCTCTTTCGTGAACACAAAGCCTTTTAGCAGTACGGCGAAAGCGATATTCTTCTTACCGGCGTCGATCACGGCATAGACCTGGTTGTTCTCTGCCTTGATATCTTCAAAAGATGTTTTGGAATAGAACCCGATAAAGCCCGTCCGTGTCATGTACAACTGGCTGTAAGCGGAGGAATGGGCGATAGCGAGACATAGCAAAGCAATGATCTTCTTCATATCCTTTATTTAGCTTTTTTGGATTAATGAGGGTATTGGCGGTTGACCCAGGCGATGATCCTATTGATATCGCAATCGTCCAGTTTAGGTTTGCCATAGGGCATGCCTATATAGCCCGGCGCATGCGTCACATTACCTATCAGGTAACCTCCCTTTGCCCATCCCATCACCGACTGATAACCGCTATCCTTTCCTTCCAGGTCGATCCCGTCGGAAAAGCCCTGATTGGCCGTGCTATGACAAGTATAACAGAAATCCTGCAGGATGGGCAAAATATCCTTCGTATAGCTGATGGTCGTGGTATCGCAGGGACTGCTGTTCCCGGTCAACTTGTCGACGCTGGTCTTGGAGCAGCTTACCCATAGCAGGCAGGCGCCCGATATCATAATTATACAGATCAAGAGGTTGCGCATAGCTGGATCTTTTTTATAGGTGTTTATTGCGGAACACAATCCGCGAGATTGACGTCCATCAGGAATCCTGTGCATCTTCCTTTTATCGTTATGCTATCCCCGGGTTGAGGTTGCCTGGAGGGCGTCTTGCCGCTAGGGAACAACTGGCAATTGATGCCTCCGCCGCCAGGTAAAGTTACTGGAGATCCGGCGCCGGGCGAATTCGCCCGC
>OLLP01000655.1_pt1 | contig 18463 bp, 9 predicted proteins | sample 1604561 | NCBI WGS metagenome assembly OLLP01 (sample SAMEA104055722, study PRJEB20765) | soil metagenome | isolation source: soil | reverse complement strand
TTTGAAAATAAGCTGGTACCTGTCCCCTACCATTGGGTGGCCCGGAATCCCTTCGGGGTGAATGACGTATATCGTTTAAAATACTTTACAAAATGGGAGGGATCCTTAAACGATAACGCAAAGGAGACCTCCGCCACCGTATTGTCCGTATAGGCCAGCAAACGTTTCGCTTCTCCGACCATATGGTCCGCCAGCACCTCCGCCGCGGCCCGGTTAACCGCCTTGCGGCAAACCGCATTCAGGTTTTGAGGAGTGGTATTCAGCAGCTCCGCGTAGTGCGCCACATTATTGCGCAAGGGCCGTTCGCGGAGCACCAGCTCCGTAAACGCCCGGTACAATTCTTTTCGGTGTCTGCGCCCCTCCGGCGCCGGTCGGGCCGCTTCCAGGATCTTTACAAACAATGCTTTCAAAAGGCCCTCCACAAAAGAGAACGATCCGCCATCCTCCCGCGCGTTCTCCCGTACGATAAGTCCCAACAACTGATCGATCACCTCCGCCTCCCCCAGGCTGGCGCAAGAAAGCTGGCTCACCTTCTCCAGCAGTTCCTTCAACTCTCCATCCAGGCTCTTTTCGAAAAAGATCCTTTTCAGGATCAGCACGAACCCCTCCGGCTCCGTCCCTTCCTCCAGATCCCAATAATGCACCTGTTCCTGGCGAACGAAAAACAACACTGGCGGCCTCACGTCATACCGCCGGTTGTCGATCGTATGAAAGCCCTTCCCTGCAGAAAGAAAAATGATTTCGAAATAGCTATTGTGCTTATGGGGCTCCGTTTTCCGAGTATTCTTTCGGAAAGGCGCCGCCTTCAGGAACCGGCTATTTTCGCTTTTATCCTTTACCTGTAAGTTCAAACTCATTCCCGTCAAAAATACTACTTACCAATTAAAGTTAGCCTCCCAACAGTCTGAACTTCGTCGAATATCAGCTCTCGCCGCCAATTAAGCAAGCCGTGCTAATTTTGAATGAGAAGGCCAGGATCGGCCGATCATTTATAATAACTAATGGGGATATTTTTAAAAACACAATATGCCAGAAAACAGTATGGGGCAACAAATGACCCGGATTGGATTGCCTTGTAGTAATAAACATCAGGATATTTACGGCGTTGTCTGCAACACGCGCAGGTAAGCCACCCAGGGGCCAACGGCGGGGCGGTACTGCGCTGCCATAACCCGGGCCACTTGGGCAATATGATTTAGATCGTGCACGGTCCAGGTAGCCAGCAATTGGGAGAGGGTTACAGGGCCAAATGCCGGGTGAATGCCCTGTTTTGAAAGATCTTCAGCAGTAAGATTATGGGAGCGGAGTACGGACAGGTTTTGCTCCCGCAGCAGCCGGAACGTATCCAATAGCTGCGAAAGTGTTTTTCCCTTGCTCTCGGTAAACTCGGCAAAACGGTCAAAGGGCTGGAATTTTTTATTGGGACTATTGGAAAGGATAATCTGCATGCGCGGTATCCAATCGGTCTTTTCGCCATGTATGAGATGCCCTACAATATCGTAAGGACTCCAGGTATCCGCACCTTCGTTTTCAACTGTCCATGCTTCAGAAAGCCCCTGCAACATAGCGGTAATGACTGCAGGGGTCCGTTCCAGTATTTCTATTGATTTATCCAGGTGGAAGGACATCATTAGGATAATTTATATAAAAGATGCCTGCAAAGTAATAATTCCGGTTCAAAATGCTTCCGTTTTACTTTTCCCGTTCCAGGGTAAGGGCTCTACTCCACTGTTATGACCACTCGCCGGTTTCGATAATTGGCAGCAGGATCATAAGGCAGGAATTGATCGCGTTCACTTGCAGGGCTGATGTCCATTCTCCTACGGTCAATGCCTTTGCCACGTAAGTATAGTGCCACGGCCTTGGCGCGCCCTGCCCCCACTTTTAGATTTTCCGTCTCCATTTCGTCGTTGCAAATGTGGGCTACAATGGATATGCGAATATGGGGATATTGCTTCAAGATCTCTGCCACAGCGTCCAATTGCGGTTTCTCGATTTCAGGAATGGAGATTTCGCCGATAGTTCCAAATATCACGGGCCTCCGTATGACTTCGGCGTCGTCATAGCTAATTGTTGCCATCGTGGGTTGTTGCGGTTCTTCTTTTGTTTTAGGTTGGGCGGCAGGTTTTGCCCTGGTGGATCCGAAGCTTAACCTTACTTGCAGACCGAAGGAAAGCAAAGTCACCTGGCCGGCATTTTTCATATTCAATACGCTATTGGCCTTTACTCCGTTGATACCGGTGGGACTATATGTCAGGAGGGGCATGACGCCGTTCTTGTCTTTTAGATCAGATAGGCTATAGTCTGCAAACAGCCCGGTATACAGGCGCGCGCCGGGAGATAGAGTGAAACTGAAGCCGGTTGCCGCGCTCAATGCCGACGTAGGTTTTAATTTGGAAGTTGTGCTGCCTTTCCAGCTATTGAGCGTGCCAAAACCATGCTGCGGCAAGTTCGACACATCCAGCTTATAATCGGGATAGTAGCCGGAAAGGCTCAGCTGTTGTGCGGATACCTGTATGCTGGTATTGAAAGGAACCAATACTTTTCCGCCGGCTTCGAAGTACCATTGCGTGCTGCCGGCGGTATGGTATTGCAGTAGCAATGGAACGCTTGCTGCAAAAAAACGCTGTGTTTCTTTATATCCTTCGGTTTTCACATTGTATTGGAACGCGGAGCCTGTATTGTCTACCTGGTCGGAGGTAAAAACAATGCCGTCCTGCAACGTGACTTGTGTACGGTAGATCCCCCCGGTTATGCCGGTCCGCAAGCCCCAGTGGCTACTCAAGCGAAAAATAGGGCTCAGGCCCAATGAACCGCCAGGCAACTGTTTATTTTGACCGTTTAGTAGCTGGTACCGCGTACCCTGCAATCCGCCATTCAACTCAATACCCAGCTCCTGCGCGCCGGATCGGGTGATGATTGCGGTAAGACAGACGACTATCCCTACTATTCTTCTGACCATTTTGTTAATTTCAAAATTTGTATTTGTCGCATACTAGTCTGCCACCAGTACGTTGACGCTTGACTTTCCTCCGTTGGCCAGTAACAGATTTATAATGTAGAGGCCATTTTCAGCAGGCATGGTGACCTGCATGGACGGTTGAACGTTTGTTAGTTGTTGCTGCACCCTGCCGGTGATATCCACTATCAGCAATACTGCGCCCTGTAACGCGGCGCTGGAATAGTTGTTGGTAATGGTGATAAGTGCGCCTTTGTGAGTAGGGTTAGGTTGAACTTTTATACCCCCTGGCATTGGGGCACCGCCTGTGATGGTCAGTGAGCAGCTTTGAACTTGTTGGCCGTCCTTATTTGTCGCTGTTACAAAGTATTGCCCATTCAGCGAAGCTGTTTCGCTATAATACGGACTCGTGGCTCCCGCAACCAGGCTGTCATTCTTGTACCATTGCCACGCAACATAATCGCCGCTGCTGTTGTCAAAGAAGATTGCATCGTCCCAGTGTTGCGTTATGAGTGAAGACGCCTGATAAAACACGGTATCGGTAACGGCCGGGGCGGCCCCGTGATTGGCGTCTCCGGCTTGATTAGCGGTAACGACAGTGGTGACTGGTTGAAGTAGTGTCAATACATTCCCGGACACCGTAGCTATGTTCCTGTCGGATACGGAATAAGTCACCGGCAAGCCGCTGCTTGCCGTCGCGGTTAGTTGCAATTGCGTTGGTGCAATGCATCCTACCAACAGGCTTTGCGTCCATGTTATTTGCTGCGAAGCAATGGTGATCGTCAAATAATTCCCTGTATAGCTGATCGTGTAGTTGCTGCCTGCGTTTAGGCTGCCTTCTGTTACGGGATAGGTGCCCACGTTCTCACCCGGCGCTCTGCTCAGGCTGCCGGTAAATATATCCGAATTGTCGCCATTTAAGAAACCGGAAGCTGCATAAGTAAAGTTCGGGTCCGGCATGCCATATTCCTTTTTTTGTGCAATGGCGGTTACTAGAAGTGAAGCAGGATTGATGGTAAGCGTACCGGGGTTATACGTGAAGGCGTAATTCGGATCTATGGCGCCAGACGCCACGATGGGATAGACGCCTGCCGCTGAGGAGGAAGTAGCCGTCGTAGTTAACGCGGGTGGGCTGCTGAGGCTGGACGCATTGTCCCCGTTGACAAATCCAAGGTAAGACGCCTTTAGTGCCGGCAGGGTGCCTCCATAAAGCATGTTGGCATTGTCGGGTGTGATCGTCAGGACGGCCGGGTCGATGACCAGGGTATACTGTTGAGAGCCCGATGACTTACGCGGTCCGCCGGCGTTGTCCTGGGCGGTAACGGTAAACGAATATGTGCCGGCAACGATAGGCGTTCCGGATAAGACTCCGTGAGCGGATAAGGATATCCCTCGAGGCAGAGCGCCTCCGGAAACAGAAAAAGTATATGGTGCCATACCGCCGGTGACCGTCAGGGTTTGATTGGCATAGGCCGACCCGTACAGCCCGTCTGGAATCGTAGTGGGTGAAAAGACCAATGGCGACTTAGCCACCGGGCCAAAGCTGCCTTCAGTGGTCGGGGTAAAGAACAGCGGCGTATAAGCCGTTCCGACCCGATTGGGAGGCAGGAAGGAGGAGTTCGCCTGGGTTTTCTGGCCAAATGGCATAGTGCCCAATCCTGACAAAAGAACTGAAAAGATGAAAGCCCTCGTTTGCATAAAGAAAACCGGGTGTTTAAGTCCATAGCCTGGAGCGCAGGGTATCTGTCTTGGTGGTTGGGCAGTAAATGTGCCAAATATTGAGAACCTTACAAAATATAGCGGGCTGGATTTCCTATACTTCCCCTTTCAGGGATTTCTTATTCCATTCATCGGGGGATGAGTTGTCCGGAGATTCATGGGACCTACGCTATGGGGAAAAAATTCTACACAGATGCGGGAAAATCCACAACCAAATATGCCACAAGAAATTATACCGGCCTTGAAACCCGAGGTAGAATTTGAAGTATGAAAATTCTGTTCCTCAGTGGGTCAGAATTAAGGGGAGCTTACAGCATGTGCAGGAACTCCTGGCAAAATTGCAAGCCGGGATTGGGGATATCCGGAAGGCAGCGGGCACAATCCCCTATAATACCGAATGCCTGAAACTGACCTCCGCAGCACTCGGAGATCTTAAGAAATTCATCGCTGCCCACCAGTTCAAAAACCTTTCCGCAGAGATCCAATATTTTAAAAAGGAAGCGCCTCAATTTTACAGCCTCCATTTCTTCTACGAGCGCGCGCTGAAATTAGAGCAGCAAAAGATGTTCTCGGAAAGAAAGGCTCTATCGGCCTATATCAAGAAGGAACTGAAAGCCATTGGTGTTTTCTACCGGGAAAATGCCGAATTTATTCAATATCAGCAATTTGGTGACAGTTTCCTGGACGACAAGCGATTCCTCCGCGATCTTCCCGAAATGAGGTTCAAGGATAATGTAGCCGTGGCCTTGGGGGATCAGTTGTGCTGGGCAAGCTATCTAGCAGCATGGCTCCTAACCTATGAACGCTATAAACCGTTGCTGGAAAAAGAAATCCTTGGCATAAAGCACCCCGAAATGGTTAGCGTGGCGGTCGGTCCGGCAAAAACCTACGGATTTATGGCAAGCACGGCTGATCTTACAGAGATCATCGATTCCTGGGACAAGCTGGAAGTGATAACGGTAAATGGAAAAAAGGCGACGCTAAAGGAGATCAAGGAGATGTTTGAAGGGCTTTTCGGAATAAAGCTTGGCAATATTTCCGAGACGAAACGGGTGAACCATGCGCGGAAAAAGGAAAAAATACCATTTTTGAAGAAGATGGCGGAAGCTCTGGGAGGGGACGATCAGAGGTTTTAATCTCGCTTAATTTGTCTGTGCATAAATGAGTAATTGTGTCTTTGCGGGCGGGGGGGAAATACAACTAATAATTTTTGGCGAACTTGCAAAACAAAATTTGTCGATATGCCAAAATACCGTGAAAACACGGGTTCTTCACACCGTCAAAAAACGGTTTATCGCCAAAAACAGAATATTTTTCAGAGCTGGCATTTTTTTTCCAATTTCTATTTTTATATTCATTCTGCTTTTGACCTGTAACACAATTTATCCATTAACCACCTAACTCCCTTGACCGATGAGATGCTCCTACAATAGCGAAGCAACGTCCATGTTATGCTTCAAATTTATTTTTCGAATTTACACGGCCAATAAGCCAAATACTGGAAAATCTTCACTTTTTGGATTCTCATAATAATAATCTTCTTGGCAAACCCAAACTGGTGTCAAACCATGTCCCTTCAAGAAATTTTCTCTCTTGTCAAATTGATTTACGTGTTCAATGACATTACCTGTAAATAGGATATTATGAAAAAAATAGGATTGACCCTCCTGGTGATGAACCTATTGATGATTGGCGAACTGCAATCCCAGATCCTGGCCAGTTTCAGTCTTTCCCAAAACGCGACTTCGGGCTATGGCTATTCCGATGCCGGATGGACAAATGTACACGGCGATCCATTCTCTGGGGTGCGGACGGCTACGGCGAATGGGATCACGATCAGCTCCGTCAGCACGGCCAACTGGGTGTCGGACGAGAGCCTTTGCGCTGAAGACGGCACGGGGGTATCCGGTGGCACTTTTTTCCCGACTCATATCTTCGCCTGTCATTGGTACCAGTATAGCACCAGCGGTCTGGCCTCTTACAACCAGGCCTATCCCCAATTGGAACTCAGTGGATTAAATAAGGACAGCTTTTATATTCTCCGGATGTCCGCCAATTCCCAGTATTTGGGGCACGATCCGACGCAATATACGGTAGCCGGCCGTACGGTGGCCCCCAGCCAATACCAGAATGTGTATCTTAACACGGCTACCGGCGTCACCTTCCAGCATATCTACCCCGACTCCAATGGGGTGATCAAAATATACGTGAACACGTCTCCGGGCAAGTCGGCGGCCTATCTGGCCGGCGTACAGGTGATATCCGGCACATCTACCGTGGGTATCCCGGTGGTATCCATCACCAGCCCGGCCAACAACGATATCCTGGCTGAAGAAAGCAATATCGCCATCAATGCATCTGCTTCCGAAACGGCCGGCAGCATTACGAAAGTGGAATTTTATGCCGATACGAGCAAGATCGGGGAGGACGACGCTGCGCCGTATACCATGACCTGGATCAACCCCAGCGAGGGAAATTATACGATCACCGCCAAGGCCACGGACGCCAGCGGAACGGCGAGCAGCGCCATGATCAATATCAGCGTACAGTCCCTGACCTCGTTCTGGTCGATGACCGGCAATATCAATATGAACCCCGACAGCAATTTCGTGGGCAATGTGGATAGCGTGCGGCTCGCCTTCCGGACAAAGAATATCGAACGGATGAGTATTGCCCCGAACGGAAACGTAGGCATCGGGGTGGATACGCCCAGCGCCCAGTTGCACACGACCGGATCGGTACGCTTTGCTGGGATCACGGGGGACAGCACAAAGATCCGGGTACTGGTCAGCGACAGCAGCGGCAAACTGTTCTATCGCAATGTGTCCAGCCTGGGGACGCCCAACCGCTGGCTGTTTGCCGGGAGTACGGCCTATGACTCGACGGATAATGTCGGGATCGGCACCAGCAATACGCAAGGGTATAAACTGGCCGTCAACGGCACGGCTATTTTCACCAAGGTCAAGGTCAAGACGGCAGGTACCTGGCCGGACTATGTGTTTAAAAAAGGATATGCCTTAACGGATCTAACGGCGTTGGAGCGATACATTTCGCTATACCAGCATCTGCCGGGTATCGCATCGGCAACTGAAGCCGGACGGGGAGGGATCGATGTCGCCAGCCAGGAAGCCGCGCTGCTGAAAAAGATCGAGGAGCTGACCCTTTACCTGATCGATGAGAACAAAAAGCTGAAGGAAGAGAACAGGCAACTGGAAGAGCAGAATAAAAGAATAGAGCAACAGCAAAAGGAGATCGATGAACTGAAAAAATGGATCGGATCAACGAAAATAAGACCGGGCAACTAAATGGTCGGTCATGTAATTACACGGATCATGGGTTACCCCGCAGATGTATACCATTAAAACCTAACCATGAATTTTCGCTCTATCCTGAGAATTTTTTATATCATGCCCATGCTACTAGCTGGCACATCCTATCTGCGGGCTCAAAATACTGGCATAATCAATAATACAAAAGCAGGCCTTGATTCCGTGCCGGCTAACCTGCAGAAGCAGATTACCGGGACGACGGGGACAGCAGCCAATGATCTGCTTAATACGGCAAAAAGTCCGTTGCAACAACTGGCAGGCGGAACAAAATTGTTCGAAACAAATCGCTTCTTAACGATCAATCAACTATCCGCCGAAGCCGATTACAGCTATTTCCAGGATACGTCGGGGATGGGGCTTGGCCTTTTTCACAATATGCAGGGCGCCATCGGATATAATGTCATTTATGCCGTGTCATTGGAAAACCTGCCATTCAATATGAGCATATTGGAAAATAACGGAATCAATACGCTGAATTACACTCCCTTCCAGAATTTTTACAAATTCAACTTCGATCATGACCAGTACGTGCAGACCTTGCGCGCCAAACTGATGCAAAACCTCAACCCCGAAGCGCTGATGAATTCAGCGCTGAGCCGGGTCACCGCGATCCGCCATGGCTATGAACAGAAATTGCAGGGAGAGGTCGGGCAGTTGCAATCGGAATATTCAAAGGAATATGGATCGAAACTGACCCTTCCTAATAATACGACCAACCTGTCCGCAACGGATATGGGCGCATTACGCAATCAATTATTGCCAGGTACGGCCTTGCAACAATACAATAAGGACATGGCCACCCTCCAGCAAATGATCCGGAACAAGGATCAGAAGACGCTGGCCTCGGATTCCAACTACCGCAGGACGCTGGCCGGCGTCAGGCATTACGAGACGGTGGAGAAGATATATGACAAGGTCACTACCTGGCAAAAACGTTACCAGAACAATCCCCTGGTAAAGGAGTTGCTATCGCAGTCGCCAAATAACCTCAAAGCCTATTTATCGGATCCTCAGAATCTCGGAAGAGTACTGGACGATCAGGCGGCCGTCAGCACGATGCAAAAATTATTCTCTAATGTGAGCAGGCTGGAAATGGGCCAGAATGCCGTTCAATCCGGAGAGCTTTCTACGCAGAACCTGGTCAATACCGGCGTAAACACGGAATATAAAACCAAGACCGCCAGCTTTGGGATGATCTACGGCAAGAATAATACTCCCAACAATTGGCTGCAGGCCGGCCTGACCAGCCAGGTGACCAATCAATACTCCAGCTTAGTGGGATTTAAGATGGGAACGGGTATCGGAAGCCCTGTCGACCAATCTGTGGCATTGAATTTCTTCAGTATGAATAACCCCGCCGGCTCTTCGCAGCCAGGTGGCACCTCCTCTTATCTGCCCGTAGCACCTCACCAGGATGGCATCATCACTATTCATTCCGGTTTTCGGGTTGGCAACCGGCAGAATATCTCTATCGATCTGTCCAGGTCATTCGGTTCTTTCCAGCAGAGCGTCACCGGCGACAGCAGTAACAGTAAATCCGCTGCCGGGGGATCGGTCTTTAATACCGCCGGCAGTTCCAACTATGCGGCTATAGTACAATATACCGGTGACCTATTCAATACGGACGTCAAACTGTATGCTAAAAAGGTCGGGTTGGGGTATAACAATCCCGGGAACGCCCAGTTGCGCGCGGGGGAGAGCCAGTTCGGCCTTGGCCTGGCCCGGAAATTCATGAAGCAAAAGATCACGGTGAAATATGACGGCAATTACCGGCGGCAGGTCTTTGACCCCGCAAGCAATTATATCTATGCCGCCCTGTCGAATAAATTGCAAATGGGATTCAAGCTCGACAGGAACGACAGGTTCAACCTTACCTGGCAGCGCAGCGACTACAGTACGGCATTCTACGGACAGCCCGCTTCCGCCGGTATGAATTCCAGGCTTCAGTTGGATGCCGCCTATCGGTTTGTGATCGACCGTAAGAAGATCATGAATAACCTGACGATCAGCCGCCAGCAAATGAGCCTGCCTTTTATGACTGGCGGCAGCTATGCCAATACGAACCTCTTGCTGACGAATACGTCCTCCATGATGCTGAAAAAAAATCTGATCTCCCTGACTTTACTGACGAATCAATCCAATAACTCAAGCTATTATTTCAATACCTCCATGTCCAGTGCCGAGACGAATTATTCGTACGCGCTTTTCGGCAATCTTCGCGTGTCGAGCGGCCTGGGCTACTATGTGAACTATGGCTGGAACAGGCAGGTGGGAGTCAGGCAACAGGTAAGTGCGGTTCTTTCCGGGAAACTTAACATGGATCTCCAGGTCGCTTATAAAAAGGCGGTGCGAATGATAAGGCCCGAACTGGCCGATCAATTGTTCCTTAGTACTACCATGCATTATACTTTTAAATGAAAATCATGAAAAGACCGCGGATCAAAATACCTTTCATAATTGCGACGTTCCTGGCATTCTCCGCCGGTCGGTCGAACGCGCAGGTCAATATGACCTTCGTGCCGGAGGTATACGGTCGTTCCATAGACGGGCTGGGCATTTTCCAGGTGCAAAATCTTACGGGCCAGGCTTTGAAAGGACAGGCGATCATTACCGTCCACGAAAATGTCAGCAAAACCCAGGTCGTAGTCATTAGTACTCCCATCGTAACGATCAACCCGGGCAATTCGGCGTTTCCGGTGAGCGCCTTTGCCGGAAGCAGTTTCAATTTTTCCGCCGCTTCGCTGTCCCGGATCGTGAGCCAGACAAGGAATTTCCCTCCTGGGGAATATACCTACTGCTATCAATTCATCCCTACCGACAAGTCCGGGGACTACGAGAATTGCTTTGATGCATCCATCCAACCACTCGTTCCGATCAGCCTGATCAATCCCGCCGACCAGGATAAGATATGTCAGAAAAGGCCTTCGTTGAGCTGGCAGCCACCGGTGCCTTTCCCCCCATCCATGCGCTTCCGCCTGGAACTGGTCGAGAAGAAGCAAGGCGCCGCCGTGGAGAACCTATTGATGAATGCTCCTCTCATTTTGCTGGACAATATCCCTTCCACGACGATAAGCTATCCATCCTTCGCACCCGATCTGACGGAAGGAAGCACTTATTGCTGGGAGGTGATCGCCTACCAGGACGGCGTCGTAATGTCCACTTCCGAGGTATGGGAATTCACCGTTCAGTGCAACGATCCGGTACAGCCGGGGATCAATGACAGCTACCGGGAGTTGAAACAACTGGTCAACGGGAATTATTATATTGCCACCCAGTCGCTGAAATTCTCCCTGCAAAACCCCTATAATGTGAAGAAGCTGGACTATGCCATTTACAGCACGGACAATGGTTTTGTCAAGGTTGGGAACCTGCCCGATATAGCCCTTAGCCCGGGACTGAATAAAATAGACATTGACCTTGGCGATCTTGACCTGGCGGATGGGAAGCATTATGTGCTAAAGGTCTATCCTTTCAATGAGCAGGAACAAACGGTACGCTTTATTTACCGAGAAAACGATCCTTCATCTTCCAATACCCCATGATGAAAAACATTCGCCCATATCATCTCCTGCGTAATGGGATTGCCTGGATCTTGCCCGGCCTGTGTTTTGGACTGGGCCTTCTTGCCTCCTGCCATACCGATCTTCCCCATCAGGAGCCGTCCCCCGTTCATTTGGCCAGGATCGGCCGTTCCGACGATCTGCTTTATATCGACCGGATCAGCAACCGCGCGATTATGAAAGAAGGAACGGATACCGGAACAAAAACTGCATTTTACTCCTTTCTCGTCGGATGGCAGGATAGCACGGCTAAGGCTGATAAAAAAGGGGGAAATGAGAAAGAAAAATATTTTCAGTACGATATGCAGAAGGATTGGGCGGCCCTGGTAAATGGCGATTCGCTCCACCCGGTATTCTTTCAGGAGCGGCCAGGGCTGAGTGACATTTTGAAGGAAGCGGTCATGGTATTCGAATTGCCGCGCGGGACGACAACGGACACGATCGTATATAAGGATTCATTTGGCGCCTGGGGCGGCCGGCTATTTGTTCTTAACCTAAAATCACCAAACGGGCATGTTCAGGATTAGAAACAGGAATAGAAAATTTATCGCGGCGTTTTTTCTGATGCTATTCACCGGGCAATGTTTTTTTCCGGCTGCAGCTTATGCGCTCACCTCCGGGCCTTCACAACCGGAAATGCAAAAATTCCAGCCAGCGGGCGTTTCCGATATGGTCGACCTGTTCAGCGGAGATTTTAAATACGATATCCCATTGGTGGATGTCGGTGGATACCCGGTTAGCCTGTCCTATCATTCCGGCAGCGGGATCGAAGATGAAGCCAGTTGGGTGGGCGCGGGATGGACCTTGAATCCGGGCGCCATGAACCGCAGCATGCGCGGACTGCCCGATGATTTCGACGGAACCTCGGCCTCTGACGACCAGCCGGATATGGTCAGGGTCACTAACCACCGTAAGCCATTTGTAAAGATCGGCGCCGAACTGCGGGTCAAGCCTTCGATTTTTGGCTGGGAGTTTGGCAGCCCCAGCCTGCACCTGGATGTCTACAAGGACAACTTATACGGGGTCGGCGGTGGGATTGGAGCGAGCCTGAACTATGCACTCGCCCAATGCGATGCCACGAGCCTCACAGCCGGCCTCAATATCAGTTCGGATCCCAGGAATGGCGTTTCGGTCAATCCTTCCGTGCAGATCAGCTCACAGTATGATCAGGACAAAGAGGTCAACCAGACCGGGCTGTCCGGAGGATTTGCATACAATACCCGCCTGGGCCTGCAGGAAGTAAACCTGGGAACAAGTTTTTCGCTTAATAATACTACTTGGGACGACTGGGGTCCCACGAGTTCGAAAGAGTCGAATTTCGGCGGGATTTCTTTTACTAAATACTTTGGTCATACCTATACGCCCAACCTGTCCGTGAATTCGACAAGCGTGAATGGCACGTTCAGCGTGGATCTCGGCCCTCAGTTCCTGGGGCTCTATGGTGGCATCGGAGGAGAAGGTTATTTATATAAGCAGAGTTTTCCAGACCAGGATCAGATCGTATCGGTTCCAGCTTACGGGTATATGAATTATGCCAAGGGAAAAAATAACCTGAATGCGATGCTGGATTTCAACCGGGAAAAGGACGGCGTTTTCATGACCAATACCCCGGCCCTCGCGATCCCGGTATCGACTGAGGATTATTTTGAAGGGTCCAGCCAGGCCGGATCACAGCAATTCCGCGCCCATTTTAATGGGGATTATACGGTATTCGACAGGACATTTACCCAGGTATCGACGACAATCGGGGCGGGCCTTACTATCGGTGGCGGCCTTACCTTTCAAGGTGGTGGCCGCCTGCAGGGCGGCAACACTAAGGCCGTCACTCAGAAATGGACGGCGATCGGTGGGGATGGATTCCTGGCTCTTGCCGAACCCACTGCCTATACGGGCAGCGGCAGCCAGGTCATGGAAAACACCTTTTTCAAAAAGGCGGGGGAGCAGACCCCTATGAATGCCGACTATTATAATTCCATTGTCAATGATGTTACGGCCAGGGCCTCCCTGGAGGACTGCAGCATCATCCTGGGCCAGGCGGCCAATTCCTGCGCAATGTTCCGGACGGCCGCTGGCGCCGCGGGGGGAACTCCTATCCGGCGTATCCCCCGGGATATCCGAACCAATACGTTCAGTTATCTTACTGCGGCACAGGCTTCGAAATACGGTCTCGATCCCACGATCAATGGCGGCCCGAGAGTGGATGTCCCGGCTCCGGATCCGGTCATGACGGTGCATAAGGCACATCATATTTCCGAGATCAGCGTGACCGACAACGAAGGCAAACGGATGGTCTATGGGATCCCGGTATATAATACGGATCAAAAGGAAGTGTCCTTTAGCATAAAAAAACCATCGACCGTCGTTCCGGCTAATACCACCGGTCATCCGCAATATGATGTGAGCCTTTATGACTGGGCCCGGCAATCCGGTCTGGTCGCCTATACGCCCACTCAGAACAGCACCCTCAACCTGGACGGAAGGGATAATGTCTATTCGAAAAAAGAGATCCCCCCTTATGCAACCTCTTACCTCCTGACCGGTATCCTTTCACCCGACTACGTCGACCTCACGGGGAATGGGATCACGGATGACGACCTGGGTACCGCCATCAAATTCGGTTATACTAAATTGCCGGGCAGCTATCAATGGCGGGCGCCCTTCGACACGGCAATGGCCAATTACAACGAAGGGTATTTATCGGATGCAAAAGATGACAAAGCCAATTATGTGTATGGCACGAAGGAAGTATGGTATCTACAGTCGATCGCCAATAAGACCATGATCGCCCAGTTCTTTACCAGCGCCAGGGCGGATGCTCTGGGAGTAAAGGGGCCGAACGGGGGTGCGGACAGGACGGTAAGACTGCAGAAACTGGACAGTATCCGCCTGTTCTCCAAGGCTGATCTGTTAAAGAACGACAGTAACGGGATAAAGGCCGTACCCATTAAGGTCGTGCATTTCGAATATGATTATTCGGTGGTGCCGGGGGTGGTTAATAATTCGGGAGAGGCTATTAACGTGATGGATCCTACCCATCCGGGACAAACCATTAATCTGAACCAGACCGGTGGCAAGCTGACCCTGCGCAAAGTCTATTTCACATTCGGGACCAGCACTCGCGGTCAGTCGAACCCTTATTTATTTTCGTACGATATGCGGATCATCCGGGACGGATCGATCGCCAACCTGCCCGCTGCTGAACAAAACCAGCAGGTACTCCAGGTACCGAACGAGACCATTGACAATTATAGTTATCGCCAGTCGGATCGATGGGGTACTTACAAACAAAGTTTCTATAACCATTTCTCCAATGGGCAGCCCGTACTCAACAATTCGGAATATCCCTATGCCCTGCAGGTCACGGACAATGGCGTCTATGATGAACGACAGCTTTCCGACCGAATGGCCTCCAAATGGCAGTTGAATTCGATCACGACGCCCACTGGCGGGGTCATTTCTGTGGAATATGAATCCGACGATTATTCCTATGTCCAGGATCAGAAAGCTATGGTGATGTGCTCCATGGCAGGAGTAGGCGCGTCGGGGCAAAGCACCGGAATGATCAATGCAGGTATGATTTACGTGACCGTCCCAGTCCACGTGCCCGATGCGGCTACTTTCATCAAAACTTATCTCAGCGGCCCCACGGGCAAGCCCTGGAACAATATCTTTTATAAATGCTTTACTGATGTAGACAACCGGGGAGATTATGAATATGTTTATGGTTATGCGGAGATCGATCCTGACCAAACCAAATACCTGAGGGTAGACGCCCATACCTACGGGATCCCGCTCTTACCCGTGAACGGCTATAATCCTATCTCAAAACAGGCCTGGCAGACCCTCCAGACCGATCTTCCCCAATACGCTTACGACAATTATGACAATTCCGACGTAACCACATTCGCCGGTAATGTAGCGGCCGCCGTGCGTTCGATCATACAGTCATTCGCAGATCTGCGGGAGCTATTCCAGTCCTTCGACGTGACGGCCAGCGGAAAACATTTTGCGGATAAGGTGGATCTCACACGGAGCTTTATCAGGCTGAATTATCCCGTCGGCAAGCCCAATGGGGAGACGACCGCACTCAAACCGACCTATGGGAAGCTCGGCGGGGGAGCCCGTGTGCGCAAGCTGGAGATAGCCGATCGATGGAATGTCATGACCGGTGTGGCGGGGGTCAAACCCGCATCCTACGGGCTGCAATATGATTATACCACGACGGATGACCAGGGGCGCACGATATCTTCGGGCGTTGCCTCCTACGAACCCGAGATCGGTAACGAAGAAAATCCTTTCCGTCAGCCCGTCAATTACGCCGAAAAAGTACAATGGGGGCAGGACAAATACCATTTCATGGAAAAGCCCTTCGGAGAATCCTATTTCCCGGCCCCGATGGTAGGCTACAGCCAGGTCAAGGTGACCCCTTATGGCGCGGACTATTCCAACGGAACCACACCTGCCATCCATAAGAATACAGGATATACGGTGAATCAATTCTATACGGCAAGGGATTTCCCCACCCAGGTCGAATATCTGCCGCTGGATCAGCACAACCAGGAAAATGACCTGAGCCTGCAACTTTTCGTCTCGACCTACTCGAACAAAGTGACCACATCGCAGGGTTTCAAGGTGGAACTGAATGACATGCACGGCAAGCAACGGACGGTGCAGGTCTTCGACAATAGCGGGGCCCTGGTCTCCTCCTCGGAATATCTGTATAATGTCGTTGATGAGGGGGCGCAGCAAAAGACGCTGAACAATTCCGTATTGGCCCTGAGCTCGGACGGTTCCGCCTGGACGATCGGGCAGCAACTGCTGGCTACAGACGCCGACATCGTCACGGACGCCAGGGAAAGCAATAGCAATACCTTCGGTGCCAGCGTGTCGGGCTACATTGGGGAGACGCAATTCGGGGCGGTTTTCCCTTATCCTTTCGGCTCCTATTCTTTTAATGGAAATACCGATACCCGTACCTACAATTCCCTGTCGACCGTCAAGGTCATTCATCAATATGGGCTACTCAAACAGGTAATCACCACACAGAACGGGTCGACGCTGACCGCGACCAACCTGTTATGGGATGCACAGACGGGGAATATTTTGCTGACACAAAATCAAAATGAGTTCAACGACTTTTCATACGCCCTGCACTACCCGGCCTACGCGGCCTATGACGGGATGTCCGGCGCATATAAGAATATCGGCGCCCTGCTGACAAACTTCAAGACGGGTTCCGACGGGAGTCTGGACAATACCGACCCTGTGATGCCGGCCACAAGATATGCTGCCTATCTGGCCGCGGGAGATGAGCTGGTGGATGTCGACCCGGGGAGCAAGATTCACGGATGGATCATCAAAGAGGTCAATGGAAGCTCTAGGCTAATCGACCAGAATGGGAATTTTTTGCAGGTAAATGGAAATTTCTTGATCCTGCGATCGGGCCGCCGGAACATCCTGGACGCCTCCGCAGGCACCGTCGTGAGCGAGACCAATCCGTTGGTCATGGTGAACGGATCTTATCAGCTACAACCCACCGTCGATAAGAATATCCTCGACGCAAAAATGGCGACCTACAAGGATGAATGGGCGATGCCGGTGCCTAACCTGTCCTATGCACCTCCGGCCGCTTCCCAAAATGCAACATTTAATTTCGATTTAGGCGGGGAGGTGTACACGTTAGCGAGAGATGCGTCGCCCAGTATCCTCTGCAACGGCTTTGAGGCGTTCACAGCGGAATTCGGCAATTTAGTAGTATTTCCGGCGCGGGGGTTCTTGTATTTCCAAGCCCCTGTGCCCGCTTCCGGTTCCACCATTCAATCCGTAACCCTGTCCCTTTACGCGGCTGGCGCCAATTCAACTATTCCGGTAGGAGGCAATTCCTGCTATATCAAACGTCTGACCCAGATAAAATTCTGTGGGGATATCCCGGCCTTCGACTGGAATTCTCAACCCCAGACCACGGAGGCCAACAAGGTGCTGCTGCCCGCAAGCACCAGTTCAGCGCAGGATTACACGAATATCGACATTACAGCAATGTATAATGATTGGCTGGCCAACCGGTCTGCCGACCCCACATTTGGGATTGCGCTGATGCTCACCGATGAATCCTCAATCGTGAACAAGCATATGACCTTTACTCTGCCTGGTTCCAACTCGGATCCTACGCAGGGACGACAACCGCTGCTAACGGTCAATTATAGCAATCCCCCCCAATGCATCAATCCCGTTAGTCAGCCGATAAATCCCTATTACCAGGATGTAAAGGGGGTCTGGCGCACCGACTCCAATTTCGCCTATATCGTCAACCGCGTTCAATTGCCAGGCGCCCCAGGTCAGAACGGCGGTACCGACATACGCAGTTCGGGATATTACGCCGGGTACACCCCATTCTGGAATTTCAATGCCGGCATACTGACGGGCAATTCAAGTGTCGACTCCCGTTGGGTATGGAGCGATCAGCCCATCTATTTTGACCGGAAGGGCAACCAGGTGGAAAATGTGGACGCGCTGCAGCGATATGGATCAGCTCTTTACGGATATGATCAGTCAGTGCCCACAGCCGTTGCCTCGAACGCACGCCATAATGAGATCGCCTATGATGGCTTCGAAGACTATAATTTCAGCCTGGAGAATGTTCCGCCCGGTCTCTGTCCCCCGGTGCCGCGGCAGTTGGATCTGGGGCTGACGGCTACAAACGGCCAGTTCTGTAATGGAGGCAGTTGCATAGTATCCTCTATCGCCCATACGGGGAACTATAGCCTGCAACTGAACTCAACCTTGACGATCGCGAGGCCCATGGGTTCGGCCACCGCCCCGACAGGCTCGCCGCTGGGCTTTGACGGGAGCGGACGATATATCCTGGAGTCCAACGAACAGGCGGCGGGCTTTGCCCC
>OLLP01000748.1_pt1 | contig 18538 bp, 13 predicted proteins | sample 1604561 | NCBI WGS metagenome assembly OLLP01 (sample SAMEA104055722, study PRJEB20765) | soil metagenome | isolation source: soil | reverse complement strand
TATTGGTGATGCCAATACAATAGGCGACCACGCTGCCTGCCGCCGATCCGCGACCCGGCCCCACGAATACGCCCATGTCGCGGCCCGCCCGGATAAAATCGCTGACGATCAGGAAATAACCCGCAAAGCCCATCGACTTGATCGTGAACAGCTCGAAGTCGAGCCTTTCCTGTATCTCCGCGCTGAGATCGCTGTACCGATGCCTGGCTCCTTCATAGGTCAGGTGCTTGAGGTATTCCCACTGATCGAGATTACTGTCGTGGTGGATCTGGAAGGCCGCCGGAATGGGGAAGGCGGGCAGCAGAATATCTTTTTTCAGGTTCAGCACTTCTACCTTGTCAGCCACCAGGTTGGTATTGTCGATCGCCTGCGGCACGTCGCTGAACAGGGCGCTCATCTCTTCGGTGGTCTTGAAATAGAACTGGTCGTTCGGGAATTTGAAACGGCGGTTCTTCGCGTTGGCGTCGTCGTTCACGAAATCGTCATAGCCCGGCGTGCTTTGCTTTTCCCCGGTATTGATGCAGAGCAGGATATCATGGGCATTGTAATCGTCCCGGTCGGTATAATGACTGTCGTTGGTGGCGATGACGGGGACCTTATATTTTTCCGCATAGCCCAGCAGCACCTGGTTGATCGTTTCCTGCTCCTTGATCTGGTGTCTTTGCAGCTCGATGATATAGTCCTCTCCGAAGATGTCGAGCCACCATTTAAATTCTTTTTCGGCTTTATCCGGGCTTTCGTGCAGGATGGTTTGGGGAACATAGGCGCCGATACAGCAGGTCGTGGCGATCAGCCCTTCATGATATTTCAGGATCAGTTCCTTGTCGATGCGGGGATACTTGCTGTACATGCCCTCCGTATAGCCCAGGGAGGTCAGCTTGATCAGGTTCTGATAGCCTATCTTGTTCTTGGCCAGCAATACCTGGTGATACCGTTGATCCTTTTGTTCCTTGGTAAAGATCTTGCGGTGGCGGTCGGCTACCACATAAAATTCACAGCCTACGATCGGCTTTACCTTCAGGGTGCCGTCCTCGTTCTTATGTTTGTAGGCCTCGGCCACGAATTCAAAGGCGCCGAACATATTGCCATGATCGGTTATGGCCAGCGCCGGCATGCCATCTTTCACCGCCTTTTTGTACAGGCCCTGGATGGAAGCCGCTCCGTCCAGGAGAGAGAACTGGGTATGGGTGTGCAGATGGGAGAATTTGGGCATAAACTGGTAAAGTCGTGATAAGATGAAACACGCAATTAACTAAGAAAGTTCGTGGCGCCGAAACACATTCTTTCCACAAATCCTTTATCTTCGGATCGGTCATTCATCCTGAAACGATTATGAAAAAAGGAAGGCTGGAAGCATTTAGCGACGGGGTGGTAGCGATCATCATCACCATCATGGTATTGGAGCTGCATGTCCCTCATGGCGATTCGATCTCGGCCATGATCCCGGTATTGCCCGCCTTGCTAAGCTATGTGCTTAGTTTCGTCTATGTCGGGATCTATTGGAACAATCATCATCACATGATCTACCTGGTGGAAAGGATCAATGGCGCCGTATTATGGGCCAATCTCAACCTGCTCTTCTGGCTCTCGCTGATCCCTTTCGTGACTACCTGGATGGGGGACAACCATTTTTCAAAATGGCCGGTGATACTCTACGGCGCAGTGCTCATTATGAATGCCATTTCATATACTATTCTTGCCAATTTATTGATCCGGCAGAACGGGCCAGATTCCGCTCTGGCACAGGCCCTGGGGAAGGACTGGAAGGGAAAGATCTCGCTGGTCATCTATGCCCTGGGAATTGGGATGGCTTTTCTCAACCCGACGATAGCCATCAGCCTCTATGTGCTGGTGGCCGTGATCTGGTTCATCCCCGATCCCCGGATCGAAGAGAAAATAAAGAAAGGCGAATTGCCCGGCGCGGGTTAACTCCGCGATCCGCATCAGCGGCGCCGTTCCACGCCTATTTCCCCCCAATTTGCATTTTGGCCGATTTTTTGCTAATTTACCGTGCCAATATCCTTTTTTTGCGGCTCAAGGGTTGTATAAACTACAAACCCATTCGGCGTAAAGTATTGAAGATCAGGCATTCAACCTAGGGCTCATTGAGCCTTTCGGTGGAAAATATGTTGAAAAATCTTTTAACGATACTATCTCTTGCGTGCCTTGCCACCGGTTGCAGCAGTCTAAAACCCTCTGCGTCCGGGCAACCCGCACCCCCCACCCAGGCCCGGCATGGCTCTTCCATAACATTCATCAATACGATCACGCTCAAGCCGGACGCTCAGCAAGGAGAGGGATCGAAGAAAGGACAGACCATTGAGACCCCCACTGCGTTCAAGGCCAAGGGCACGGACGACCATACGGTTTACTCCACCGCCGCTGGCTCGACCTCCATCGAGAAATATTCGGCCACAAAATTCAAGTTTGCTATCCTAGAAAATGCCTTGGTGGAAGACCTGAATAATGATAAGCTGTTGAGCTTTATGGAGTACTGGTATGGCACGCATTATCTTTACGGGGGCACCACCCGTGAAGGGATCGATTGCTCCGCCTTTGCCTTTCTCCTGATGTCTTCGGTCTATGGGGTCGCCGGTTTGCCGCGAATGGCTAAAGATCAATATGCGGTCACCCGCAGGATCCATCGGGACGAATTACAGGAAGGCGACCTGGTCTTTTTTCACACGCTCGGCAAACGCCGGGCCGTCACCCATGTCGGGGTCTATCTTCGGAATAATAAATTCATCCACGCTTCTGTTTCCGGGGTCATGATCAGCGATATGAATGACGGATATTATGATCGCCACTTCATCGGCGCCGGGCGCGTACTCGATCAGGCCGGCTCACCGGGGGTCACGCTCACCGTCAATCCCTGACTGCCCGCCATGTCCTTCCCTCTACGCGTCATCTCTCCAAACCTCCATCTCCAAATTCCTAACCTCCAACACCAAACCTTTTCCGTACCGTCTTCCATACCGGTATCAGATCCTCCGACAGACGCCCTCCAATGACCCCTCCCAGGTAAATGGCGATGAATACTACGCTCCGTATCATAATCCCTCCCAGCCCGTGTATGTCCAGCAGCAGGAAATGGCACACTCCGTACCCGGCGAGTCCCAGCAGCAGGGCATAGAAAGTACGGATGGTAAAGGGCTGCATCCCGAATTTCCGGTAAAGGAACAGGTAACGAACGCCATTATAAATGGAAAAAGTGATCAGGTCGGCAATGGCCGGCCCTACGGCTCCTTTCTCTTTAGCCAGGACATAGTTCAGGGGCAGGGTAAGTGCCACCAGGAGCATACCGCTAAAAAAATCAAAACGCCAGAACGTCGAAGTGCCGATGATCTGGCCATTCACGCCCGTGCCCATGTCTACGATAAGTTTTAGCCCCACGAAAAGAAAGACATAACGGGCGTCCAGGTAAATCTTTTCAAAGTGAAAGGCGATGGCCCCGTCCGTAAAATTGATCCAGACCAGGATAAACACCCCGACGGAAAAGATCAGTTGATTGATGGACGAACGATGATAAATGCGGTTGATCTTTACATAATCCTTGTCCTTCCATGCCTGCGATAGAGGGCCGATGGAGGCGGATATAACGGTTCGCTGAGGCGCCTGCATCAGGCTGCCAATATAGGTGGCCAGGGTATAGACGCCTACGGCGGCCAGACCCCCCGGTACTACGGCCGCGATCACCACATGTGCAAAAAAATTGGATAGGGTGAATACCAGTCCCCCGGCCCAGGACAGGACAACCAGCGACCTGATCTTGGGCAGGAATTTTGTCGTGACACGGCTGGGCGGAGCAGGGAAATACAATTTCCGCGTACTCTTCAGCCACAGCAACAGGATCAGCATCAGCAGAAGATAGGTAAACGCGTATAATTTGATGAACAGGTCGAAACTCTTCAGGATACCCAGGAAGGACAGCAGGAGCAGGGCCAGGGTGAACAGGCGGAACTGCACCTCTTTAAAATAATTGGTGAGTACCGATCTTCTCAATTGCCATGTATAAGCTTCCAGCAAAGAATAAAAGGTCAGCCCCAGGCCAAAAGGGAACACCCAATAATAGTATTCTACCAGTTCGGCGGAATGAGCCCCGAATTTCCGGATGACGAAATTTTTAAAGACTACCCCGGCGATCATGACCAGGACGAAGCCGGCCAGCGCCGTCAGCAGGGCCACGCTCATGATATCGTTTTTTTTCGCGGGAAGATTGTCTTTGTAGTAGGGATAGAATTTGTAGATAAAAGGGATCATGCCAAAGCTCGAAAAAGAGAGCATGATATTGGCGATCGCGGTGAATATGCCGACAAGGCCGTATTCGTCCGGGGTAAATACGCCGCCCTGCCGCGTAAAAAGATAGGTGTTGAGAAATCCCAATGCAAAGCCGAAGTACACGATGCCCGAAGAGATAATGCTTTGCCGCCGGATGGTGCTCATGCCTCAGAAAGATTGATGTCGCCTGCAAAGATGCGGGTTTTGGATCAATCCACTTTTTTTACCGTGATATAAAAATTTCGGTCAGCGGATAATAGGCTATTCTCATTTGCCATATTCTTGCCCGGGGCCACGCTGTTTGCGCCGCCACCGGCCAGTGGCTTCCATTCCCCGGTCGGCGAGATCCATTCGGCTGCGGATCTCCCTACCGAAGCTTTCACCGGCATATCGAATCCCTTTACACAATTCGCCCATCGGTAGGAGAGGCTCCCCGTATTCGGGTCTGTCTTGTATTCCAGTACGGGCACCTTGATCGTTCGCAGGTACTGGTCGAAGATCTTTGATAGATCCTTATGCGCGAAGTCGCTGATATATTGTTCGATCTGACCTGTGGTCACGGTCTGGTGATAGAATTCCTTTGACAGTCCCCGCAATAATCCCCTGAATACGGAATCGTCGCCGATAATCTGCCGGATCATATGCAGCATGGAGGCTCCCTTGAAATACATATCCGACGATCCTTCCCCGTTGACACCATATGGCCCGATCACCGGTTTGTCGTTGGCGATATGCCCGTGTATGCCTACGGCATAATCGTTACCCGCTTCGGTCCCATACAGGCAGGTAGTGTACAGCACTTCGGAATAGGTCGTAAATCCTTCCTGCACCCACATGTCCGCGATATCCTTAGCGGTGATGCTATTGCCAAACCATTCATGGCCGCTCTCATGCACGATGATAAAATCCCATTTCATGCCCCAGGGCGTGCCATAATAGCTCCGGCCCAGGTAGCCATTCTCAAAGCCATTGCCATAGGCAACGGCGCTCTGATGCTCCATGCCGAGATGCGGGGCTTCCACCAGCTTGTAGCTGTCTTCATAGAAAGGGTAGGGGCCCATCCAGTACTCGAAACAATGCAGCATGGTATCCACCTGTTTGAACTGTTTCCGGGCCTTCTCCAGGTCATAATCCAGTACCCAGTAATCGCAATCCAGCTTGCCCTTTTCACCGGCATAGTTCTCATGCCAGGTCACGTATTTGCCGATATAAGGGATGATATCGTAGTTGTTGATGGGGTTGACTACCGCCCAGGTATAGGTCGCCGTTCCATCGCCGTTCGCCGTCTTTTTTTGCAGCCTGCCGTTGCCTACTGCTATAAGGGTATCCGGCACGGTTATGCTCAGCGAGGCGCCGCTGTCCGGCTCGTCCCCCACATCGTCTTTACAAGGATACCAGACGCTGGCGCCCAGCCCCTGGCAGGCGACGCTCATCCAGGGTCGCCCCTGTTTGTCCCGGGTAAAGATCCATCCCCCGTCCCAGGGCGGCCGCACGGCCACACGGGGATTCCCATCATAGCTCAGGTCGAGCGTCTCGAGGCTTCCCTGATGCAACGGATGCGGGAACCGGATATAGAAGGCGTTCCCCTGTCTTACAAACTTCAATGGTATCTTGCGCCAGGTGGCGGAAAGCAGCTGCATGGGTTCCTGCAGGTCGATCTGCATCGACTGACCGGGTTTCAGCACCTGGAACCGGATGGCATTGCCGCCACGGATAAATTTTTTGTTATAATCGGGACGGACATGGATATCATAACGCAATACATTCCACCAGGCGCGCTGGGGCGTGACGGAGCCCCGGATGGTATCGGCAAGCGTAAAGCTTTTCACGGGCTCCTGCGCGCGGGCGGCCTCAAGGGCAAAAAAGCTCAATCCGAATAAAAGGGAGGCAATACGACCCATAGGTTATATTTGAATACTGTAATAGAAAATGAAGATAAAACAACATTTCACATTTTATCTCCTAAAATGTACCAGCGGCGTTAGGAGGGCCGTCAGGAGACAAGCGGCGGGCGTTAGGAGATGCTTCGGGCTTCAAATGGCGTGCTTCGGGCCTCAAGCCGCAAGCTTCAGGCCAGCCGTTTATAAGTATCTCCTTGTAGCTTGTAGCTTGCAGCTTGCAGCCTGCATCAACTCTACCCCTGCCGACAAGGGCAAGACCGTCTTCCGCTACAATGAATTTGCTGGCATCGCCACGCTCGACCCCGCCTTTGCCAAGAACCTGTCCATCATGTGGGCCGTTCACCAGTTGTACAACACGCTCGTCGAGACGGATAAGGATCTTCATATCGTACCTTCCCTGGCCAGGAGCTGGGATATCTCCCCGGACAAACGCGTCTATACCTTTCATTTGCGCTCCGATGTATGGTTCCAGGATAATGAGGCCTTCGACGGGGGGCATGGCAGACGCATGATCGCATCCGATGTGGCGTACAGCTTTTCCAGAATCATCGACAAGGCGACGGCCAGCAGCGGCGCCTGGATCTTCAATGACCGCATCGATACCATTGGAGGATTCCGGGCGATCGATGACAGCACCTTCCAACTCAGGCTGCTGAGGCCTTTTATCCCGATCATGGAGATACTCACCATGCAATACTGTTCCGTCATTCCCCGGGAAGTGGTGGAGCGGTACGGTAAGGATTTTCGCAATCATCCCTGCGGCACAGGCCCCTTCCGCTTCAAATCCTGGGAGGAAGGGCAGGCCCTTATCCTGCTGAAGAATGAACATTATTTTGAAAAGGACGGTGCGGGGCGCTCCCTCCCTTATCTCGACGCCGTCAAGGTCAGCTTCTTCGATGACAAGGCTACCGAGTTCCTGCTTTTCAGGCAGGGACAGCTCAGTTTTATCAACGAGATCGACGCCTCTTTTAAGGACGAGGTGTTGAGCAAGGCGGGGGAACTGAAACAACAATGGAAGGACAAGATTATTTTATCGACGCATCCCCAGCTCAATACCGAATACCTGGGTTTCCTGGTGGACACGACCAGCGACCTGGTGCGGCGATCGCCGCTGCGATGGCGGCAGGTGAGGCAAGCTATTAACTACGGGTTCGACCGGCGCAAGATGATGATGTATCTCAGGAACTCGCTTGGCCTGCCTGCTGAGAGCGGGTTTGTGCCCGCGGGTCTTCCTTCTTTTGACTCCTCCCTCGTGAAAGGTTATCACTATGACCCCGACAGGGCGCGACGCCTGCTGGCGGAGGCCGGTTATCCCGATGGGAAGGGCATGGCGCCGCTCAAACTGCTTACCGTCTCCATCTATTCTGATTTTGCCAGCTTTATCGCCCGCCAATTGGAGGAGCTGGGCATACGGGTGGAAGTGGAAGTCGTGCAAAAAAGCCTGCTATTGGAGCAGACTGCTAAATCGGAGGTGCTGTTCTTTCGCGGATCATGGCTAGGCGATTACCCCGATGCGGAGAACTATCTCAGCGTATTCTATTCAAAGAATCCTGCGCCGCCGAATTATACGCGCTATAGCAATCCCACCTTTGATCGTCTCTATGAACGATCCTTGCAGGAGACGAATGATTCGTTGAAATACGCGCTGTACCGACGCATGGATCAGTTGGTGATGGACGATGCCCCCGTCGTGCCGCTCTGGTATGACGAAGTTGTACACCTGGTGGATCCCCATGTCAGGGGATTCGAACCGAATGCGTTGAATTTGCTGGAACTGCGCAGGGTGTCTATAGCTCCAAGTCGTTAGTTCGAGCCGCAAGCTTCAAGCCAGCTGTTAATATAATCTTCAAGAGTCTTAATCATTTACCAATAGCGGCTTGTAGCTTGCAGCTATTTACCCGCCTGGAGCTTGCAGCCGCGCCGCCTCTACGGCTGCTTCTTTTTCAGCTTGTCCTTAAACACTTTCTCGAATTTTTCCACCTTTGGCCGGATCACCAGCGAGCAATAAGGCTGCGAGCCGTGTAGTCTGAAATAATCCTGGTGATAATCCTCTGCCGGATAGAATTTGGAAAAGGCGGTGATCTCGGTGACGATAGGCTTATCGTAGGCTTTGTTCTTGTTCAACTCCTCTTTATAATGTTCCGCCTTTTGCCGCTGTTCTTCATTATGATAGAAGATCGCGCTGCGATATTGCGTACCTACGTCATTTCCCTGGCGGTTGAGGCTGGTGGGGTCGTGCACTTCCCAGAATACTTCCAGCAATTCGTCATAGCTGATGACCTTGGGATCATAAATGACCTGCAAGCATTCCGCATGTCCCGTCGTCCCGTTACAAACCTGCTCGTAAGTGGGATTGACAACCTGCCCCCCGGAATAGCCGGAAGTCACTTTGACTACTCCTTTCAATTCCTGAAAGACGGCCTCAGTGCACCAAAAGCAACCCGTTCCGAAAGTGGCTGTGTCTGTCTTGGTCCCCTGGATAATATTGGCGTCACTCATCATATTGGTCGTATTAAGTATAATAAAGGTTAATAGATTGATCATAGGGCAAGTTACGAAGGCATCTGCACCTTCAAGGTAAGCTATACGACAATCCAGGGTTTTAAAAGTTCATTAACAGTTGCCCGATCTGGCGGCGATCCCTTTTAATTCTTTAAATTCGTATCCGCACATGAAGCTTTCTACTTTCAGAGCCTTCCGGAGCCGGAATTACCGGCTCTACTTTATCGGTCAGTCCATATCCCTTATCGGAACCTGGATGCAGAAGACTGCCGTGTCCTGGATCGTATACATCCTCACCCATTCGACCTTTATGCTTGGGCTAAGTCTCTTCGCTACCCAATTTCCTTCTTTTCTGCTGTCCCTGCTCGGCGGCGTGGTCTCCGACCGCTATAACCGCTTCAGAGTCTTGCTTACCACCCAGATTGCGTCCATGATCCAGTCCCTCGCGTTGGCCATCCTCGTGCTGCTGGGGCATTACAAGGTTTGGGAGATCATATCCCTGGGCACGGTATTGGGTACCATCAACGCCTTTGACGTACCCGCCCGGCAGGCGCTGGTCTACGATATGATCGACGACAAGCGTGATCTTCCCAACGCCCTGGCGCTCAATTCCTCCATGGTCAACCTGTCCCGCCTGATCGGCCCGGCCATCGCCGGCCTTGTCCTGGAGAAACTGGGTGGGGGCACCTGCTTTTTACTGAATGCGACCAGCTTTTTGGCCGTGATCGGCTCCTTGCTCCTCATACGCCTGCCTCCTTATGTTCAGAAGCCGCATACCCAAAAGGTACTGGGCGATCTCAAGGAAGGGCTGCGTTATCTCCGCCATACGCCCACAATTTTGAATACCATCGTGATGCTCGTGGCCATGAGCCTGCTGGTGCTGCCTTTCACCACCTTGCTGCCGGTATACGCAAAGGTCATCTTCAAGGGGAATGCTTCCACATTCGGCATCATCGACAGTTTTATTGGGCTGGGCGCCCTGGGAGGCGCTATATTCCTGGCCTCGCTCAAACGCGGTACCAATCTCCGGAAGATATTGGTGATCAATACGATCTTACTAGGCGCGGGGCTCATGCTCTTCTCGCACGAGACCTGGCTGCCCCTGGCGCTTGGCTTCGCGACCCTTTGCGGATTCGGGATGATGTCGCAGACGACCATCAGCAACACGATCATCCAGGTCAATGCCGACCCGGCCATGAGGGGACGCGTGATCAGTTTCTTTGCCATGTCCTTGTTCGGCACCCAACCCATCGGCAGTCTGCTGATCGGCGGTGTTTCGGGATGGGTCGGCACGCCCGACACGATCCTGTTGGAAGGGATCGCGGCCCTGGGCATCGCGATCCTGTCCTGGTCTTTCCTGAAGAAAAAACCGCCCGTCCGCGAACAGGAAAAGGCCCCGGTCCACGAGAGCGATATCGTGCCGCTCCCGCCCGGTGAAAAAATGGTGACGCCCTTGCAGGGAAGCGATTTAACGGAAAAATAATTTCTAATCATATCAACAATAAATATTTACAAAAAATAAATATGAATAAACTACCCAACACCGCCCTGCTCGTCATGGATATCATGAACGGCACGATCAGCAGGCTCGGCGACCATGCCGCGCCACTTATCAGTTCGCTGACCAGCGCCATCGTGGCGGCGAGGGCAGCCGATATCCCCCTGATCTATGTAGTGGTCGCATTCCGCAAAGGCTTCCCCGAGATCAGCCCCGGGAACAAATCGTTTACTACGCTACGGCAGAACCCCGCCGTCATGGCGGGACTCGAAGAACCCGTGACCATCCACGCCTCGGTAACGCCACAACCGGGGGAGGTCGTGGTGACCAAGCGACGGTTCAGCGCTTTTACCGGCAGCGACCTGGAAGTGGTGCTGCGCGCACGGGATATCCGGCACATGGTGCTCACCGGAGTCTCTACCAGCGGCGTGGTTTTATCGACCCTGCGGGAAGCCGCCGATAAGGACTATCGCCTGACCGTGCTGTCCGACTGCTGCGCCGATGCGGACGCCGAGGTGCACCGGGTGCTCCTGGGAAAGGTATTTCCCCGGCAGGCGGACGTGATGACTGCCGGGGAATGGGTCTCCCTGTAGCCATTTAGCGGCATCCTCCGTACCTTTGTGCCTTAAAAAAGCGACCAAGACGATCGACCTTTGTCGGCTCTTCTTGGCCCATCGTGCGAATAATGAGAATCTTTCCGGAATCGGCCCTGGTACAGTTGGAGTTTGATAAGATAGGCGCCTTGCTCGCGGAGCATTGCAATACGGAATACGCCCGATCCAGGGCCGCGGATCTGCGCATCCATACCCGGCGCGATTTTATAGAGCTGGAGTTGCGCCAAACACATGAATTTAAGATCCTGCTGCAGGGCGGCCAGTATTTTCCGAACGACCATCCGCTAAATCTCTCGGCTGCGCTAAAACTGCTGGGTATTCCCGGGGCCGTGCTTACCGGGGAACAGTTCATGCAGATCCGCAAGCTGGCCGAAAGCATACAAAGCATTTTTCGCTGGTTCGACGCCGAGCGCAAGGTCGGCAATCCGGCCCTTTTTCGGGTGATCGCGGGTACGCATTATGAAAAGAGCATCATCACCGCGATCGATGAGATCCTGGACGAGTCCGGGAATGTCCGCGACAACGCTTCCGAGCAACTGGCCACCATCCGCCTAAGCCTGTTCCGGAAAAGAAGCGAGCTTCGGCGCGCCTTCGACCGTATACTTTCCAAACTGGCCAAATCCGGCTATGTCGCCGATATCGAGGAATCCTTTCTGAACGGCAGAAGGGTAGTGGCGATCTTTGCCGAACACAAACGCCAGGTCAAGGGCATCCTGCATGGAGAGAGCGATACGCGCCGGACTACGTTCATCGAGCCCGAAGAGACTATCGGGCTGAACAACGACGTCTTCTCCCTGGAACATTCCGAAAGCAGGGAAGTCTACCGCATCCTTCGCGAACTTACCGGCCGGCTCTCCGTCCATGCCTCTTTGCTAGCAGTATGGCACGACTTGCTGGGCGAGTTCGATTTTATCCGCGCCAAAGCCCGGCTGGCCATCGACATGAATGCCAATTTTCCCCGGTTGGTGGACAAGGCGCATGTACAGCTCCTCCAGGCCTATCATCCCCTGCTCTATCTCTACAACCAAAAAAGCCGCAAGCCGACCATTCCCACCAATATCACCCTGAATGAAAAGGACAGGCTGCTCGTCATATCAGGGCCCAATGCGGGCGGGAAGACAGTTACCCTGAAGACCGTGGGCCTGCTGCAACTGATGTTCCAGAGCGGTTTGCTGCTACCCGTTCACCCGGATTCCGAATTGGGCATCTTCCGGCAGCTCATGATCCACATCGGCGATACCCAAAGCCTGGAATTCGAGCTTAGCACCTATAGCTCCCATTTGAAGAACATGAAGTATTTCATGGAGAATGCAAATGGCAAGACCCTTTTCTTTATCGACGAGCTGGGCAGCGGCAGCGATCCCAACCTGGGCGGCGCTTTTGCCGAGGTGATCCTGGAAGAACTAGTCAGGAAACACGCCATGGGCATCGTCACCACCCATTACCTCAACCTAAAGGTGATGGCGAATAAGACGCCGGGGATCGTCAACGGGGCGATGGCCTTCGACGAGACCAACCTCCAGCCGCTTTACAAACTGATCATCGGCAAACCCGGCAGCTCTTATACTTTTTCCATCGCCGAGCGTATCGGCCTCAGCACACAACTCATCCAACGCGCAAGGACACTGGTGGACGAGGATCATTTCCGTCTGGACAAGCTGCTGAACAGCACCGAACAGGATCTGCGCGATCTCGAACGCAGGGAAAAGGAGTTGCATAAGCTGATCAGGGAAAACGAAAGGCTGAAAAAGGAAATGGAGATCCTGATCGACAGGGAACGGCATAGCCAGCAGGTCGAATTGCTCAAACACCAGAACAAGATCACCGAAGACCGCCTGGCCTACCTGAAGGAAATGGAACGCAAGCTCAAACAGATCATCTTCGATTGGCGGCGGTCGGAGGACAAGAATGAAGTGATCCGCCAAATGCAGGCCCTCCTGTTCAGACAAAAGGAACAACAGGCCAATGAAAAAGTAAAAAAGAAATTCGATTCCAAATATGCCGAAATTGGGGGAGAGGCGCAGGTAGGGGATAAGGTGATGATGAAAAAGAACCATCAGGTCGGTATCGTAAAGGAGATCCGTGCCAAAAAGGCCGTCGTGCAGGTGGGACTGGTGCCTATCACCGTCGGTCTGGCCGATCTGATCGTCGTGCGCGACAAGCCCAGGGAGGAAACCGCTTAATAGAGCCACGGAAGACACCGACCGGTAAAGTGTCTGCCCAGCAAAGAGACCTGACCGACCGAAACCCCCTGGCAGGCATGCATGGGATAACGCGCTGGCCGATCTGCTGGCCAGCTTCTATGCCTGGGGCCCGGCCTACAAACAGCATCTCAGGATCGGGACCTTTGAAAATGTGGCCGTCTACCCCATGATCGCAAAGATCCTTGGCCTCACGATCACCGAAAATATCGACGGCGATCCGGAGACGCTAAAAAATATTCTTCGCTAGTTAAACCAACTTCATTAAAATGCTGTTAAAAAGCAGCAAGCCTCACCCGATAAATGTCCTAATTCACCGAGGCCCGTGTGTCATTAGTGTTTTAATGGTTATATTGCAATATACTCAGTGTCACGTCTGTGTAATATTTTTCGACCGAAAAACAATTTTGTTCGAAAAATCATAATTCAATATTTTTGCAGTGCTTTTAGCGAATTGTTTCACTTTAAATAAATGACTATGGAAGTTAAAGAACCAACTGGCAAACTGGGTGTGCTGATTCCCGGGTTAGGCGCAGTGGCGACCACCCTGATCGCTGGCGTGGAAGCCATAAAGAAAGGATTTGCTCAACCGATCGGATCTCTCACCCAAATGGGGAATATTCATTTAAATCGCAAGACGGGCAACGACTACCCTAAAATAAAGAATTTCGTTCCTTTAGCCGATATAAAAGACATTGTTTTCGGTGGTTGGGACGTTTATGAGGAGAATGTATACGAAGCCGCAAGCCGCGCAAAAGTGCTTGAACCCGGCATGTTGCACGCCCTTCGCCCCGAGCTCGAGGCGCTGAAGCCCATGAAAGGGGTCTTCGACAGGAGCTATGTAAAGAACCTGGACGGTACGCATATCAAACAGGGCGCGAATAAATATGTCCTCGCCGAGGCGATCATGGAAGATATCAACCAGTTCCAATATTCGCGCGATTGCGATCGCATCGTCATGGTCTGGTGCGGTTCGACGGAGAAGTATACGGAGATCAGCGAAGTTCATCAGAGCATCGCTGCATTTGAAAAAGGACTGAAGGATAACGACCCCCGTATCGCTCCGAGCATGATCTATGCCTACGCGGCCATCCGCCTGGGTATTCCTTTCATGAACGGCGCGCCCAATCTCACCTGCGATATTCCCGCGCTCATCGAACTGGCGAAAAAGACCGATACGCCGATCGGCGGCAAGGACTTCAAGACGGGACAGACCCTCATGAAGACCATCCTGGCCCCCGGCCTGCAAGCCCGCGCCTTAGGCGTGAGGGGATGGTTCTCCGATAATATCCTGGGTAACCGGGATGGGTATGTATTGGACGAACCGGATAATTTCCGCACCAAGGAAGTCTCCAAGCTCAGCGTGCTGGAAGATATCCTTCGCCCCGACCTGAGCCCCGAACTCTACGGTGAACTTTACCACAAGATCCGGATCAATTATTATCCTCCGCATGGGGATAATAAGGAGAGCTGGGACAATATCGACATCTTCGGGTGGCTGGGTTATTCCATGCAGATCAAGATCAATTTCCTTTGCCGGGATTCCATCCTGGCCGCTCCGCTGGTGCTCGATCTGGCCCTTTTCGCCGATCTGTCCAAAAGAGCGGGACAGAGCGGGATCCAGGAATGGCTTTCCTTCTATTTCAAATCTCCGCAGACTTCGCCGGGATTGCGCCCCGAGCATGATATTTTCAAACAATTAATTACTCTGCAAAACGCGCTTCGAAAGATGATGGGCGAGGAGCCGGTGACCCCCGAGGGCCTGGATTATCTCGAAGAAATGACGGCTTGATGAATAAACTGGCCTTGCTTATTTCCACTTGCTTGGGATTGGGTTACGCTCCTAAAGGGGGAGGGACCCTTGCCGCGATTGCCTGTTGCATGCTCTGTTATTTTACAGGGCGATTTAATAATCTATACGCTCATGTTCTATTGCCTGCGACGATGCTGTTGATGGCAGCAGGGGTCTGGAGCTCCGGACGGATGGAGCGCAAATGGGGCAAAGACAATTACAGGATCGTCATCGACGAAGTGGTGGGCATGTGCTGCACCTTGCTGTTCATCCCGGTGCGCTGGCCTTATGTGCTGACCGGATTGGTCTTGTTCCGGTTCTTCGATATCGCAAAGCCATTATATATCCGCAGGATGGAAGAACTAAAAGGAGGATGGGGCGTTATGATGGACGATGTGCTGGCTGGGGTTTATTCCAACCTCATCCTGCAGGTGCTGGTGCGATTAACCATTTAATATGATCAGCTTTACCTTTAAGAAAGCTCAAATTGCCTCTGTGCTGGCGACGGCCGTCGACTTTCTCGTGATGCGCCTGATCGTACAGATCGCCGGCCTGGCCTATGTGGTGCCCGCCAGCGCTATCGGCACCGTGCTGGGAGGGATCACCCATTTCCTCGTCAGCCGCACCTGGGTCTTCCGGGCATACGAGGGGCGGTGGACGGTTCACCTGGGCAAATACCTCCTTGTATGGGTGGGCAACCTCCTCCTGAGTGTCTCCGTACTGTACCTGCTGACCCATTATACCTCCATCAATTACCTGGTAGCCAAGATCGGAATAGCCATAGGATTAGCTGTATTTTATAATTACGTATTACAGAAAAGATTTGTATTTAAATAAGACAATGACGAAAGGACTTAGTATAAAAGCTTGGATTTTATTAGTTTGGGCAATGGCAAGTAGTTTGTGCGCCCTCTCGCAGACGGCGCTGATCAAGGGGGTGGTCAGGGATTCCCTGACGCATGCGCCCCTCCCCAATGCCAGTATTTCTATAAGACGCCAGGCGGGCGGCACGCGCACCAACGCGGAAGGCCGCTTCAGCATCCCGGCCGAAAAACCCGAGGCCGACCTGCTGGTCACTATCGTAGGGTATAATTCCTATAGCATCCACCTCGATTCGATCCCGGCCGAGCCGATCGTCATCCAACTCAGCCAGAAATACAAGGAGCTGAGCAAGGTCACCATCCGCACCAAAAAGCAGAAATACCGCAACAAGGGCAATCCTGCCGTAGACCTGATCCGCAACGTCATCAACAATAAGGATAAGAATCGGATGGAATCCTATTCTTACGCCAGCTATGAGAAATATGAGAAATTGCAGGTCTCCGTCGACAAGCTTTCCAAGAAGATGACGCAGAACAGGCTCGTAAAACCCTATCGTTTTCTGTTCGACAATGCGGATACGACGACCCTGGAAGGGAGAACCCTTTCCCCCGTTTACCTGGAAGAGACCCTTTCACAAAATTATTATCGGAAAGACCCCGAAAAGAGCAAGAGTGTCATTACCGGCAAACGCAAGGTGGATTTCGGCGATTTTTTCGATATGCAGGGGATCAGCCAATACCTTAACCGCCTGTACCAGGATTTCAATATCTACGACAACAATATCTCGGTCTTTACGAACCTGTTCCTGAGCCCGATCGCGGATATGGGCCCTACTTTCTATATGTATTACATCGATGACACGGTTACGGTGGATTCGCAGAAACTGATCAAGCTTTCCTTCCGGCCCCGGAACCCCAACGACCTCTTGTTCAGGGGGACCATGTGGATCACCCTCGATGGCAATTATGCCATCCAAAAATTGAAGCTGCTGGTCAGCAAGAGCATCAATTTCAATTTTGTACGGGAGATGAGGATCAATCAGGATTTTACCAAAAGGCCTGACGGACGATACCTGCTGACGAAAAGCGACGTGCTCGGCGATTTCGGGATTACCAAGAACGGTACAGGTCTCTTTGGCGAACGAACGGTCTCCTTCCGAAAATTCACGATTGGGGAACCGATATCGGATAGCCTGATGAAGGGGCCGCCGGTCGTCACGACGGACAGCGCCACCAGCTTGAGCGATAGCTTCTGGGTCGCATACCGGCCGGACACGCTTACCCGCGCCGAGTCCAAGGTCTATGCAAATATCGACAGCCTGAAGAATATGAAGTCGTTCCGCAGGCTGATGGACTGGGGCACGCTGCTGCTGGCGGGTTACAAACAGGCCGGTCCCTTTGAAATAGGGCCTGCCAGTACTTTCTATAGTTTCAACCCGGTGGAAGGGTTTCGTTTGCGTTTTGGCGGCAGAACAACGACTAAACTGAGCACCCGCTTCTATTCGGAGGTCTATGCGGCTTACGGGTTCAAAGATGAGAAGTGGAAATATTTTCTCAGCGGTACATACTCGCTGAACAATAAGAGCGTCTATGGATATCCCATCAACTTTATACGCGCGTCCTACCAGCGGGATACCAAGATCCCCGGCCAGGAATTGCAATTCGTCCAGGAGGATAATTTCTTGCTGTCGTTCAAAAGGGGCAACAATGATAAGTGGTTGTATAACGATATCTTCAGGTTGCAGTACAAGCGGGAGTTCGGGGATCATTTATCCTATGACTTCGGCCTGAAATACTGGAAGCAGGCGCCCGCTGGTTCGATCGCCTATGTCCAGAAAATGATCGGCGGCCTTTCCGACTCGCTGCAATCGATCACCACCGGCGAAGCCTCCCTGGAATTACGCTGGGCTTCCCATGAACAGTTCTATATCGGCAAGCTCTATCGCGTCCCCATCATCAACAAATACCCCATTTTCGATCTCCGCTATATCGCGGGCGTGAAAGGGCTGTTCGGCGGGCAATATAATTATCACAATTTCGACCTGAACATCTACAAACGTTTTTATATAGGCCCCCTCGGCTATTCGGACATTACTTTCGACGGCAGCTATATTATCGGAAAAATTCCCTTTCCCCTGGCCGATATCCATCATGCCAACCAGACCTATGCCTATCAATTGGCTTCCTTCAACCTGATGAACTTCCTTGAATTCGTAAGCGATCATTATGTCAGCGTGGATATCGACCATTATTTCAACGGCTTCTTTTTCAATAAGCTACCCCTGTTGAAGAAGCTGAAATGGAGAGAGGTCGTCGAGGCGAAGATCCTGGTTGGCGGTCTGCGCAGCGAGAATAGCCCGGATAGGCCCGACCAAATGAAATTCCCGCTGACCAACGGGCGTATTGAAACCTTTTCACTGACCAACGAGCCCTATATCGAGGCCGGTTTTGCCATCGCCAATATATTCAAGCTGGTCCGGGTCGATTTCATAAAAAGATTCACTTACCTTAATGATCCGGAAATTCCTCTTTATGGTATCCGCCTAAGAACTAAATTTGACTTTTGATTGACTAATGAGTAAGCGCAACCAGTTACAACAGGTCATATACCGGATCATCAACCCCCTTGTTAAATTGCTTATCAGGGCAGGCCTGACGCCCAATATGGTGACGACGATCGGCTTGTTGCTGAATATTGGCGTTGCGATCATTTTTATCTGCGGCGCCAAAGAAGGCGCGAGAGGGGATCTGTCCTATGTCGGCTGGGCGGGCGCACTCATCCTGTTCGCCGGTCTTTTCGATATGCTGGATGGCCAGGTGGCCCGACTCGGTAAAATGAGCTCGCGTTTCGGGGCGCTCTATGATTCGGTGCTCGACCGGTACAGCGAACTGATCCTTTTCCTGGGCATTTGCTATTACCTGGTGGCCCAC
>OLLP01000704.1_pt1 | contig 18561 bp, 11 predicted proteins | sample 1604561 | NCBI WGS metagenome assembly OLLP01 (sample SAMEA104055722, study PRJEB20765) | soil metagenome | isolation source: soil | reverse complement strand
TTCTTCCAGGTCTTAGTGCTCTTATACAGTGGCTCCATAATGTTGTTTTGCGGCGTGCCTGCGTTAGATTGCCTGCGACCGCCGCCGCCACCCCGGAACATACCGGGGAACATACCCGGCATACGCCGTTGCTGCGAACCCGCAAAATTATTCAGGTTCCAGGTAAAGGTCAGCATCAGGTAGCGCGACAAGGTATTTGTCCGGCTTGCCGTATACCCCGATGCCGATACGCTTTTATTTACATAAGTATTCGAATTCAGCAGATCAAAAGTGGTCAGCCGGATCTCCCCGGTCTTTTTCTTAAAGATCGACTTGGCAATGCTGGGACTCAGCAAGGGTATGCTCGCATTATAGCCGGGCGTCCGGTTATTGGTATAGGTATAGGTGAACGTCGTGGCGATCAGCCACCCGTTATTGGTATAGGCTGTGATCTCCGTATTGAAGGTCTCGGAGAAATAATCCAGGTTCTGGGTGGAGTGCAGGGAATTCCGGGCAATATTGTAAGTAGACGCGGAACTGAAGTTCATGTCGAAATTCTTCCGGATATTGGTCGTCCAGGAGACCGTCTCGCCAAGCGTGGTATTATGCGTAAAGTCATGTTCATAGACCACCGGGTCGCCGAACTTTGCGGCATCGAACAAGCTCTGGCTTTGTGAATAGTTGACGTTCGTCATAAAATTGAGGTTGGACTTGGGCTTCTTTAACGCAATGCCGTAATTGAAAAAGCCCGAAAGGTTATAAGTCCCGTTCAAGTTCACGTAACTGGTCGTCTGACCGCCTTTTTGATTGGGGATAGTGGCGGTTTGAATATCGTTCTCGATCATGCTGGCATTGATCGTGGCAAAGACGACATTCTGCGTCCCCTGATCGAATGAAGAGTACAGCATACGCAGGCTATGCGTGAACTGCGGCTTCAGATCGGGATTCCCTACCACGAAATTAATATCGTCGGATGTAGTCGTCAGCGGCTGCAATTGCGATGCCGAAGGGATCCCCGTTCTCCCCTGGTAAAACACGCGGAGACGCTGCGTCTTGGAAAACGAATATTGAAAGACGGCGGTAGGCGTAAAATTCACATAGGTCGACGGCGCTACGGTGATCGCCTTCGTGGTATTCACGCTTTTGAAATCCATCAATTGCAGCCCCGATCCGATATTCAAATTGAATTTGGCATTTTGGATCCGGTAGTTCAGGCTGATCCGGTTGGAATTGGACGTGAACTTATAGGAATTGCTGAACAGGCTGTCGAAAGACGTGAACCCATGCGCCGAATCCACGAAATCATAAGTATTGTTGACCGTATTATTCTGATTATGGCTATAACTATAGTTCAGTTCGATGACCTGATTCTTGCCGACCGGTTCGGTATAGGACAGCGTGGGGCTGATAGTATAGGAATGCAGCGAATCATTATAATATTGATTGAACAGTTGCACAGAATCCGACGGACCTGTTGGTAATTTATAATAATGATTTAGGGAATAATAATAGCCATCACCGTCATTTACATTTACTGTTCCGTTAAGATCCAGGGACAAGGTGCGGTAATTTTTTTTGAACTTATGCCGGAAGGTCAGGTTGGAGCCATTGATATTATAGCCGCTGGAGTTGCTGGAAGAGTGGCCCACAAGGCTATTTACAAGATCCCCGTTCTGATCGACCGTTGAGGAATTGGACGCCGCGTTCGGCCGGGACGTTTGAAAGGTCAGGTTCGGGCGGAAGACCAGGGAATTGTTGCTATCGAATTTTTGTTCCAGGTTCAGGTAGATGCGCTGGTTCACCGTTCGTTGAAATGCGGATTGATCCGAATTCGAAGTATTCGAGGAGTCTCCCGAATTGAAATTGTTCCGAAAGGAAAGGCTCGATCCATTGGAAGCTACGTGCTGAAAATTATAAAAATAGCTTCCGGTGATATCGGTATTCGGGCTCCAGCTATCCTTATAATTCGCGCCGGCCGCCCATACGGTCGTAACGCCCGGGCTGCTCTGATTAGTGGCCGCCGCCGGGCCCCCGCCGCCCCGCCGGCCGCCTGAATTCCCTAATACATCCTGTATAGTGAAATTCTGTTTATTGACGTCATTGGCCTGGCCCAGCACCGAAATTTGCTGGTCATTATCGAACCGGTGCATATTGATGCTCGCGTCATAGTCCTCATTGCTGCCGGCGCCGGCCACCGCCCGCCCGAAATAGCCCTGGCGGTTGGCTTTTTTCGTGGTGATATTGATGGTCTTCACGCGGGTGCCGTCGTCGAACCCCGAGAACTTGCTCTGGTCGTCGAGATCATCGAAGACCTGTATCTTTTCAATGATATCGGGGGGCAGGTTGCGGGTAGCCTGTTTGGGGTCGTCGCCAAAAAATCGCTTTCCATTGACCAATACCCTTTGTACCGACTCGCCCTGTGCGGTAATATTGCCGCTCGCATCCACCTGTATTCCGGGAAATTTCTTTAAAAGGTCTTCGGCGACCGCATTGGGCTTGGTCGTATACATGGCGGCATTGTATTCCACCGTATCGCCTTTGATCCCCATCGGGGGCCGCTGAACGATCGCCGCCTCCATTTCCTGGGTCGACCTTTGCATATAGAGGGTGGCCATATCGACGATAGGAGCGGTGGCGCTGATGCTGAAACTTCGGAAGATGGGCTGATAGCCTTCGAAGCTGATGACCAGCCGGTAATCGCCTGGATCCAGGTTCCTTACCATAAAAGACCCCTGTTTGTTCGTGACCACGAATTGCGCGGCCATGCTGTCGGATTTGGGGTTCACCGCCACGGTGGCCGCGGACAGGCTCTGTTTGCCGGATGTGTCCACGATCATGCCCATTACCGATCCCTTTATCTTTACCTGTGAGAACAAAGGAGTTGCGTAAAATGAACAGGCCAATAGGACCAAGAGTATATATTTCCCCATAACCTGATTTTTTGTTTTCTAGACTGCTAAAGTAATAGGTGGTTTAGTCTACCCCCACCCGAGAGGTACCAATGGCAAAAAACGGTTGACGGTAGGGTGAACGGCGTTTTGCGCCTTCGGGCTTTCCCGGTGAATATGCCCCCCGATCGGGACAGCCGGTAATCCTGGCTCCCGGCCCCTGACCGCGGAACTGATCTTCCCGGGCCATACGGCGCCGCTGCATACCTTAACAATGGCTTTAAGAGAATAGGTATTCCACATCCGCCCGGGTCAGGCTCTTCACGAACCCGTCATCGTCGGCGATCAGGTCCTTGGCCAGGACACGCTTCTTTTCCTGTAATTGGAGGATCTTGTCTTCGATCGTATCCTTACAGATCATACGATACGCGAAAATATTCTTGGTCTGCCCGATACGGTGGGTACGGTCGATCGCTTGCTGCTCGACCGCGGGATTCCACCAGGGATCGACGATATATACATAGTCGGCCGCTGTCAGGTTGAGCCCCACGCCTCCCGCCTTGAGCGAGATCAGGAAGACCCGGACCTCGTCGTCCCGCTGAAAGCTCTGTATGGCCCTTTCCCTTTCCACGGCGGACGTGCTGCCGTCGAAATATTCGTATTTGATGCCCAGCTCCTTCAACCGCTCGCGGATAAGGGCCAGCATGCCCAGGAACTGCGAAAAGATCAGCGCTTTATGATCCCCGATATTCTCGGCGATCTCCCGGCCCAGCTCGTCCAGCTTGATCGAATGATTGGGATATTTGTCGGGTTCGTTGAGGATAGCCGGGGAATCGCAGATCTGCCGCAGCTTCATCAAGCCCTGTAAGATGGTGAGCTGCGAACGCTGGATCCCCTGGGTTTCGATCGTCCCCAGGATCTTATCCCGGTAATCGTTCCGGTAGGCATCGTATACCTTGCGCTGCTCGTCCTCCATTTCACAGAAAAGTATGGTCTCTGTCTTGTCCGGCAGATCCTTGGCCACCTGTTCCTTGGTTCTCCGCAGGATGAATGGGAACAACAGCTTCCTTAAATGATCCTTCCTGTCCTGTTCCCCGAACTTATCGATCGGCACCGCGAACTCCTGCCGGAAGAACTCGATGCTGCCCAGCATACCGGGGTTCAAAAAGTTCATCTGCGCGAAAATATCGAAGGTATTGTTCTGCAAGGGAGTACCGCTCATGCACAACCGGTGCTTGGCATGCAGGAGACAGGCCGCCTTGGTCACTTTGCTTGCGGGGTTCTTGATGGCCTGTGATTCATCCAACACCACGTAGTCAAAGGGGATCTCCAGCAATAACTTGATATCGCTGCGCAGGGTTCCATAGGTGGTGATGATCACGTTGAATTCCGTGAGGGCCGCCTTGTTACGGGTACGGTCGCCTCCATGATGGATATGATAGGTCAGCCCGGGGCTGAATTTACGGATCTCGTTCTCCCAGTTGAACATCAGCGTCGTGGGACAGACGACCAGCGCATTAAGTTTTCCATGCAAATCGCGGTAATGATGCAGGAAGGACAGGGCCTGTATGGTCTTACCCAGACCCATATCGTCCGCGAGTATACCTCCCCAATTCACCTCCTGGAGATAATTCAGCCAATGGAAGCCATGCACCTGGTACGGCCGGAGGATATGCTCCAGGTGGGCGGGGGGAGCGATCTCCTTAATACGGTTGAATTCCCGCAGGTGTTCGTATTTCTCTTCCAGCCGGATGATGAGCTCCTCCTCGTTACGATTCTCATAGAGCTCGTCGATCACGCTCATATGGTATTTGGAGAGACGCAACTGGTTGCTCTTGCCCTCTCCTACCCGGAACAGCAGCGAATATTTCTTGATCCACTCCTCGGGCAATACGCCCAGGGTGCCGTCATCCAGGGGAACGAACTGCTGCCTGTTGGCCAGCGCTTTTTTAACGTCGGCGATCGTCACCTTCTGATCCCCGAACACGATGTCCACCCGCGCGTCAAACCAGTCGGTATTGCTGCTGATATGGATCTTGGTCTGCGGCTTTGCCGTATTGAAACGGAAATTCTTTAGCGCTTCGAACCCATAGACGGGTATCTTCATCTCCTCCATGGCGTCCACGAAAAGGAAGAACCAGTTGTTCTTCAGCACATCCGCTCCTTTGAGTGCCAGGCTATGCGACCCTTCGGGACGAATGAACTGGGAATGCAGCGATTCGAGCTTTTGGAAGAATTGCCCCTCGGCCTCTTTATTGCGATGGATGAGCAACACCTGATCCCCGTCCGGCACGATGATCTCGTCCTTTCCGCCCGGGCGGGTCTCGAATCCTTTATAGGAGAACAAGGGCTGGAACACCAGGTAATCCCCCTTCTCCTGCAAGAGCAATCTTTTCTCCGGATCGCCGTCCCTTACTTCTTTCACCAATTCATCGTCGAACTCGACATGATAATCCTTTGCCAGCGGCATGATGAACTCCCTGAGTTGTTTCGGCCAGTCGGCCTTGCTGACCAGCATCTTTTGCTTGCCGGCAAATTTCTCGACCAGGATGATATCTTCCGGCTTATGCCATAGATAGAGGTTATTATTATAAAAGAACAGCAGGCTGCTCTTGCATTCGTTTTGAAGGGTCTCGACAGGTTGGCCGTTGATCTTCACATAGCAGCCCAGTTCGAACCCGTTCCCTTGCACCGAAACGCTGAAAAAAGGCGTTATCGCGTCCTCCGTTATCCCCACCTGCTGCAGGTTGGCCGTCTTGAACGGCTTATGCCCGTTGAGATAGAACACAAAGGGGTTGGCATTCACCTCCGCGAACAGTTTTTTCAGTTTCGGGTGCAGGTATTCCACCATCAGCTTCTTGGTCTCTTCGGGCAGATCGTCCTCCTCCTGGTGTATGATATTTTCCCAGATGCCGCTGAACGGGGAATTGCGGTTCAGGTATTTGTTGATCTCGCTTACCTGCATCTTGCGCAGCGAAGGGATCAATTGTTTATCCGGTTCGTTAAAAGAGTCCGTGTTGATGAATTTGGTAAGATCCATCTTTTCGACCTTCCCGCTGTAATAGGATTGCTCCTCGTTGCTCTCTCCGGCGATGGCGTCGACGGCAAACCCGGGGAAGCTGCCGTGATTGAAATTAAACACGATCCCCAGCCGCTGGGCGATGCCGGCCGGCTTGTCTTCCTCCGACTCGCCAAGAACGGGCACAGGCAGAACTTCCACCGGCTTGGGGCGTCCCGTGGTCAGCGGCGCGACTCGTTTAATCGACACGTCCAGCACCCGCAAATAGGGCTTCCCGTCCTTATAGGTGAATTCGAATTTCCCCTTTAGGTCGTCGGACAGCGAATAGCCATAGGCTTCCAGCAATTTATTTTTTTCCTTGTCCCAGTTACGGATGCTATCGAAATAATAGGCCCCGTGCGCGTGCAGCAATTGCAGGAAAACGATCACTTTCGGCAGGCAAAGGGGATGCAACTCGTCGGGATAGTCGCTGCTGGTATCGAAATTCCTTTCTTCGTTCTTCCGCAACACGACCTGGTAGATCTTTCCCTCAAGATCGACGGTCGCCTTCACCAGCTCATCCCTGGCGCTCCCGATCTTGGCCTTTTGCGCGCGCAAATAAGTCTCGGCAGCGGTTAGCGTTTCGGGGGAACACAGCAGCCGAATGCTTTTCAGATCGATGAACTTCATTTTCACGACCGTATGCTGCTGGTCGTATTTCACTTCCTGCGCCTTGAGCATATTCCTGTCCAGTAATTCCTGTAACTGGATCAGGGCGCCGGCCTCGTGACGGCAGATATCGCCCAGATTATAGGGGCAGCTACAGCGGATGGAGAGGGATTTGGCATCCTTGAATTTCTGCACGTATACCTTGTAATAAGTGGCATAGCTGTCGTCCTTCACCCGGAAAGTAACGGACTCGAACAACTCGTCGTATTCGACAAGCTCGACGTAACCGATTGCATGGATCTTTTTTCCACGGCGGATCACTTCATCGGTCCCGTTGGTATACACATATTTTATAAGGTGCGGTAACGCCATTATCTTATTTGGAGTTTGCGGTTCACAGTCGCCTCCACGTCCTCCCCGGGCCATGGACTGTGAAAAGGGCAATCTGCAAAACTACAGGAAAAAAGGCGAGTGAGGAAAAGTTTTACACAGCCCCTTAAAAAATAACCAATTATTCTTTTTTAGCCTTTCGGAATCGTCCGGACGGCTATACCTTTGTCCAGGATGCCTTTGCCTGCCGAAAGATCCATCTGTAAACCGATTTATATGCTCCTTCGTACTATGATGATCGCGCTTACCCTTGTCCTGCCCTTCCTGTCTCCCGCGCAAAAGCTAAAAAAAAGCGACCAACTCCTCCTCGACAACCTCATTACGCATATCCACTATCTGTCCGATGACAAAATGGAAGGCCGGAGAACGGGCTCCCCCGGGGAAAAACTGGCCAGCGATTATATAAGCATCGAATTCTCGAGGGCCGGCCTCCAGCCCAAGGGCGATCATAACGGCTGGCTCCAGGCCTTCGATATCGACGAAGGCCGCCAGATAAATACGGATTCCTATCTTTCCATCGACGATGAACCGCTCATTCCGGGCAGGGAATTCTTTCCCCTGTCTTGCAGCGCCACCGGGAGCATATCCGGGTCTGCCGCCATTGCCTTGCAGGAACGGGGCGTCCCCTGGTTCATCGATCTGAAAGAGACGCTGGAGGCTGGTCGCGGCGAACCGCATTTCGATCTGCGGGAAGCCATCCGTACCAAAATAAAAGAATGCAACGCCAAGGGGGCCACGGCCGTCATCCTTTACAATACTTCGAAAATAAAGGACAATCTCCGTTATGATCCGAAGGACAGACCGGAAGCCCTGGCCATCCCCGTGCTTTATCTGACAAAAGAGGCGAAAAAAAGATACCTGAAAGACGAGTCGGCCGACCTGGATATCCGGCTGAAGATAGGCTTTACCGAAGAGCGGCGGACGGGACATAACGTCGTGGGTTACCAGGACAACGGGGCGGCCTACACCGTGATCATAGCGGCCCATTACGACCATCTGGGCTATGGGGAAGACGGTAATTCCCGCTACCGCGGGCCCCGCCTGGTCTTTCACGGGGCCGATGACAATGCCAGCGGCGTGGCCGCCGTCATCGAGCTCTCGAAGATGCTGACCGCGTCCAAACTAAAGAATAACAACTATCTTTTTGTCGCCTTTTCCGGGAAAGAACTGGATCTGTCCGGGTCGAAGTATTTTGTCGAACACCCCGTCATCGATCTCGCCCATGTGAACTATATGCTCAACCTGGATCGGATCGGGCGGCTTAACGACAGCAGCCACGCGCTGATCCTTGGCGGCTATGGCACGTCACCGGTCTGGGAACAGGTATGCAACAGCGCGACCGACCGGAAATATTTCACCCTTCAATACGATAGCAGCGGCGCGGGCGGCGATCTGGGTCCGAGCAGGGGCGCGGGGGCGGGCGACCAGATCCCCTTTTATCATAAAGACATCCCCGTACTCGCCTTTTTCACCGGCTGGCACAGCGACTATCATATGCCCGCGGATGACGCCGGCAAGATCAATTATACCGGTGAAATGGAAGTGGAGAAATATATTTACGATATTGTGCAGGGGATCAATGGCAAGGGCAGGATCGCGTTTGTGAAGACAAGGGAGTGATCGCCCAATCCTAAATCGGAATTCATGAAGCTAAAATTAAGCATCGATGACCTGGCCAGCGGGTTTTTCGAAGACACCCGTCTCCTGGGGGTTGTCGCGCCCATAAAGGATTACCAATTCTGTTGGCAGTTGAACAATCACCTGCGCTTTGACTTCCGTATCAATAACGAGATCGAGATCCAATTGACAAAAAGGGAACGAAAATATTTTTTCGGGGTCTTTGAATACGGCGAACCCGGCAACTCCCTGGTGCATTTCCTGTACAACAATCAATTCGATGGGGAATACCTGCTTCCCGAGTTCCGGCATCTCGACTTTTTATGGCTGCTCAAGGGGGACTGTGTCGGGGAACAGAAATTGCATGATCTCATGGGGTCTGTCAAAGAGATCCCCGGCGTGCAATTGGTCATGGAGTTGACCCAGGAGAAGATAAAGAACAAAGGGCACCTGATATTTTAGTTTCGGGTTTGAAGTTTGGGGTTCCCGTTTATAAGTGTCAAAGGCCGTCGACATAACTAAGTCAACTTCAAACCCCAAACCTCAAACTTAAAACTTAAAACTATATCTATATGTGGAAAGAAGAAAAAAACAAGCTTCATAAAAAATTCGAGTTCAAGACCTTTTCCGAAGCCTTCGCCTTTATGACCCGGGTGGCGCTCGAGGCGGAGAAAATGGATCATCATCCTTTGTGGACCAATGAATATAACAAACTGGAAATATGGCTTTCCTCGCATGACGCGGGGGATATCGTGACCGACAAGGACAGGAAACTGGCAAAAAAGATCGACGCGCTGGCTCCCGCCTAACTATTCATACTCGCCAGGAACTCTTCATTGCTCTTCGTGCCGCGCATGCGTTTCAGGAGTTCGTTCATGGCTTCTTCCGTATTCATATCGTTCAGGTAGACGCGGAGCAGGTTCATCCGTTGCAACACATCCCTTTCCAGCAGGAGATCGTCCCGGCGGGTGGAGGATGCAACGAGATCTATAGCGGGATAGATACGCCGGTTGGACAGACGGCGATCCAATTGTAATTCCATATTACCCGTTCCCTTGAACTCCTCGAAGATGACCTCATCCATTTTGGAACCCGTATCGATAAGCGCGGTAGCGAGGATGGTCAGCGAACCGCCGTTCTCGATCTTACGGGCGGCGCCGAAGAATTGTTTGGGCTTTTGCATGGCATTTGCTTCCACACCGCCTGACAATACCTTGCCGGAGGATGGGGATACCGTATTATGCGCACGGGCCAGGCGGGTGATCGAATCCAAAAGGATCACCACGTCATGCCCGCATTCCACCAGGCGTTTTGCTTTTTGCAAGGCGATCGTAGAAACCTTTACATGTTTTTCCGCCGGTTCGTCAAAGGTCGAGGCGATCACTTCCGCCTTGACGCTGCGCTCCATATCCGTTACTTCTTCAGGGCGTTCGTCCACCAGCACGATCATCAGGTAGCACTCGGGATGATTGGCGGCAATGGCATTGGCCACCGCTTTCAGCAACATGGTCTTACCCGTCTTGGGCTGCGCCACGATCAATCCGCGTTGTCCCTTGCCGATCGGCGTGAACAGATCCATGATACGGGTGGAATAATCGCTGGGGGTCGTGAACAGGTTCATTTTTTCGAAAGGGAACAAAGGCGTCAGGTAATCGAAAGGTACCCTGTCGCGCACTTCCTCCGGTCCTTTATTATTGATCGTCTCCACCTTCAGCAAGGCAAAATATTTTTCGCCTTCCTTCGGGGGGCGTACGGCCCCGTGAACGGTGTCGCCTGTCTTCAGACCGAATAATTTGATCTGGGAAGGAGAGACATATACGTCATCGGGAGAAGACAGGTAATTATAATCGCTGCTGCGCAGGAACCCATATCCATCCGGCATCATTTCCAATACGCCTTCGGCCTGTATCACTCCGTCGAATTCGATATTGAAGACCTCGTTGCGGCGTTGTGGATAGGTTTTGCCCGACTGTGAGTCGGCGGATCTGTTCTGGTCATGGCCGGCTTCGGAATCATCCTGCGAACGGGAACCCTGATCGTCCGCACCTTCTTCTTCATCCGACTCTTCGCCTCCCTGCCTGTTCTCGTTCCTGCCGTCATTGCGATTCTCGTTACGGTTATCGCGATTCTCGTTACGGTTGTTATCGTTGCGATTCTCGTTACGGTTATCGCTCCGGTTTTCGCTTCGGTTATTATCCGCCCGGTTGACATTGTCGTTCCGGTTACTATCGTTGCGGTTATTATCGCTTCTGTTGTTTGGATCCGATTCCGCCTGGTTGCCTGCATCCCCGGAGATCTCGTCCTGGTCTTCCTTTTTGCGCGGCTTTTTAAGAATAGGTTTATCTTCTTTTTTATTGAGCTCTTTCTTCGGCTCTATTTTCTTCGGCTTTTCTTCCACGCTTTCGACGATCGCCTCTTCATTGGAATTCGCCGTCGAGGTCTTTATAATGCGTTTGCGTTTGGGTTTATCATCCGGATCGGGCGCGGCTTCGCTGGCTACGACGGCCTGCTTGTCCAGTATCTTATACACCAGTTCTTGTTTGTTGAGTTTTTTGGCGCCGGTGATCTTTAGTTGCTCAGCTATATCGAGCAGCTCAGGAACGAGCATGTCGTTCAATTGGAGAATATCGTACATAAAATGACTTGAGAGTTAAAACCGTCCGTAAACAGCCGTCTGTTTCGTTGGAAATGTGAAAATGAATTTTGATAATTATGATGAGCGGAATGACTAAAACTGATAAGCTGTGAGCATTGGATAAGAACAAATCAGCTTAATTCCAATGCAATTTTAGTGTAAAAACGGAAAAAATGCAAAAATATTTTTGGAAAAGACCCCCCAATGCCCTGTTCCAGGCCTCTAAATCATGCGTTTTGTCCTATTTAGCCTGAAACGATCGCGTCAATCGATTTCTGTCACCGCGAATTCTCCACCGGCTTGCTTTATCTTTGCCCCTCATAACAAAAGTCATGTTCAACACGAGAGTCAAAGTGAAAGCATTGCTGGCCACGGCGCCGGACAACCAGGAAGTGACCGTAATGGGTTGGGTGCGCACCTTCCGCAACAACCAGTTTATTGCCCTGAACGATGGCTCTACCAACAGCAACCTGCAGATCGTGATAGAACTGGGCTCCTATGACGACGCCTTTCTGAAGCGGATCACGACAGGCGCCTCCCTGAAGGTCGCCGGCAGGCTGGTGGCCTCTTTGGGCAAAGGGCAATCCGTCGAATTAAAGGCTTCTTCGGTCGAAATACTAGGCGACTGCAACCCCGAGAAATACCCTTTGCAGCTCAAGAACAGGCCCAGCCTCGAATACCTGCGCGAAATCGCCCATCTGCGTTTCCGCACCAATACCTTTGGGGCCATATTCCGCTTGCGGCATGCCCTGGCCTTCGCCATCCACCGCTTTTTCAACGAAAAAGGATTCGTCTATCTCCATACACCCATCATCACCGCCACCGATGCCGAGGGTGCCGGGGAAATGTTCCGCGTAACGACCCTGCCCTTCGATAACCCGCCCCGGAAAGAGGACGGCTCGATCGACTTTAGCGAGGATTTCTTCGGGCGCACGACCAATCTGACCGTCAGCGGGCAGCTCGAAGGGGAACTGGGTGCGATGGCCTTTAGCGAAATCTATACCTTCGGGCCTACTTTCCGGGCCGAAAACTCCAATACGGCCCGGCACCTGGCCGAATTCTGGATGATCGAGCCGGAGATGGCCTTTTGCGACCTCGAGGACAATATGAACCTGGCCGAAGAGTTCATCCGCTATATCATCAAATACGCCATGGAAAACAACCGGGAAGACCTGGAATTCCTGGCCCAGCGGCTAGTCGAGGAAGAAAAGCAAAAGCCACAGGCAGAGCGCAGCGAAATGGGGCTGATCGAAAAACTGGAATTCGTCGTAAACAACAGCTTCCAGCGGATCAGCTATACCGAAGCCATCGACATCCTCCTGGATTCACCGGCCTACAAAAAGAAGAAGTTCCAGTACGACGTGAAATGGGGCATCGACATGCAGAGCGAACACGAACGCTACCTGGTGGAGAAGCATTTTAAGAAGCCCGTCATCGTCACGGGTTACCCTAAGGCGATCAAAGCCTTCTACATGCGGCAGAACGAGGACGGCAAGACCGTCGCCGCCATGGACATCCTCGCCCCGGGGATCGGCGAGATCGTCGGTGGTTCGCAGAGGGAAGAGCGAATGGAAAAGCTGGAAGAACGCATGAAAGAGATGCATATCCCCACAGACGAGATGTGGTGGTACCTGGATACCAGGCGTTTCGGCGCTGTCCCCCATGCGGGTTTCGGCCTGGGATTCGAACGCCTGGTGCTTTTCGTCACGGGCATGACCAATATCCGGGATGTGATCGCATTTCCCAGGACGCCGAAAAGCGCGGAGTTCTAGCGCGTCCCGAAATACCGCACCCGCGTCCGCAAATTCTCCCGGATATTCAGATAGAACAGATTGATATCCCCGATATGATAATTATTCGTTCGGATCAGAAAGCTGCCCGGGAAATGAGGGCGTTTCACCCATAACACGCCATCGTGGATCTGCGCGTCCACCACGCCCGGAACGAGCTTATTGAATTTGATGAGTATGCCGCCCTTGTTGAGCCCCGAAGGAGCATAATCATCGGTCGTAGTCCAGGTCAGGGGGTTGACCACAAGCGAACTGCCGCCCTCCTTCTCCACATTGGGCGGTTCGAATCCCTCCTTATATGTTCTCCATCCGATCAGACAGCCCGTGGAGCTGGAATCCCGGCAGACCGGCAGATCAGGGAAAGAATCCCGCGGGATCGCCATGCCGATAATATAGGCTGCTACCAACTTGCTTTTTAGCGGCTTACCCTGAAAGAACTCTTTCAATAGCCTTTCCGCATGCGTCGTGCCCTGGCTATGGGAAGCGATGATAATGGGACGGCCCTGGTTATAATGATCCAGGTAATATTGAAAAGCCTCCCGCAGATCACTATAGGCCAGATCGAAGGCGGCCCGTGCGGAGACGGTATCCCTTGTATAATAAGCGCGCAGATGGGCTTGCCGGTATCTCGGCGCAAATACCCGGTATTCATTAAAAGCGCTGGCCTGGAAAAGGATCGTAGAATTATCGGTTTTTCTATTGAGCGCGGAATCGCCAAGATCGGCATTCCATTCCTTCCTGGAGGGATCGGTCAGGGTTGTCGGGTGCAAAAAGAAGACGTCCACCGAGCTGTCTTTTATGCTGTTGCCCACCAGGGGACCGGGAATGCTGTCCGAAGGATCGGCCTTGTACGGATGGGCCGCCCAATATTCCAATTTGCTATAATCCGGCTCGCCGGTGGAATCGGCGGCATGCGAATACCCGGTTATCGGGCGGGAAAATCCTGGCGAACAGGCGGCGATGAACAAAATAGCCGCGAAATACGGCGAACAGCGGGTGCGATGTGCCAAAATACTTTAATTTTATCCGTAAATCTAATTACAAATCTTATCATTTAAAATAATTGACATGGCTATTCCGGTTGTCGATCTTTCCGATTTTTCGGGAGATGAAAAAAAGAAAACGGCCTTTGTTGCCGCATTGGGCAAGGCCTACGAAGAAGTAGGGTTCGTCGCGGTGAAGAACCATGGCATTTCTGACGAGACGATCGGCAGCCTGTATGAAAATGCCCAGTCGTTCTTTTCCATGGGCACCGATCTCAAAAAGAAATACGAGATCGCCGGGCTCGCGGGTCAGCGCGGCTATACGTCTTTCGGCAAGGAACACGCCAAGGGCAGCAAGGACGCCGATCTCAAAGAGTTCTTCCAGTTCGGGCAGACCGTGGTCGATGGGGACCCCATCGCGGCCGAATATCCCGCGAATGTCAGTGTCGAAGAAGTAGCCCCCTTCACTCCCATTTTTTTCAAGGCTTACCGCGCCTTCGAAAAATCCGGCGCACAGTTGTTAAGGGCCATCGCTCTCTATCTCGGCCTCGATGAAAAATATTTCGATCCGTATGTACACAATGGTAATTCGATATTAAGGGCGATCCACTACCCGCCCATCACCCGTGAACCGCTTTCCGCCATTCGCGCCGAACAGCATGAAGACATCAACCTGATCACCCTGCTCGTGGGCGCTTCGGCGGACGGGTTGGAGATCTTGTCTAAGCAGAACGAATGGGTTCCAGTGACTTCCCTGCCCGAACAGATCGTGGTCAATGTAGGCGACATGCTCCAGCGTCTGACCAATAACCGGCTCAAATCCACTACCCATCGCGTCGTGAACCCTCCGAAAAGCAAATGGGGCAGTTCCCGGTACTCCATCCCCTTCTTCCTTCATCCAAAGGGGAGCATGAGCCTGGCCTGTCTGTCGGGTTGTATCGACGCCCAACATCCCAAGGCATACCCTGACCTCACGGCGGGGGAATATCTCGACGAACGGTTGCGGGAGATCGGTTTAAAGAAATAAATGGATGAGGATCATAGCGGAAACGATGCCGGCGAGGAAGCAGAGCAGTATTTTTACCAGGAAGAGGTAACGGGTGTGTTTCACTTGAACGGTCATGGGTTTAAAGGTCATCATCATGGCAAATTTAATTGTTTTATGTGATGATTTTAATTGATTTTTAATCCCTCTTGGGCAATTTCATCCAATTCGGACACCTCTTGCCTCTTATCGATATTTTCCGCCTCTTATCTAATCCCCAAAAAATTTATTTTCACGGCTCTATTCCGGCGAAATCCTTACCCACAGGGACTTCCATTCAATCACCATTAGTGGTCTAGATAAATTACCTTCCTTAAAAAGGTACTTTGTGTTGCATAGTACTAAAAATGTCCCTATCTTTGTCTTGTCAAGTCATTTAATCATGGTCAAAAACCTCAGCAAATGAATATAGAAAACACCCAGAGCCAGATGAGAAAAGGCATCCTGGAGTTTTGTATTCTCTCCGTCATCCGGCGCGGCGAGGCCTACCCCTCGGATATCGTCGAAGAGATGAAGGCAGCCAACCTCAATATCCTGGAAGGCACCCTTTACCCCCTGCTTACCAGGCTCAAGAACGCAGATATGCTCACCTACCGTTGGGTAGAGAGCAATTCCGGGCCTCCCCGCAAATACTTTTCCCTGACCCCGAAAGGCGAGGCTTTCTATGGGGAACTGGAAGCCACCTGGAACGAACTGGCCAACGCCGTCAACGCGCTGACCAGCAAAAAAGCGGCATCGGGCGAAAACCAAAACTTCTAAATTTCAACCTTCAAATACAACTCAAATGAAAAAGATCATCAACATAAACTTCCATGGCAGGGTCGTCCCCATCGAGGAGACCGCCTATGAAATACTGCAGCAGTATATAAAGAGCCTGCGTACCTATTTCGCCAATGAAGAAGGCCGTGATGAGATCATCAACGATATCGAAAATCGTTTCGCCGAACTTTTTTCAGAATCCCTGAAAAAAGGGGCTACCTGTATCACCGATCCGGACGTAAACGCCATTATCGCCAGTATGGGCCGGCCGGAAGACTTCGAACAGGAATCGATGTCCGGCGCGGCGGAACCAGCGGGCAAGAGCGGCGGAACCCAGGGAGGCGGCGCGGGAACCGGAACGGGAGCAGGAACAGGCGCGGGCGGCAGCAGCACCGGCTCCAGCCAGCAAGGCTCTTCTTCCCAACAGGGCTCCTCCTCGTATTCCGAGGGCGAGCACCGACGTCTCTATCGTTCGGAGAACGATAAGATATTGGGCGGCGTTTGCGCGGGCCTTGCCAATTATTTTAAGATCGACCCGTCATTGGTTCGGATCCTGTTTGTCCTGCTGATGTTCGGCGGAGGCGCGGGCTTCCTGCTCTATATCATACTCTGGATCGTATTGCCTACCCGTTCCCTCCCCGTCAATGCGCGGAAGAGATTGTTCCGCAACACCGATGACCGCATGATCGGCGGGGTTGCCGGAGGGCTCGCGGCCTATTTTCATATTGAAGTATGGATCCCGCGTTTGATCTTCGCTTTGCCCCTGATCGCGGGTCTCCTGACCTCCATCTTCCATAGCATTTGGTGGTTCGGTTTTCACCATTCCATATTTTATACGGGCGGGTTCGGAGGCTCCATCTTTATTACCTATATCGTATTGTGGATCGTTCTGCCCGAGGCCTCCACCGCTTCCGAGAAACTGGAAATGAGGGGGGAAAAGGTCGACCTCGAATCCATTAAGAATACGATCAAGGGAGATCTCGAATCTTTCAAAGGCCGCGCAAAGGAAATGGGTGAAGAAATGAAGGACAGGTTTCAAAAGGTCGGTGAAGAAGTGAAATATGGTACCCGCAATTTCGCATCGGAGACAGCGCCTCTCGCCCGTACCGCCGGTCAGGGGATCGGACACGCGATCGGCGTATTGTTCAGAGTCTTTTTTCTCTTCATTGCCTGCGTCATCGTCTTCGCCCTGATCATGGCGACGATCGGTCTGCTTTTCAGCGGCGTGGGTATCCTGAACTTTAAAGGCTATATCATCAACGGAACCTGGCCGAATGTCCTGGTCTGGGCGACCTTTCTGCTCTTCCTGATCGTTCCGATCATCGCCTTGCTCACCTGGCTGATCCGCCGGATCACGCGCACGCGTTCTCGCGGCCACTACCTGGGATATGTCTTCGCGTCATTATGGGTGATTGGCCTGTTCTGCTTCATCGTGCTCGCCGGCAAGGTGCTCAATGATTTCCGTTATAGGGAACACGTCGAAGAAGAAACGCCACTCTCTCAGCCTGCCCATGGTAAATTATTGATCCGGGCAGCCGGCACGGAAAAAGGTTTTTACCGTTTCGAGGACGACGAGTTCGATTTCAAATGGGACAGACATGCCTTTTTTTACGAGATGAACGAGGACAGCATGAACCTGAAGACCGTAAGGGTGATCCTGATGAAAAGCGCCGATTCCAATTATCATGTGCAACTGGTCAAGTTCAGCCGCGGGAACGATCCCCGGCTGGCCACTCAGCTTGCAAGCCAGATCAATTTCCCGATCCGGCAGACGGATAGCGTACTCTATCTCCCGGATGGCTTTACGGTCAGCAGGTACCAGCAGTTCCGCAATCAGCAGGTATTGGTCGCCGTGTCCATCCCCGTGGGCAAACGCGTCATGGTGGATGGGAATATCGATAACTACGATTGGTTCACGATCGACGTCAACCGCCACCATCTTTCCTGGAACATACATGACCGGGATCATTGGAACAGGGGTTGGGACGAGGACAATGACCAGCAGGGTTTTTGGGGCAACAGCTTCCCCTGGACCAGCAACAAAGAATATATTATGACCAACGATGGCCTGGCCAGAACGGATAAAAAGGCCGTTGAAAAAGAACAGCAGGAAGACAGTAACATGCCCTTGCAAAGAGAAGGAGGCCGCTATCGCTATAATAAACATAAAGATCAGGACTCGCCACGGATCAGGCATAACAAAGATACGACCGGCGCCAAATCCACGACCATGGTCATGGACGGCGACCAATCCGTTTGCCTTTTAACCAGCATGTTCGATCTGAATTAATACGGGCTTCGCGCGACTGCCGGTCTGCCGGCCAGGGCCATCGGGTTCCGGATCGCGGCGATACTCCGCCACGCATCGCGCTCGCGCAATTTCCCGGGTCGCGCAGCCTAAAGTTGGTTGAAGTTGGAATAGGGGGCCTCATCGGTAAAGAGCCGGGAGGCCCTTTTTGGCTGACTCAGGAGCAAACTCTATTTTTGCCGCTCAATAACCAGATACATACATGAAGAGCACTCCCTTCACCGCTAAGCATATCGCCCTCGGCGCTAAAATGGCAGAATTCGCAGGCTATAACATGCCCATCAGCTATACCGGCATCAATGACGAACACCAGGCGGTGCGCAGCAATGCGGGGATCTTCGACGTAAGCCATATGGGCGAGTTCATCCTCAAGGGAGAGCATGCCCTCGACCTGATCCAGCGGGTCACGACCAACGACGCCTCCAAACTGACGGCGGGCAAGGCCCAATACAGCGCCCTCACCAACGAAGAGGGCGGGATCGTGGACGATCTGATCGTCT
>OLLP01000422.1_pt1 | contig 18814 bp, 14 predicted proteins | sample 1604561 | NCBI WGS metagenome assembly OLLP01 (sample SAMEA104055722, study PRJEB20765) | soil metagenome | isolation source: soil | reverse complement strand
TTTTTCGATCGTGGTGTTGAATGCATCGCAGAATCCGCGCACGCTGTTCAGGCTGGAGAGGCCCGCGCTGGATTTCCTGGGAAAGATCTCGTACGGGATCTATATGTACCACCCGGTATGTATCGGGCTGGCGCTGGCGTTGGTGCGGGCGGTTCCCTTGCCGGGTCTGGCGGTGCAGAATATCGTGCTTTACGGGTTGGCGATCGCGCTTACGATCTTCGTGTCCTGGCTGTCCTTCAACTATTTCGAGGGATTTTTCCTGAAGCTGAAGTCGAGATGGGAGGGTTACCGGAAGGGGGCGAAGGCGTAGGGCGCGGGGTGCGGCGGGATGACGGGGCGGCTCAGAGATTTCCTTTTTTCAATTCATTTACGGCGTGGTCGCAGGCCCGGGCGGTAAGCGCCATATAGGTCAGGGAGGGGTTCTGGCAGGCCGATGAGGTCATACAGCTTCCATCGGTGATATAGATATTCTTTACGTCGTGCATTTGGTTGTTCCCGTTGAGCACGGAGCTGCGGGGATCCAAACCCATGCGTGCGGTGCCCATTTCATGAACGGCCGATCCGGCGGTCAGCAGGTGATCGTAGGCGTGAATATTGGTAAATCCGGTTCGTTGGAGCATCTCTTCCGCGCTCTCTTTGATATCTTTCCGCATGGCCTGTTCGTTCTCATGGTATTCGAAGAAGACCTTGACGAGAGGCAGGCCCCATTGGTCTTTTTTATCGGGGGAGAGGGTGACGCGGTTATCGAAATAGGGCAGGGTCTCGCCCCAGGCGCCCATCCAGAGATACCAGGGACCGGGTTGGAGCAATTGTGTTTTAAAATCCTTGCCGAAGCTGCCGATGGTCGAGCGATCCTCCCATTCCAGGCGCCCACCCATTCCCTGAAAGCCATAGCCCCGGGTAAAGTCTTTCCTGGCCGGCGTGCCGGGGAGGTTGCGAAAACGCGGGATATAGATACCCGTGGGGCGTCTGCCGGAATAATATTGATCGGCGAAGGCCTCGTGCTCTCCCTGGGCGCCGGTGCCGGTGAAATGATCCATGAGATTGTGGCCTACCTGGCCGCTGGAGTTTCCCAGGCCGTTGGGGAAGCTGGCCGATACGGAGTTAAGGAGGATGGAAGCCGTGGCGATCGTGGAGGCGTTCAGGAAGATGATCTTTGCAAAGTATTCGGTCACCTGGCGGGTATGGCTGTTCATGACGCGCACGCCGGTAGCCTTACGGCCCTTCTCGTCGTATAGCACCTCCATGACGATGGAATCGGGCAGCAGGGTCATATTCCCGGTGGCGAGCGCGGCGGGCAGGGTGGCGGCGTTGCTGCTGAAATAGCCGCTGAAGGGGCAACCCCTCGAACAGAGATTGCGGTATTGGCAGGGGCCGCGGCCGTTCCAGCCTTTGCTCAGGTTGGCTACCCTTCCGATGGTGACCATGCGGTCGGTATATTTTCCGTGGATCTTTTGGGTGAATTCCTCTTCGATGCAATTCATTTCCATCGGGGGCAGGAATTTGCCGTCGGGCAGATGGGGGAGGCCTTCCTCCTTCCCGCTGATGCCGGCAAAGGTCTCGACATAGTCATACCAGGGAGCGATGTCCTTATAGCGGATGGGCCAGTCCACGCCGAAGCCGTCCTTTGCGTTAGCCTCGAAATCGAGATCGCTCAGCCGGTAGCATTGTCTGCCCCAGGTCAGCGATCTGCCCCCGACCTGGTATCCGCGGATCCAGTTAAAGGGATTTTCCTGTATGTAGGGGTGTTCTTTATCGCTGACGAAGAACTGCCGGTTGCCTTCGTTATAGGTCGTGCTTTGGACGGGATCGTCCTGCCGATCCTTTTCGGTGACGTTGAGGTGGTGGGGGAAATCCCAGGGGTTCGAAAATGCAGTCGTATAGTCCTTGATATGCTCTATATTCCTGCCTCTTTCCAGCACCAGGGTCTTCAGCCCTTTTTCGCATAGTTCCTTGGCGGCCCATCCCCCGCTGATACCCGATCCCACCACGATGGCATCATAGCGATTCGCCTGCCCGGTATTGATGTGTATTTGTTTGGGGTCGCCCATTGTCGTTTATTTAGTGGCCCATGCTTTTTGCCCGGGCAGTTTTGGAATGCATCCATGATAGCTGCCCGGAATGGGCAGATAGGCCAGTCCTTTGCCGGCGCCCAGCATGGATGTGCAATATCCCTGTACGGTATATTCCTTCAGCGTGGAAAAAAAGGAGCTGCCGAGGTATCTGTTCTGGATCTTACCCAGGATGCCCCTGATAGGCCGGCCTTTTTCCTCGAAGCGGCCCAGCACCTGGCGTTGTTCGTCTGCTGTGCATTGCTGATAGGGTATACCATATTTGGAGCGGCAGTATTGTTCGAGTTCTTTGAGGCCGTCGATGAATTTATTGGCGGAGAGGATCCCGGTGCAATCCCTGACCATGCTGATGATAAAATCCTGTACGCCCGCGTCTCTGGCGCCGGGGGTATCGGTGGCGGGGATGATGGTATCGGCCAGGGCGGCGATCAGTTCCCTGCTATGCTGCAGGTAGGCCAGATCGGGGGTCTTGTTCCAATCATACCATTTGTAGCCGGAGAAGGCGAGCCCTGTGCCGGCGCCGGTCAGTACGATGAGCCCAATTGCTTTGCGTCTTTTCATGCTGGTCGATTCTCAGGAGGCGTACGAGGCGGAGGGGGCCGTTGCGGTCCCCGCCGGCCTGGACTTTCTCTTTTTCAATGAAAAGAGGAACCACCCGGGTTTTTCAAAAATAAACAGGTTATAGCATATCACGGGAACGGTGACCCCGAGGGCGATGCCTGCCGCGAGCAGGACAACGGGGTTGTGAATATGCAGCATATTCTTTAGCAATAATCGTGCGGCACTTGCCACCACGACGTGCATGACGTAGATATAGAGGGAATGATAGCCCAGGACGCGGAGGAAACGGAGGGCATTCCATTCCTGCAGACGGAAGGCCAGGATGCACATACAGAGACAGCCGATGAGCGCGATGGCCATGAACTCCAGCAATCCGAGGTTATTGACGAGGTAGAAGTTCTGATCCTGGCTGAGGTAGAAGATCTGGGTCAGGATGAAGAGGGGCGTGATGGCTGCGAGCGACCAGGGATTTTTTAGCAGGCGCTGGGTGGAGTCCTTGAAAAATATTGCGGAGATATAGTCTCCGAGGGCAAAAAAGAAATAGAACTCCATCCAGTCGGAGAGCATGCTGATGCGATCCACGTAATGGGCGGTAAAGAACAGCGCCAGGCCGAAGAGGAGCTGGGCCCAGCCGGGGGGCTTCAATTTTGTCCTGATCAGCAGATAGATGACCGTGGTGTTGAAAAGGGCGGGCAGGTACCATAGCTGATCCATATTCCTGGGCTGATACAGGATATAGGTATAATCGATAAAGCCCCTGTCCGCGTTGGTAGAGCCCCTGAGCGCGATCTGGAGGGTCACCTGGATAAAGGACCATACCAGGTAGGGATAGAGCAGGTTCTCGAATTTGGTGAAGATGAGCTGTCCGGTGGTTCTGCGGGCCAGGCTGCCGCCGATAAAGACCCCGGAGAGAATGAAGAACAGGGGCATACGGAAGCTGTAGAAGACCATGTTGGCATTGACGAGCGTTTCCGGGATCGTGATGCCGCTGAGCTGGATGCCGATGAGGACGTGGCGGTATACGACCAGCAGGATGGCGATGCCTTTCAGGTAGTCCACCCAGGCCAGGCGGCTTTTTTGAAGGACCGACGTATTGAACGCCTTTGCTACCCAGCTTCTTTTGTCGACTTTACCAGCTTTATCAGCCGCCCCGGCATTCATCAGATACGATATTAATTATTGATTACGGTTTCCAGCTTTACGCCGATGATCCTTTCGATATCGAGTTTGACCATATCCTGTTGTAATTGCAGGTTGAGCTGTTTGGTCATTTCCCCGGTATAGGCCTTGGATGCGTCGCTATAGGTCTCGATGGTGACCGATCCGTCGTTGAATCTTTTTTCGGCCTGGAGGAAGGCGGCGTGGATGTCATCGACGACCTGGCTTTCCAGCACTACCAGGGCGCGATAGGTCTTGTATTGCTGATATTTCTGCAGGACATCCGCCCGGATCGTCCTGGCGAGGTTATCGCGGTTATCCTGGCTGACCTTTACTTCTTCCCGTGCTGCCTTGATCTCGGAGCCTTTGGAGACGATGGTTCCGATCGGTATGGTCAGGCCGAAGAAGTATTTGGGATAGATATAAGCCTGGCCCGCGACTGGCGTGGCGAAGGTCTGGTCGTTGTAGTTGAGGGAAACGGTGAGGAGGTTGAACCATGATTTCTTAGCCGCCTTGACCTTGTAGTTCGATATCCTCACCTCGTGGTAGGAGGCGTCGTACAGCGGCCCTTTCAGCGCCAGTTCGACCAGCCGCTCTTCGATCACAGAGTCGTCGGGCCCGGACGTCTTTGCGTCCTGCAAAACGATTTTCGGGGTGGTATTGCCGTTGTTGCGCGTATCGTTGTTCTTCCTATTGTCCGGCTTGGTCGATTGTCCATGCGCGTTAGTACAGGCAAGGGTCAGCAGCAGGGCAAGGGGTAGAAGCAGGTAATTCGGGCGGGGGGTATTTGCTCTATTCATTCGATGGTAGAAATTTCAAGTTAGGGAAATTGATAAGGGGGTTGGTTGGCGATCAGGTGACGTTTACCATTTCGAGATCGACCATATTCAGGATGGAGCCGGTGAACTTGCCATTCAGCGTTCTGAAAAAGCTCATGGATTCCTTATCGATCTGTTTGATGATATGGTTGGCCGAGAATACGGCGATCACGCCGTCCACGTATTGCACCAATTCCTTACTGTCCGAGAAATCGTTCAGGGGCGGGCCTTCGAGGAAGATATAATCGTATTCGGCGGTCAGGGCCTGGAGATGGTGTAACAGGTTCTTACGCGGGAGGATCTCCGAAGGGGTGTAATCGCCGCCTTTGGAACCGATGATATACACGCTGTTCATACCCACGTCCTTCGACAGGTTCCTGATCTGTTCCAGCAGGGCCTCGTCGCTCCGGTCGTTGGGGACGATCTTCTCCAGGATGGGCGCCGCGTCCAGGGCCAGGGTCAGGTCGTTGTTACAAAAATTGGTATCGATGATGAGCACCTTTTTCTTACTGAGGCTCATGCTAAAGGACAGCGCCTGGATCAGCGTGGTCTTTCCCTCGCCTTTTTTGGTGCTTGTGAACAGGAATATCTTCTTACCGCTGATCTCGATCTCGTATCTGAGCTTGCGCAAGGATTCGCGGAACACGTTATGCCTTTCCTTATCCTTTGGATCGTAGTTCAGATCGGGGGCGGCGACGAGTTCGGCCAGGTTCTTCTGTTTGAGGTTCATGAAATTGACCATGCTGATCAATTTCAGGTTGACGGTCTTGCCAAAGATCACGGGGGTCTTAACGGAGGCGTCGAAATAGGCCAGCAGGACGATGATCACCATGGTCGTCAGCAAGACGCCGATGGAAGCCATGGCGATGACCAGGAGTTTTTTTGAAGGCTCGGGTTCGATGGCGGGCTGGCCCAGGAGGATCTGGCGGAAATTGCTCAACGAAGAATTGGTGATATCCATGGCCTCGTTGTATTTCTGTTTGGCGGCGAGGTATTCCTTATTCGATTGATCCGCGTCCTTCATGAGGGTCTCGATGGCGACGCCTTTGGAGGCGTCCTGCTGGGCATTGCCTTTCAGTTGGCTGATACGGCCCTCGAGATCGCTGATATTGGAAGCGCTGGCCTGGATATCGAGGGACAGGTCGTTACGCTGTTCGATCAGGGCGTTCTTTTTGCCTTCGGGATCGGCATTCTTATCGTCCGTGGCCTCGGGGGAGCCGGAATTTATGATCTTGGTCTGGTACTGGGTCTTGAGCGAATTGTATTTGGCCAGGAGGCTCTTGTCGGAGGAGCCTCCGTTGACATAAGCGGCATAGGCGTCGTTCATGGCCTTGCGCAGGATCAGCGTCTCGCTATTGTTATTATCGGGCGGGGCCGTGGTGCCCTGGGTGCCGACGCCCATATCGGCGAGGCGCTGGTTGACCTTCCGGAGATCATAATAATGCGTGGTCTGCTTAGTCCGTTCGTCGGTCAGCGTCTTCTCCAGGTTGGAAATAATGTCGAGCTTATGAGTATTCTCACTCGCGAGGTTGGACGGTTCTTCGCCCCTCAGCAGGGAATTTTTCGAATCCAGCTCCTGTTTCTTTTTTTCCATCAGGCTTCTCAGCGTGTCGATGGACTCCTGTGACTTGCGGCTCCGGACCGTATTGTAATAACGGAGGAATTGCTGGAAGATCGTGTTGACCACGAAGGCGGAGAGTTCGGGATTGCCGGAGGTGTATTCGATCTGGATATAGTCGGTGCGTTGAACGCGATAGATGTTCAGGTTCTTGGTGAGCGAGTTGTAGTCGTAACCGTAGAGGTTCAGGTATTCGAGCAGCTTCTTTTGTTCGGGGTTGAAAGAGCTGAGCATGTTCATGGACTCGAGGTTGTCGCTGAATTCCGTGGCAGCGTAGGAGGGGTTGACCTCTTTGTAGAGAGGCGATTTTTTGTCCTGTTCCTTAAGCCAGGTGAACGGATGGGGGTTTTCGAGGTCGTGGAGGATCAGGGTATAGGACAGGAGGTTAATGACGCGGGGAGAGAGGAAGGTGACGATCGCGTTATTGAACTTGGTGTCCGCCTCGTAAAAACTGAAATTGTTATCATTGCCCACTTTTATCTCATCGCTGATGGTAAAGCCGGTGGAAATCTGCGCCGAAGAGCGGTATTTTTTTTCTTCATTCCGGGTGAAATACCAGGCGACGATGCCGGCTGAAAGGGCAGCGCCAAGAATGATCCATTTTCTTTTCAGTAGTATTCGGAGCAGGTAAATGAAATCCATTGTAAGTTGTCTTTTTTAAAGCGTGGTCAACAGGGCAGGATGATGGATGATAAAAACTAATCAATTGATTATGAGAGACATAGGCAATGTCTCTGGCAAGACGGTCCTAGCTTTAGGCTATCGGGCGTAAAGATAATACCATATTTACATTAATACAAGTTTCCGGGCCTACTCCTCTTTTAATCGTAATAAAGGCCGTTTTATTGTTCATTCTGCGGCGGCGGTCTGTGCGCGACGCGCCTTCTCCCAGGTAGCGGCCTGTCGGCCGCGGAGGAACCTGAAAAATCCGAATATGACGGAAACGTTCATGAAAACGAAATAACCGGCGAGTTTAGCGGGTTTGAACCGCTGTTGAAAAAGGGGTATTATAGCGCCGAGGGCGGCCATGCCGTAGAAAAGGATCTGGGCCAGGAAAAGAGCGATGTAGACGGGGCCCGCCTCCGTGGCCAGGATCGCGTTCGAGACCAGCGCCAGGATCAGGCAAAGGGGGCTGAGGGTCCATCGAAGCAGGCGATGGGAGACATAGAGGAACGAGAGCCTTGGGTATCTCCAGAAGGCCAGGAGGGGCAGGAGCATGCCGATGGCCTGGAAGCCGCCTGCGGCGATCCTGATCTTTCTTTTTTGTTCGTCCTTCATCGAAAACGAGGGTAATTCCATGGCGTAGGCGTCCGGTTCGTATTTTATGCGAAAGCCTTTTTGGGCGGCCCGGAGGGAGAGGACGAAATCGTCGAGGATCACGTTGTGAGGGAGGGGTTCATAGAGGCTTTTTCTAAGCGAGAAAAGCTCCCCGGCCGCGCCGACGACGGAATAGAAGTCGGAGTCGAGCTTTTTGAGAGTGGATTCATATTTCCAGTAGAGGCCCTCGCCGGAGCCGGGTTCGTCAGGGGATGGGGGTACGGGGGCGAGATGCCGGGCAGGGACAGCGGCGGGAGGGGCAGTTGTCGCCTGCGTGGGGGTGGATAGGCCGGTGACCGGGAGCGCGGGAAGCACTTTTTTCTCGCCGGCGACGCCGCCGATCCTTTTGTCCTGGTAGTGCCGGACGATATTGGCGGTCGCATGGGGGTTGAGGAGGGTATTGGCGTCGCTGATGACGAGGAATTCCTCATCGACGGCCTGTACGGCCCGGTTAAGGGCTGCGGATTTGCCCTTTCTTTCCGGCTGGTGCAAGAGTTGGATGGATGGATACTTAAGTATGATTTCCATCGTTCTGTCTGTAGAGCCGTCCGTGATGAAGTAGAATTTTATTTTGCCGGCGGGATAAACCTGTTCCAGTGAGTTGGTTATCTTTTGCCCGATGCAATCTTCCTCATTGAAGGCTGCGACGATAAAGGCCAGGTTTGGGGAAAAGCCGGGGTCCGTTACGGGGGGGGGACGTTTGCCCCGGGTCAACCGGTTGATGAGGTAGACGATTATGGCGTAGCCGGCGTAATTATAGAGAAAGATCAGGCAGCTGATCCAAAAGACGATTTTCCAGCCATGCATAGTGCTATTCGTTGATAATGATCAAATCTTCGGCAAAATAAGTATTTAAATGGGTTAACTTTGCGGCTTGAATCATAAACTTTAAATATATATAATAAAATTAATATAAATACGGCCAGATGCTGACCTTTTTACATGTGCTTTTTCTTGTTTTCTTTGTTTATTTCGCCGCTGCCGTGCTTTATCTTTTCGTGTTGTCGTTCTGGGGGAGGTTCTTTCGCCGCGGGACCCAGATCGATCTTCCCCCTGCGGTTCCTTTGAATAAGATCGTGATCATGGTGCCAGCCTACAAGGAAGACGGCATCATCCTGTCAACGGCGGCCAACCTGCTGGCGCTGGATTACCCTGCTGCCTTGTATACCGTTTGTATTATCGCGGATTCTTTCCAGCCGGAGACGATCGGGAAGCTGAGGCAGATGCCGTTAGAAGTATTGGAAGTCAGCTTTGAGAAAAGCACCAAGACCAAATCGCTGAACGCCGCCTTTGCAAAGATCGGGAATGACCATACGATTGCATTGATCTGCGACGCGGACAATATATTGGAAAAGGATTTTTTGAAAAAGATCAACAGCGCCTTTGTGAATGGGGCTATGGCGGTGCAGGGCAAGCGGGTTGCGAAGAACCTGGATAGTGCGTTTGCGATCCTGGACGCCTGTAGTGAAGAGATCGGCAATCATATTTTTAAGAAAGGCACTTATGCCATCGGGCTTTCTTCCTCGGTGATCGGTTCGGGGATGGCTTTTGCGTTCCCGATGGTGAAGGGGATATTGGGGGAGATCGATGCGATCGGCGGTTTCGATAAGATATTGCAGTTAAAAGTGGTGGAAAGGGGCGTCACCATTCACTACCTGGAAGACGCGGTGTTATTTGACGAGAAGGTGGGTTCCTCGCAGGCCTTCAAGGCGCAGCGAAAAAGGTGGGTGTCCAGTCAGTTCGTTTACCTGAGAAAATCCTTTATTCCTTCCTGCAAAGCGCTGATAAAAGGAAACCTGAACTATTTCAATCTTGGTGTCGCCAATAATATTGTGCCGCCCCGGTCCCTGTTATTCATATTACTGCCTTTATTGACGATCGCGGGATTTCTTTACGGATCTTTTTGGGGATTATTGTCCGGCGGTTTGTTGCTGTTATTCCTGCTGGCGATGGGCATGGGCGTACCGGCCCGGATGGTCAACGGGGATCTGCTCCGTGCGCTGCTGACCTTGCCCCGGGCGATCGCCATTATGTTCGGGACCTTATTGCACCTGAAAAAGGCGAATAGAACATTTATTCATACGGTACATACAAAAACAGAGGTGAGCAATTCGTTATTCAATGACCATGGCAAATAACCGCAGCGATAAAAGGGTCAGGATAGCTTATTTGAGCGTAAATGATCCATTGGACAGGCGTTCCTGGTCGGGAACCGCTTATTATATCGGTCAGACCTTGCAACGGAATATCGGCGACGTGGATTTCCTGGGGCCGGTGAAATTTCCGGCCTGGCTGGAAAGGATACAGCATGCCATCGCCAAGCTGAGCCGGGTGCTCTTCAAAGAAGAATACTATACAAAATACAGTTTATTGCAGAGCTGGTATGCGAGCCGTTGGCTGAAGAGAAAGATGAAAGGGCGCGAGTATGACTTTATCGCTGCGCCGGCCTCTTCTGCCATGCTGGGTACGTTCAGGACCGATCTTCCCGTGATCCATTTCCAGGACGCCACTTTTCACCTGCTGCTCAACTATTACAAGGAGTTCGAGCGAGCGAGCCGAATTACAAGATGGGAAGGGGAATGGCTGGAAAAGAGGGCGTTGAAAAGAGCCGACCTGATCGTCTATTCCTCTCATTGGGCCGCCGGGTCGGCGATGAAGGATTATCATCTTCCGGCGGACAAACTATACGTGATGCCTTTGGGGGCCAATATGGACATAGTGCCTCCGGGAGGCGATCATATCTTTGAAAAGGAGAAGAACACGACCCTGACCCTGCTGTACCTGGCGGTCGAATGGGAGCGGAAGGGAGGGAGCCTGGCTTTTGACGCCCTGGTCTATCTGCGCGAGACCTGCGGGATCGACGCCAGGCTGATCGTTTGCGGATGCGTGCCTCCCGCCAAATTCCAGCATCCATCCATGGAAGTGATCCCCTTTCTGAACAAGAACAAACCGGAGGATCACGAACGGTTCATCGCGCTGTTGTCCTCGGTGCATTTCCTGATCCTGCCGACGCGGGCCGATTGTTCGCTGCTGGTCGCGTGTGAGTCGAATGCCTACGGGGTACCCGCGATCACGACGCGTACGGGGGGAGTTGCCGATATCGTTAAGGACGGCGTGAATGGCTATTGTCTTTCACCGGAGGCGGGAGGAGCGGAATATGGGCGGCTGATCGCGGAGCTGTTCGCCGACAAGGCGAAATATCATGCGCTGATCGCTTCGAGCAGGAAGAGGTATGAGGAGGAGTTGAATTGGGATAAATGGGCGGATCGGTTCAGGGAGTTGTATCCTGCCGTGCTGGAGGCGTGGAAGCCTACGAATTTGAAAGCCTAGCCTTTTTGAGGTAGTTCCTTGCCTGCTCGTTCTTTTCAGGAAACAGTTCTCTGTCCTTTAGCTTTGCTGCAACTAAAGACAATAGTTCGGATTTTTGAACCTTGGCCAGCTTCTTGGTATTTCTTTTGGCGTTCATGTTGCGTAAAGTTAATATAATTTTTTCACTAAGACGGAAGAGTAGTTTTTACTCTTTATGTAGTATTCTATAAATAATTGATTTTCAGTATCAATAGAGCCACCATAGAATTCATATTGATTTTTCAGGCTATCATAATTCTTATCGACATAGTTTCTATAAATGTTTATTCGTCTATGTGCGTTCTTGCATTCAGCCGGCCGGCACTTCTTCTTGCAGGCAAGACGGCAGTTATCCTGAAAATCTTGTTTGCTATCGCTCCCCCAGACTATCATCATGGCATCTTCGTAGGTCTTAAAGAATTTAGGGATGGTGTCGAGTACAGTATGAAAGACCTTATAAGGGTCTCCATTGTTGGTTGTTAAATCATCGGAGATCGAATCGGTATTAGGATCATAATCGCCAAATCCAAGGTTATAAACCCGTCTTCCGTCGAAATCCCAGACATAGGTGTATTGGGCAGCCTTGATGATGTCGCTTTTCCCTTCACTCATGAAAAAATATTGAATGCCGGTTTCGGTGATATTGTCAATAGTTTCATAGATGTGAGGGAAAGCACTCATAATTATTCCGGATAAGGCGGGGATAAAAATAAGAAGTTCCCGGGAAATTATTCGAAGAACTTATTAAGCAGGTTCGAAAATCATGCGACATGTGAATGACCGGATCATTTATCCGCCAGGGTATCGCCGTAGATGATCCGCATGATCTTTTTGGCGATATGGGGGCGGTAGTGGGAGACCTCGTAATAATTGTATTTATTGTTGGTGATCGCGTTGATGCCCGAGAAGTCGAAGACGTTCTTTTCCCCGAAGATATTCCGGAGAATGCGCAGATCGGCGGGGTTTATCTTCTTTTGATCATACAGGGGGCTGATGACGATGCGGTAGCTGGCCTGATCTTCCAGCAGTATGCGATGGATCGTATCGAGCAGGGCCAATTGGGGCTGGCGGATCACCGCGTCGCTAACGGACTGGACAGTAGAATCGCGGGGATAAAAGATATCCTCTCTGGGGCCGTAGTAGGAGGCGGTGTCTTTGCGGATCATCTCTTCATAATGATCCATTCTCACCTCATTGGTCACATAATCATAAAAGAAAGGCTTGTCATCGAGGAGAAAGTCCTTCTTCATATAGTCCTTGATCTTTCCCGACAATTTGAAATCCAGCAGGGCGCGAAGGAAATCGAAATCGAAGAAATCCTTGAGCATGTCCGTCTGGAAGGCCAGGCGGTTCTGGCCGGAGATGAGCGGGTCCTTGAGGAACAGGTGCCCCGCCGAATTATCCGCTTTGTTGAGGGCTCCGGCGTCCATGACGATCAGGACATTCCTGATCTTCGCTTTTTGAGCGGCGAGGAACCTGAATTTACCCGCGATGCCATAGATGGATTCGCCAGACGCGTCGAAATGGTAGCATTTTTCGCTGTCCGCACCGATGTAATTCTTCCAGGAGCCGATCTCGTAGAACATCGATCGGGAATTACCGAAAATATAGGAATCGTAGTCGTATTGAGCGTGATGGTTGACCCAATTCTCTGTCGAGATATAATCCTTGTTGAGGGAAATGTAATTGGGGCGGCCCGAATGATAATAAGAGTCATAGTGTTTGACCACCTTGAAGGGATCCAGGTAGAAATAGAACCCCACGAAAAAAAGGAAGGGGAGGGAGAAGAGGGCCAGTTTACCAAGGAACAATCTGATTTTCATTATTGCGAATGCGTTTGATTAGAATTGAAAATAAATGAATTGCCTGTTCTCATAAACCCCGAAAAATATGATTGCTATGAGAAGAAGATAATACAGACCCCAGCGGACGGCCAGGGGCTTTTGTTTTACCATCGCGATGATCGATCTTTTACGCTGAACCAGATGCACCATCTCCAGGAAAAAGATCAGCACGAAGGACAGCACCAGATCCGACTGGTAGACCGGGATATTGCCGAGCGAGTTGCGGATATAGGCCGGGGACAGATGCCCGGGCACCACCAGTTTGCCAAGGGCGACCAGGGCGGAGGGCATTTTGCCGCCGATATACAGAGCATCCTTTAACGTATTGGCGCGGAAAAAGATCCAGGCGAAGGTAACGAGGCTATAGGTAACCAGTACCTGGAAAAGCGTATAGAGCCAGGGGATACGGGTGATCCCGCTCGCTTCGTTCATTCTTTTCCGGGCCTTGTGTGAGAAAATGGCGAATACGAGATAGAATCCATGGAGGGCGCCCCAGGCGATGAAGGTCCAGTTCGCGCCATGCCAGAAGCCGCTGACGAGGAATACGAAGAACAGGTTGAAATACCATCTTGGGATCGACACGCGGTTGCCCCCGAGAGAGATATAGAGATAATCCCTGAACCAGGTCGACAGGGAGATATGCCAGCGTTTCCAGAATTCCGATACATCCCTGCTCTGGTAGGGTTTGTCGAAATTGGTCATCAGCCTGAACCCCATCACCCGGGCCGAGCCGAGGGCGATATCGGAGTAACCCGAAAAATCGCAGAATATCTGGAAGGAAAAGAAAACGGCGGTAAGCAAAAGGGCCAGGGGGGTATGATCGCGGGGATGGTTGAACACCGGATCGGTCAGTTTGACCAGGCGGTCGGCGATGACGACTTTCTTGAACATGCCCCACATCATCAGCTTCAGCCCGTCGGTGACATTATCATAATCGAATCTTTTCTTTTCGTGCATCTGCGGGAGGACGTTCTGGGGGCGTTCGATGGGGCCCGCCACCAGCTGCGGATAGAACATGACATATAACGAATAGATGCCGAAATGCCGTTCAGCGGGGAATCGTTTCCGGTAGACCTCGATGGTATAGCTCATGGCCTGGAAAGTGTGGAAAGAGAGGCCGATGGGCAGGATGATGTTCAGCAGGGGCAGCGACCAGCCGGACCCGCCGTTGATATTGAAAGCGCTGTGAATATTGGCGACAAAGAAATTGTAGTATTTGAAAAAGGCGAGAACGCCCACGTTGGCGACGATGCTCATCACGAGGAAGAGTTTTCTTCTCGGGCCTTCGGCTTTTTCGATCATGATGCCCGCGATATAATCGATCACGATGGTAAAGATCAGGATCAGGATATAGACCGGGATAAAATACATGTAGAAGATGCAACTGGCTGCCAGTAAATGCAGCCATCTCCATTTATGGGGAAGCAGGAAATAGATCAGGGTGACCACCGGAAAAAAAAGCAAGAAGGAAAGGGAATTGAAAAGCATAGTCGGGGTTTATTCTTAGCCTGTAATTCGGGTAAATAACGGGTGAAATTAAAAAATATTACTATTGGATGCTATCCATTCTTCCAGCAGCCCGAATAGCCCGGCGTCGGTGTCCATATCCATCTTGCGTGCGAACAGCTTATTGGAGGCCTGGAGGGCGGGAAGATCGCTGCTCAGCAGGATGCGCGGGTGCCCCTTGGTCTGACCGGTCCAGTCCACATAAACAAGGTTATTGACGATATGCTCCCGGAAGGGGGAATTGTACAGGATGGTCGAGAAAATGAACTCGTCGGCCCCCCAGCAATATTTATAATACCGGATCACGGCGGGGTGTTCTTTGAGGAAATCCAGTGCATATTGGATGGCTCCCGTGGTCAGGGTAAACCAATTGGCGCGGCCTACGAACTGGTGGTCGACGGGGAATTTCCTGGGCGGGAGCAGGCGGTTGACCCATTTTTCCAGGCGGAACTTACCGGGGATGCGCCAGTTGATCAGATGGTAGATGCGAACGCGGGAGGCGGCGGAGCTCCATTCGGCGTCGATCGATTCACAAGTGATGAACTCCTTTCCTTTTCTTTCCCGGATATATTCGTAGATAAAGGCGGCGGATCGCAGCGGGAAGTCCTGGCCGGAGATCACGTTGACATAGTCGTACCCTCCTTTGGCGAGGATCTCTTCGAATCCGTTGAGCGTAGCCTGGATCGTGCCGAAGCCGGCCCAATAAACCGGGGTGCGGCGGGCCACCATAAATGTATTGTCCTTTTTCGCCAAATGGAGAAAAGGCGTGATATCCGTCTTGGCGTCGATATGCAGGTAGAAATCGAAGCCCGGATGATCCAGCGCCCGGATCAGTCTTTCGAGCTGGGCCGGGTTCTTATGGGTCAGGATGAGATGCGCTATTTTCATTGCTCAGGATTAGCCTTCTTGTTCTTAGACAGGATGCCCCATATGGCGAGATAAATGGTCTTGTAAGAATCCATCATATAGAGGATGATGTTGGACAGTTTGGTGCCGATCTGTCTGCGCATGACGAGATACCAGGCGAGGGTGCCCAGGGCGCAGGTGATCAGTGTGCCGATGGCGGCGCCGTAAAACCCTATATAATAAAAACAGGTATAATTGATGATCAGGTTAGCGGCAAGGGATATGGTGTTGATGATAAAACAAAGAGCCTGTTTGCCGATAGAGTTCAGGAGGTTGGCGGCCTGGTTCTGCATGGGGCGGAGGATGCCGGTGATCATGTACAATTGCAGGATGGGCGCGGCCGCGGCGTATTTGGAGCCCGCGATGATGGCGATGACCAGCTTGGGAAAACAGATGATGAACAGCGCGGTCGGCACGGTGAAACAGAGCAGCACGGCTACCATGCGTTCATAGAGATACCTGACGCGGTGGTTGCCTTCTTCCATGGCCGAGGCCTGGGACACTTTGGGAAAAATGACCTCGGCGGCGGCATAGGAGGGGATATCGATGACCTGGTTGAGACGGGAAGCCGCGTTATAATAGGCGACTGCGCTGCTATCCGGAATGAAACGCGCCGTCATGAGCTGATCGAGATTGGAAAAAACATTGGCCACCATGCCCGAGCTAAATATATAGCCGCCGTAACCGAGTATTTTTTTGACCCAGAGCCGGGTAGGGTCGAAGCGGTGGTGAAGATATGGACGGCTGTAGAAATAAAGCACGATGACGCCCAGGAAGATGCAGCCTGATTGGTAGATAGCCAGCCTGTCCAGCGTGAAGGGTATTTTGAGCAGCGTATGAAAAAGGATAAGCAGGAAGAAGGCCACCTGGCGAACGAAATAGCCCGCGAACACACCTTTGAAATCGAGGTGGGATTGTTGTATCGCCTCGAGATGGGAGAACATGACCATGCCGATAAGGCCGGGGATAAACCATTTCAGCATACCCGCCAGTTCGGCGCCGGTGTGCAGCCAGACGCTGGCCCAGTTGGAAAAAAAAACGATCAGGAGGATGAAGATGGCAGTGATGGAACTATTGATCAGCAGGGAGGCCGAGGCGATGACTGTCTTTTCTTCGGAGTCGCCGCTGCTGCTGACATAGCGGATATGGGCATTTTTCAGCAGGCCTCCCTTGGTCGTTTCGAAGATGGACGTGACCACCAGGAACAGGGCCCATACGCCCATTTGCGGTTTGGAAAGCGTGCGGATCAGGATGATGAAATTCACGAGGCCGAAAATGGTGATAGAGAAGCGCTGGAGGATCGTGTAAAAAGCCGAACGGATCCAATAAGAAGACAGGTATTTTTTCAAAACGTAGAAATTTGGCCGGGAGGCGCCTTTTTTCCAAACATACGTTAAATCCTTCATTTAACCACAATGGGCCTTGCTTAAAATACCACATCAATTGGGGATTTTTCGACCCTTTCTTAGGGGTTTTTACTATATAAAAGTAAAGGGTAATATTTAAAAATTTAAAATGCCGAAATTGAACTCATATATTTCAGACATTCAATACGTTAGCGTGTCAGGTATATCTTGTTGATAAAAGGGCGTCAGGGTACCCTTTTTTGGTATGAAACTTGCTTATTTTCACATAATCCCCTGGTATGAAATTTGATTATACCAGGGGCTATTAAAGCCCCGTACCGGAAGTCAGCATCGCAACCCAAAACTACCAAAGGAAAGACATGTTTTTTCGCGTACAGCAGACTATCCAAAAATCCAGTATCATGAAAACTAAAATTCTACCCATTTTAGCTTTGCTTTGGTTTATTATTCCCGCTTCTGTAAGATCACAGACACCCAAGTACATTTTTGGCCCAGGCGAGTATGATTGTTTCGTCATTCCTACGGCGACGCATCATGTGTATGACATTGCCGGTGGGATACCTACGTTGGTGCCGAACCAGCCCAGCGTAGTGACCCAGGTGGCCGGTGCGCTGCATCATCAGTGCGTAATTGACAATGCGGGAAATTGTTATTGCTGGGGCGATAATGTCTATGGCGAGGTCGGCAATGGTGCGACCAGCAATACGCCGGTACCGGCCATGTATAAAGTAGCCGTGGATAGTCTGGGCAATCCCTTTAATAATATCGTCCAGGTAATGCCCGGAGGTAATGCATTCGGTTATCAGACTGCCGCCCTGAAGGGGGACGGCACCGTGTGGATCTGGGGGGTGACCTCCGGCGGTAATCGCGGGAACGGTCAGCAGGGCGGTATCAATACGAGGCCGGTGCAGATCAATTTTCCTGCCGGCGTCGTCATCAAAAAAATTCAGGTCAATATAGTCGGAATAGCGCTCGATGCGAATGGGAATGTGTGGACCTGGGGCGCCAATTCGGGATATGTCGCGCAGTATGTGTTGGCGCAAGGCACGGCCACGCCCGATCCCACGACCCCGCACAAGATATCGCTGCCTTCCCCGGCAAAGGACATCAGTGGGGGCAGCCTGTGGAATTATGCGCTTCTGACCAATGGTTCTTTATATGGATGGGGTTATTATTCTGCCTATCTCGGTATTGGCAGCAGCGGTTTCATGAGCGAGCAGGGCGCCAAGACCGTCCCGATATTATTAGACGGGCAACTCGGTCTGCCGCATCCCATTGCCAGTATCTACGTCAATTCGGCGGCTTCTTACGCACTTCTCACGGACAGTACCATTTGGGCCTGGGGGGACGCTGCGGTGGGCTCGATCGGCAATGGCATGGAACTGGATTTTTCCAAGTATACCACATCGCCGTCGCCTTCGGGCGGCGTGCTGTCGGCATATAACTGGGACTGGGGTCCCGGCGAATTAATGGTACAGAAACCCGTGCAGATCGCCCGGGGCCTTCATAGTTTTACGAATATCTGGACCAGCGGCAGCGACGTCTTTTATTGTTATGCCGAAGACGCGAACGGAAATCTGTATTCATGGGGCAGGAATAAAGGAGCGGTCGTAGGGAACGGCCAATTAGGGGCCGGCGTATCCGGCTCTATCCTGGCCACCTATCCCAATTCCTGGGATGTGCCCTGGGTAACGGCTGTGAATCCTTTTGCCTTGACGAAAGTGGCGTATACTTCTTCACCGTATTGCGTCCTCAATCCGTCGGGCGCTCCCTGTAATAGTTATAGCATCCCGGTAACGGCGGCGCCGACGGTGAGTGCGGGCCCGAACCAGAGCATTACGGGAACCAGCACCACGCTGAACGGAACCGCGACAGGCAATGGCGGTTCGTCGATCAATTATTATTTATGGACCCAGGTGAGTGGTCCGAATACGCCGCTGATCATACTCAATACCGGGCCGGTCGCGCAATTGACGGGGCTGGTGACGGGCACTTATGTATTTCAATTAAAAGCAACGGATAATAACTGGAGGGTAAATACCTCCACGGTAACGATCGTCGTGAATGCTCCGGCCAATAAGAAGCCGGTAGCTAAGCCAGGCTCGAAGGTAACGATCAACCTCCCCATCAATACCACGCTTCTGGACGGCAGTGCGTCCATCGATTCGGACGGAACCGTCGCCTCTTATGCCTGGACGCAGACGTCCGGGCCTTCCACGGCGGTGATGACCAATCCCAAGGTGGAATGGCGCGAACAAAATACCAACTGGCGCCTGATCGCGCTGCGCGGCGATCCGTC
>OLLP01000675.1_pt1 | contig 18916 bp, 11 predicted proteins | sample 1604561 | NCBI WGS metagenome assembly OLLP01 (sample SAMEA104055722, study PRJEB20765) | soil metagenome | isolation source: soil | reverse complement strand
TGTTGACCCATGGTTAGCTGAAGGTTACCAGGCGACTTCAGGATCAGGCGAGAGCGGCAATTATGCGCCTTCGCCAGCAGGTAATCGCGGTGGGTTCAGGGCGGTCCCCGTTGGCGAACAACCAAACAGAAGCACAGGCCGCTATCCCGATGGTTATGACAACGACGATAACCGGGCAGACTTTTTTTTACAGAGTGCGATCTCAACGTCCTTTGCATCGGCGCCTGGCGCAAATAATATCAAAGTGAACAGTATAGCAGGCTTTACTGCCGGTCAGCAGTGTATCATCGGTTCAGGCGTTAATAGCGAACCAGCTTTGATTGCAGGTATCGGCACAGCCGGAGGTACCCTTGTGGCTACTGCGACCATTGCCGGTGCTACTGTTGTCCCTGTTGCCGGTGTGATAGGTTTTGAGCCAGGGGAGACCATAACTATTGGTAATGGGCCGGATGGAGAAACAGCTGTTATTGCTTCGGTTAGCGCGCGCCGCTTCGGTAATCGGAACGCATCCCAACCAGAATCCATTACAGTTACCACACCACTTAAATACGCACATGCCACCGATACACAGGTTGCAGGCAGCGGCATTACTTTTGCCAAACCTTTGACAAAAACCCATAACAGCGGTACGCAGATTGTCAGCGAAATCCCAACGCCGGGTGCGCCTAATCAGTATACAAAAAAGCGTTAACACAAAGAAAAATTGCCAAATGAATTTAAAGTCTCTGCTTGCCATAATGGCATTTGCCGTAAGTGGTTTTTACGGTTTCGCACAATCAAATCAGACACCTGTTGAAGATTTTAAACCGGCGTCTACCAATCAACAAGGGAAGCAATATCCGCAGGTAAACAGCGAGCGCCGCGTTCGCGCCAGTATTTCAGCCCCTGATGCAGCCAGGGTACAACTCGATCTGGGAGGGAAAAAGTATGACCTCAAGAAAGATGAAAAGGGGGTTTGGACCGGCGAGTCGATGCCTCAGGATGAAGGCTTTCATTATTACCAGCTTAATATTGACGGTGCTTCGGTACCTGATCCGGGAAGCCGTTACTTTTATGGCGCCAGCAGATGGGGAAGCGGAATTGAAGTGCCTGCACATGACAGTGATTTTTACGCTCTGACGGACGTTCCGCACGGTTTGGTAAGCGAAAATATTTATTATTCTAAACTGACCGGATCATGGAGGCGCTGCTTTGTATATACTCCGGCCGGTTATAATCAGAACGCCAATACCAGGTACCCGGTGCTATACCTTCAGCATGGAAGTGGCGAAGACGAAACCGGCTGGGCTGTTCAAGGCAAGGCAAACCTAATACTTGATAACCTGATAGCTGAAAAGAAGGCTTCGTCAATGATCATAGTTATGGATAATGGCTATGCTTATAAACCTCAGAATGGCGCTGTTTCAAGCGCAGACCGTCCGGTTTCTATATTTGAAGAAGTGATGATAAATGAGATCATCCCAATGATCGATGCCAGGTTCCGTACAATTGCGGACCGGGAACATAGGGCAATAGCCGGCCTTTCAATGGGGGCCAATCAAACCATGCGCATTATCATGAATAACCTGGACAAATTTGCCTACATAGGAGGTTTTAGCGGAACGCCAAACTACCCCTCATCAGATGTTATCGACCCCGCCACTTTTTTGGGCGGAAAATATAAAGATGGGGCGGCCATTGATAAACAAATTAAAGTACTGTGGCTGGGATTAGGAACGAAGGAACCGAATCCCTTTCCCGGCTCCGTGGGTGCCTTTCGAAATATGCTGGATAAGCAAGCCATCAAATATGTATTCTACCAATCGCCGGAAACCGCCCACGAGTGGCTTACCTGGAGAAGGGATCTTCAGCAATACGCCGCGTTGATTTTTAAAAAGTAGAAACCGTTAAGGAAAAGGTTTATTTCAGCAAAGTCACTTTATAAAGCAATACGCCATGTGCCGGTACATGAAGCGAAAGTTTTTCCTTCCGGCTGTCAATAACGGCTATATCCTTTTGTCGCCATAGGTCTCGCACCTTTAACCGGCCCTTTATACCTAGTTTGCTAAAATCACCATAGTATAGATTTATTTTGCCGAGACCGAAATTACAAAACCCTACTGCATGGCTGCCGTCTTCCAGCTCCTTAACGTAGATCCTTAGATCCCCAATGGTCTGAACACAGGTAGCCTGTTTGCCAAGGGGGTCTTGATCCACCGCAATCACCTCGTCATTGGTCAGCAAATTCAACGTGAAATCATCCAGTTTTTCCATATCGCATCCGATAAGCAAGGGTGCGGAAAAAAGGCTCCAGAGACTGAAGTGAAGATATTGTTCGTCGGGCCGGAGTTTACTTGGATGCGGATTGCCCCAACCCACAGTTCCCAGAACCAACATATCAGGATCATTCCAATTACCAGGTTTGTCCCATGCGGCTGCTTTGTCTTGCATCAACGCAATGTTCTTTATGCTTGCCCAGGTATCAGTAATGTCATTTGTTGTACGCCAGGTATTCCCGCCAACTGAATCGCCCCATTTCCAAACATCAGACATACCATACTGACAAAGGCTATAAACAATGTCCCGGGGCTGCGCTTTAAGCGCGTCGCCCATGACCTGAAATGGCTTAACAGCTGTTATAAGTTGATTCCCTCCCCGGTAAGACAAAGCGCCAACCTTATAAGGATCGTTCCCCGGCATGCCGTCAATTACATTGCCGTAACTGCACCAGTCATATTTCAGGTAATCAAAACCCCACCTGGCGTAGATTTGCGCGTCCTGTTTTTCATAGCCGTAACTGCCCGCACAACCGCCGCAGGTCCATGGCCCCGGACTGGAATAAAGCCCGGCCTTTAATCCCCGCTCATGAACATAATCAGCCAGGGCCTTCATATCGCCAAACCGGGAATTCGGTACGATATTGCCAGCCTCATCCCGTAGCTTACCCCTTATAGACTGGTCTTTTGAATCCTTATTGTTCTGCCAAAAATCGTCTATATTGACATAGGTCCAGCCATGATTGACAAGGCCGCTTTCGACCATTGCCTTAGCTGCCCGTTTCACCTTCTCTGCCGAAACCTGATCAGCAAAACAGTTCCAACTATTCCAACCCATTGGCGGCGTGAGCGCTATTCGCTCTCCGCAAACAATACGCATTGTCTTTTTCGTTTTACCCTTAGCATTTACTGCGCTTAAGATAACCGGAAATGTTCCGGCATTTTCAACGATTCCGGTAATAATGCCCGTTTTCGCGTCGATCTTTAATCCCGAAGGCAACCCGGCGGCTGAAAATTCCATCGGCCGTTCCCCCGTTGCCGCCACCGTGAACTGGAAGGGTGAACCGGGCCGGACGCCAAAAACGCTGGCGCTGTTGATCTTTGGCAAAAGAGATGGCCGTGGTGTAAGGATATATGGTGTGCCTGGCACAGGATTAGTTGTGAGAAAGGTGCTTACATTACTGGTTTCAAATTTCGCATCTGCCCAGTCCGCGTGGTCATAATAATTACCGTTACCGCCGTCACCCACGACAAGCTCAAGCTTTTGTACACCGGTAAGCGACACTTTGCAGGATCTTGCGGAGTCGCCAAAACGCATCACCCCGCTTGACCAGATATTTTTTCCGTCAGCCACCAATATAAACTCGGCAGCGGGCTCATGACCTTTTATTTCGTCATCGATCCCTACCTGTGCAGTAAATAAGCTGGCTTTCCCATTAAGTTGAATGAGTAAGGAGCTTTCTGCATGAGTCCCGAACCCTCGTTCAAAGGTCACACCAGCGATGGTCATGGTCTTCCCGTCGACAGAATGATTTTTTTGAGGCAGGCCATAGCCTTGTGTAGCTGCGCTAAGATCTAATTGATCAAGCCATACCGTTCGTATCGTAGACTGTGCGATACACTGGTCAATCAAGACAAGGGTTAAAAGGAAAAAAGCGGATAACTTGATAGTATTCATTTTATTTAGCGCCGGTTTCGCCATCGGGTGAACGTCTCCATTTGAAATATTCATCTAATACCTTTAATGACGCGGCGCTTGGAAGAGGGCCGGTATGGGCGGTTTGCGAGAAGTACATCACCACGGGGTCGGCAGTGTTGAACGCAGGCCATTTAGGCTCTCCAGAACCATTCGGGTCGCCATACTTTGCAAAGTTTGTCCAATAAGTACCCATGGCGTCCGAAATATCCCGATCCGTTTTGCTTGTTTGCGGACTTGAGGGATCAAGCGTGCCGAATACATAAGCGACCTCCTGTCCATGAGGCGATCCATGGCCCGCATGAGGTGAGCCCTCAGGATAATCAGGATGCTGATCAAAATAATAATAAAAAACCTTCGATTTGGCCTTGTTTGCCTGTAGCGTCGCCCAGCTCCAGGTATGCCAGCCAAATGCCGCATCACGCGACAGATCACGGGCGGTTTTTGCAACTGTACCAGTTCCGGGCGGGTAAGCTTTAATAAGTTCATCGGCAAACTTCCCATAGCGGTTCTTTACGGCGGCAATATAATCATCCGGGGTTTTGGGCGGTGAAAAACTGGCCCCCTCATCGGAGTTGTAGCCAACCAGTATCGGCGTTTCGTTGTACTTTCCAGCTTCATAGAGCTTATACTGGTCGTCGGGTATCACCCAGCCATCAACAATTGGCCATGCGAGTCCGCGCACGGCCGGAAGTTTATCGGCATCTACCTTTCGCAAACCGGCAATTGACGAAAATCCGGCTCCTTTAGCATAGGCTTCACCGGCAGATTCCGCATCATGCAGGCTTTTCATATTTTCACCCGGAAAGGTCGTCGTACGGGTGGGTCCAAATGACCCACCGCTTTCGGAGATGGCCCCCTCGAACAGTCCCTTCGCCAATGGGCTTGCACATAGCATGCTAACCGCGATGCCTCCTGCCGACTCGCCGAAAATAGTGACCTTGCCAGGATCGCCCCCAAAAGCCGCTATGTTTCCTTTAATCCATTTAAGGGCTGCGATCATATCCAGCAGGCCATAGTTCCCTGAGACATGGTTTGGGCTTTCGGCACTTAAGTCAGGGTGCGCCAAAAATCCAAGCTGGCCTACCCGATAGGCGATGCTTACGAGCACGACACCTTTTTCCGCCAGCTTTGCGCCGTTATAAGTCGGTTCAGCAGTGCCGCCAAAATTGAAGCCGCCGCCGTAGATCCATACAAGTACCGGAACTTTGCCCTTTGGCGACTTAGCCGGCGTCCAAACGTTCAGGTACAAACAATCTTCACTTTTTCCTGAAACAGGGTTGCCCCCCTGCATTGGTTCCGGGGCAAATTTATCGGCCTGACGTACGCCATCCCAATTTGCAGCGGGCTGCGGGGCTCGCCAGCGTAATTCACCAACCGGGGGCGCCGCGAAGGGAATGCCTTTATAAACTGTAAGATCGCTTTCAAAAGTCCCCTGTAGTAACCCCTCCTTCACCTTAACAGGAGCAGGTTGCGCTTTAGCAACAGCAATAGCAAGCACGGAAGCAAGAATAAAAATCAAGTGTCTCATAAATCTCATGGCTTTTAAGCGTTCCATCTGCCGAATGTACAACATTTTCTATGTTACCCGGCGAGGTGACAACCCTATGTCAGTATTTAACCGTTTGTTCAGTCCAGGTCGGTCCTCCGATGGCAAATATTCCGTTTTTGAAATATACAGGTTCTATACCCATTTGAGGTTTAGGCTCCGCCATTTCGTTTACCGCCGGAAATTTCTGTCCTTTATAAAAAACATAATGGCAGGAACTCCATAATTTACCATCGGGGCCTTCAAAAATGGCATTATGACCCGTTTCACAATAAGGGTCTTTGCTGTCTTCGAAGCTTCCGGCAACCTCGGCAAGAGCGCCTCTGTAGACCTTTTTACGGGTCCCGAAAATAGGCTCGGGGGAGGCTAACTCCCAGGGGCCCAAAGGCGATCCGGACTTCAGCAATCCTACCTCATAGCCTCTCGTCCAGGTAGAGAAAAACATATAATAAATACCCTCGCGTTTCAGTACGAACGGGCCTTCAATTCCACCCCACATCCATCGCGGATTGATACTATCGCGGGCGGTACGGAATTTTTGCAGTTTACCGATGATCGTGCCCTTCTCGAGATCAAGTTTTGCCTGGAATAAGCCGTTACCGCTGCAATAAAGATAAACCTGTCCGTCAGAATCTTCAAACAGGGTTGCATCGTTGTTGTATTGCGGGGTCAAAGGGCCGTTAACTAATTTATAAGGGCCGGTTACTTTTTCGGAGCTAAATAGCCAGATACTGTGAGTAGCCATGCCTTTGGGGTCTTGCGGTGTGACCTTTCCGCTGTTCACGATAAGCCAGTATTTTCCTTTGATAAAATGAATTTCCGGCGCCCAGAACCTTCCGTTGTAGGGGCAATCGGGAGGAAGCTTTGAAGCGTCTATCAGCCATGCCTGTTGTTTCCAGTGAGTCATGTCGTCAGAAACTAATAATCGTACCCCGGGATTAGGCCCAGTCCAAACCGGTAGCGAAGTTCCGGTACAATACCACTTATTGCCGACGCGGATAATATAATGGTCGCGCATCGCCATCGAGCTGTCTTGTATTATTGGGTTCTTATACTTGAAGCTGTGGGTACCCGTTGCTTTTATATTTCTATTTGGCGAACTGATAAACGCAGGTCGCTCATCACTCGTTACAACCTGCGCCTTTAGCACGGTACAAAAAGATAACAATAGGACAAACAAAAAGACGATTCTGCCCCAAGCCCTATTTACAAGCACTGAAGTCAAATTTCCCATAACAGACCTGGTTTATTAATTTAGTATTCAAATTCCCAATCGGGAAAAGTAATCAACAAATATAAGAAAGAAAATAAAGGTATCCGGGTGCGCCGTCATTGAACATTTGAAACCACCAGAGCATCTATGGCAACTTGCCCGCCGCCCCGGTTAATAATGTTTACGGTATGGTTAGTCTGGGTCAACTTGTCAACTTGGAATACTACCTGCTGGCTTTCCCTGGTTGTGGCGGATAAGTCAACCGTCTTCATGGTTTTGCCATCTATTTGCACGTCAATTTTACCGGCGCCGGCTTGTTTAGGAGCAATAATTGAAATACCTCTTCCCGTGAATGAAAAGCTCCACTTGGCGCCAGGTAGGTCGCTGCTGGTAAGATCGTTGTTAAAGTCGCCGTTATTAAGGTTGCTATGCCTGAACCATCCTTGAACCATCTTTACGCCGGGATCATCGTCGTTTATCCAGGTTTTTTCGTGCGTAATGCGTAGCACCCGGTATTGCGACGCAAGTGTCGCATTGCTGATACCACTAAGTGACTTCAACGAAGCCGGAGGGGTCACTGTCAGCCCTTGGGTATCTTGTACAAAAGGCAACTCGATGCCTGCGCCCAGCAGTTCGACTTTCGTCACTTTTCCCAGCGTAGCGCCGTTCGCCCTTAAAGCTTTTAATTTAACGGGCTTATCAGTCCAGTTGATGATCGTAACATATAATTTACCTCTGTTTCGGGTATAATATACCGCGGTATCGCCATAAACTTCAAACGGGCGCGATCCATATATAGCCTCTCCATTTATTTTCAGCCATGCGCCTATATCTTTACATGTCCGCACAATCTCGCTATCCAGGTCGCCACGGCCATGCTGTGTTAAATTCAGCAGCATGGCGCCATTACGGGACACATTTTCCATGAGCAGCTTAACTATAGTGGATGCATCCATATATTTTTGCCCGGTTTGATAGTGCCACTCCGAAATGGATTCTTCCGTTTGAAAAGGGTAAGCCATAATCTCACCCTCAATGATCTTTTCGGAACTCTTAACCAGTGAATGCTCGACATAAGGCACCAGCCCAACGCTGTTCTGGAAGCTATTATACCTGCCCCCTACCCCTTTTAGGTTCACTACCACATCCATTTTACCATGGTTCCATTTAAGCGATTTGTTGTAATAATTCGCAATCAACTGAGGCGCCAGAAAACCTAATCCCATGTGCACGCCTAAATCAACCTGCGAGTCGCCGGCGTGTTCATCGAAATAAATTACGTCAGGGTGGTACTTTGTGATAGCGTCATCCACACGCCACATAAATTGGTTGCTAAAAGGCGAATGCAGGGGGTCATCTTTACCGGAATGCACCGGTCCGTAAAGGTCAACCGGGTCAAGCCCCTCCCACCATTTTCCTTTACCATCTGCTATCGTCTCAAGTCCATCATAGGGTACCCCTTTTAAGGGCCCGTTCTTGTCACTTGAATATTTGACCGGCATAAATTGCCCCCAGGTTCGTGGTGGCGTGTTATGGAACCCTATGCCAAAACGCAAGCCATGCCTGCGTGCGGTGTTTTCCCAAATGCCCACAATATCCTGCTTAGGTCCGACATTTACTGAATTCCAGGGCTGATAGGCAGAGTTCCAGCAATCGAAATTATCATGATGGACACCCATCGCCATAAAATAACGGGCTCCCATATCGACATACAAAGTCATCAATGCTTCCGGGTCCCATTTATCCACTACCCAATTGTTGGTAATGTCTTTATATCCGTAGACAGAAGGGTGCCCATAGGCTAGAACATGAAACTTGTAAACCGGCGAGTTCTCCTGATACATCTTTCGCGCATACCAATCGCCCTGCTCAGGGACTGACTGCGGGTCCCAGTGAGACCACGCGCCAAACTTAGCCTCCCTCCACCAGTCCGGTACCATATAATTCCGGCTTATAGCCTTCCAGTCAGCTACATATGGGCCACCAGCAATGGGCAAGGCTGGTAGATTCCATATGTCGGGCGGCATTTTCAAATTCCTGCCTATGGCGATTTGGTCTAAGTTTACCGTAATATTATTAGTAACAAGCGTTATCGTCACAGTAGCGCCCTCCTGAATTTTGACGTTAATCATCGCCTTCAAAAATGACGAGGTAAGATTGCCGGATGAATGTATATTGATCTTTTGTTTGGATTGTCCGTTAACAGCCACATCTATCAGGCCTACTCCCGAAGATGAATACCGGATAGCAAGCTTTTGAGCAGCCCTTTCATTTTTTAATGTACAGCCGTCGCCCGGCCTGGTTAAACTCACCATATAGCCGCCAGCAGCGGAGTTTGACGTTACTTTAACCGAACCTCCAACCTGCGACGCAGCTTCTGCCTCGTATATCTTAGTAGTGTTGTTGGCAATAAAACGCTTAGCGCCTGGTTGTGCCAGTGTAACGCCAATAAAAGAACCTGTAAATAAAAGAAACGTAAACAATTTATGTTTCATATGATGATTTAATGACTTGGAAAATCTCAGGTACACGAAAATGCAACAATAACAGCAAATAGCTGTAACCTTTTTTGCGTTCCAGCCGTCCAAGACCGGGGCAAGCCCCATAAACCTACCAGGATGCTAAAAAATTATTTCAAAGTCGCACTGCGCAATCTTTGGAAAAGCAAAGGATTTTCCGCTATTAACATTATCGGGTTGGCGGCGGGGCTTGCTGTCTGTCTGCTGATCGTGCTCTATGTCGTCGACGAACTGAGCTATGACAAATACAATAGTAAGGCGGATCGCATCTATCGGATCGATGCCGACATTTATTTTAACAATACCGGGTTTACCGCAGCTGTATCCCCGAAACCCCTGGCAATGGCGCTGAAAACCGACTATCCCCAGGTGGAACAGATGGTGCGGACGAATTATGCGGGAGATATCATGGTGAAGAAGGGTGGAAATTTTATCCAGGATCATCACCTGGTCTTTGCCGACTCTACTTTCTTCCAGGTCTTTACCTTGCCGATGCTGTACGGTGACCCGGCGACGGCTTTGAACGAACCCCATTCGATCGTCATCGACGAGACCGCCGCGAAGCGATATTTCAACAGCGGGGATGTTGTCGGCAGGACATTGGAATTGGAAAATAAGGACGTCTGTAAGGTGACTGGGGTGATCAGGGATATGCCCCGGCAGTCGCATTTTCATTTCAGCTTTATCCGGCCGTTACACGACCGCTATAATTATAACAACAACGATGACAATGACTGGCTGAGCAATAATTATATCAGCTATATCCTGGCGAAGCCGGGGATCAGCAAGGAATCTCTCCAGGCCCGTGTCGATGCGACCGTCGACAACTACCTGAACAAACAACTCCAAGACCTTCTGCACACTTCCACGCAGGATATGAAAAAGCAGGGTAATTATTTCAAATATCACCTCATGCCCTTGCTGGATATCCATCTTCATTCCAATAAGTCATATGAATTCGAGGCCAATGGTAATATCAACTACGTGACCATCTTTTCCTTTATCGCGGTGCTGATCCTGCTCATCGCCTGTGTCAATTTTATGAACCTGAGCACGGCGCGGAGCGCGAACCGCGCCAAGGAGGTGGGTATTCGCAAGGTTGCCGGCAGCACCAAGGGGCATCTTATCCTGCAATTTCTGCTGGAATCGGTGCTGCTGAGCTTCTTTTCTCTTTTGCTGGCGCTGGGCATCGCCCTACTGTTGCTGCCGATGTTCAATACCCTTGCCGGAAAGGAATTGCATGCCGGGATGCTATTCTCCGGAAAGTTTCTTTCAGGGCTTGTAGCGGTGGTATTTTTGGTGGGTTGTATCGCCGGGAGCTATCCCGCCTTTTACCTGTCGAGCTTTCAGCCCATACAGGTACTGAAGGGAAAGATCGCGTCCGGTTTTAAGAGTAGCTGGCTGCGGAGCAGCCTGGTCGTCTTCCAGTTCACCATCTCCATCATGCTCATCATCGGAACCCTGGTCATTTACAATCAACTAAAGTATATCCGCAGCCGGGAATTGGGTTTTAACCGGGAACAGGTGCTGGTCATCCATGGGGCCTATGAGGCTGGCGACCCGATCAAAAGCTTCCGGCAGGATCTGCTCAAGCTGCCGGGCGTCGTCGATGCCACGCTTTCCGGCGACCTGCCCGCGTCGAGCGGAGGCTACAGTCAGAACGGGTGGTTCCGGGACCCTACGATGGATGCCAAGCGGGTGACGGTGATGACCACCCTGTTCGTAGACGAGCACTATATCCCTACCCTGGGCATGAAGATGGGGAAGGGTAGGAATTTCTCGGAAGACTTTCCTACCGACTCCGTGGGGATCATCATGAATGAATCCGCCGCTCAATTGCTGGGCATGAAAGACCCGCTGAACGAAAAAATGTACCGTCCGAAGGATAATCACATGACGCCCCTCGCCATGCATGTGGTGGGAGTGGTAAAAGATTTCAATTTCAACTCGATGCATGAGAAGGTGGGACCGCTGATCATGCAGCTTGCCGACAACCGGGGGAAGATGGCTATCCGGCTGCGTCCCGGAACGGCTACGGCTATGGTGCGCCAGATCGAGGCCCGGTGGCAAACGATGGCGCATGGGCTGCCCTTCAGCTATACCTTTATGGACAACGACTTCAACAACCTTTATCATGCGGAGGAGCAGACGGGGCAGGTTTTTATAACATTTGCCATCTTCGCCATACTCATCGCCTGCCTGGGACTTTTCGGATTGGTGACCTATGCCGCGGAACAGCGGATGAAGGAGATCGGCGTTCGCAAGGTACTGGGCGCGAAAGTCTCGGGTATCGTGGCTTTGCTGAGCAAGGACTTTACGCGACTGGTAGTGATCTCCGCGCTGATCGCTTTTCCACTGGCCTGGTGGGGAATGAACCAGTGGCTCGGGAGTTTCGCGTATCGCGTCGGGGTGAGCTGGTGGATCTTTCTATTGGCGGGGTCGGCGGCTATGGTGATCGCGCTGTTGACAGTCAGTACGCAGGCGGTGCGCGCCGCTTTGGCGAACCCCGTGAAGAGTTTACGAGCCGAATAGTCCACGCCGCATCGGCTGGCCCTCCTATCAGGATACTGCAACCCCGATCATCGGTTAGCCCTAACGGATCAATTCGACCAGCCCTTTTTTCATCGCCGGCTTCCTGGTCAGCGGATCGTTGTATTCGACCATCCAAACATAGGTTCCGGCCGGCTGGGCCTTATTGCCTGTCGTCCCGTCCCACCCGGCGCTGCTATTGGAAGTGGAAAATACCAGCGTCCCTGCACGGCTGTATACCGACAATCGTATAGTTGTTAGCGGTATGGATGAAGGTATCCGGAAAAAGTCATTCTTTCCGTCCCCGTTCGGGGTAAAGGCATTCGGCATGTGCAGATCGTAATACACGAATACGGTTTCCCTGGCGGAGTCGGGGCATCCGTCCACTGAGATCACATTCAATTGGTAGGTAATTGTCGTAGTCGGACGGGCCAACGGGTCGATCGACTCCGTATTATCCAGCCCCGCCGACGGGCTCCATTTAAAGGTGGCGATCTGACCTGTAATTGCAGGGTCCAGGCGGGTGCTCCTGCCTGGCGCAATGATGGTATCCGGCTTCAGATCGATCACAGGCAACGGATAGATGGTCATTGCTATTATGTTGGACGTATCGGGGAAAGAGCAATACAGACTGCCGGTCATGGTCACCTCTATCGACTCTCCGTCGTTAAGCTTACTGGATGTGTAGACGGAAGTATCCCCGCCCACGGGCTGGCCATTGCCCAACCATTGATAGGTCGGTTTATCGCCGCCGTTCGAAGGGATGGCGGTAAACGTCACCACGCTATCGCTGCAGATCCTGGTAGCGGAAGCCGTTATCCGAACGGAGGAAACGACATCCGGGGTGACCGTCATCGTCACCGAATTCGAAACAGCCATAGGGCTGCTGATCAGGCAGGGTGCGTCACTGGTCATCACACAGTTAACAACGTCCCCGTTGGCCAGGCTGTTATTGCTATAGGCAGTACCTGCCGCCGGCACCCCTGCCCCATTTAGCTGCCATTGATAGGCAGGGTCATTACCGCCATCGGTAGACAGAGCGGTAAAGGCCGTAGGCGCGCCCGCACAAATCGCTGAGGACGGAGTACTGATCGTTACTACCGGATGGGGTATCTTTAAAACGACCAGGGTAAGAGGATCGGATGCCACCTTGCAGGCAGCGATACCTATATTTCCCGATTGGGCCACCGTTAAACGGTAAGAATATAGGCCTTTTGGGGGAGCGGCCTGCATATAGGTCAGGCCGGTCGCGCCGGGAATATCCGACCACAGCGCCCCGCTATCCAGGCTTTGCTGCCACTGGTAAGCCGGGGAACTATAGCAACTCCCGACGGTAGCCGTAAACTGGAAAGGGCTGGTATTATCCGCGCAGGTGACCGCCGTATCGCCGGCATACCCCGCAATAGCGGCCATGGTAGACGGGCCGGCCGGCCGAAAGGTAATATCATCCAGGGCGAGGTCATTTCCGATCCCGCCAGGCGCATTATTCGTCATACGCAGAACAACCGTGGAGATCCCGGCAGGCGTGGTAAAGAAAAATCCATATTGATTCCATTGAGGGCCATTGGAGACAGGTATGTCACCGGTATGAATACTGTCGAGCAGTGTGCCGTCGGTCTTTTCGATGCTGAACGTGATATTGGGAAGGATCTGCCCCGACACAGCCATCATATTCAATACCCATGCGGCAAACTGGTAGGTGGTTCCCGGGCAAAGCCCGGTAACCGTCTGCACATAAAAATCACTGGGATTATACGACGCATTGACCAGCATAAACCTGCCATTCGGATCACCCGTATGATCGGTGGTCACGTACCACCAGAAACCACCAAAGCAATTAGTGGAACTGCTTGTAATGGTATACTGCCCGTCATTCGGGCAATGATCGGTGAGATATTTTAAATTGGTGATACTCGATGAAAGAGCAGGGCCAAAGTCAAGACCGGCGCCGAAGGTTATATCCGTAATAGGGTCTCCTAAACCACCGGTACATGTCTGCGCTTGAACTAGACGGCAGGATAAGCAAAAACATAAAATAACTAAATTCTTCATAAACAGGTCTCTTGCGGACAGCGGGTTCTATTCTCCGACCACATAGATACGAAATCGTTTCCATTATTAATATTTTGATAAAAGATCTATTTTTTTATAAAAAGGTAGGAAACGAAGCCGCCGGACGTGACGGCGCTGGAAAGTATCAGCGTATCGGAGCTGATATGCATGAACAGACCATTAAAAACAGAGAGTACCTGGTCGTTTGCTCCGATCTGTTCGAGCATGAAAAGGCCGAAGATGCCGGTGGTCGTAAAATTATTTAATTCCAGGTATAGTGTATTGCTATAAGCCGTATCTGTATTTATTGAATAGGATCCCTGTGAAATGATCTGATCATTGAGTTCAGCGGTATATTGGCCATTTCCCGGATCCAGCGCGAGAAGTACGGATGAGTCTTTCGATGGCGTGATCACTCGTTCGCCTGGCCCCAGGGCAACGGTTTTTTGTATCAATAGCCAGTTTTCCGTGGAGGCCGAACCCGAAGAGGACTTACTGCACGAAAATAACAGCGCCGAAGAAGCCATGGCGATCCCAAAACAGACTTTCATATAAGTCATTTTCGTTGATGACATGCGTTTTAACCGGGTCGTTGCGTTGGCGGATCATTTTATCTGTTCTAAGCTTTTTTCAAAACAAAGGCTGTTTTCGATCCCGGCATATTGCCCGTAATTCGGGATCGGGCTATACCCGCTCTTTTTATAAAGGCCGATCGCCTCGGGCTGCCGTTTTCCGGTCTCCAGTATGCATTTTTGACAGGCTAATTCCCCTGCCCATTTTTCCAGCTCCCACAATACTTTCCCGGCAATTCCTTTTCCCCTGTTTTCCGGCGAGGTATACATCCGTTTGATCTCCATAATGCCCCGCGCGTATTCCTTTAAGGCTCCGCAGCTTATTGGCTTCTCGTTTTCATAGGCTACGACGGCATATTTGATCTTATCGATCTTATTGAATTGGGCATAGAAAGAATGGTCTTTCCCATCTTTCGCCGCAAGGTCTGCGTCAAGGAATTTTACAAGCCCGATAAAGTCGGAATTGTCCGAGTCGGTTCTTATTAATTTGATCATCCATTATCCATTTAATGAGTAAATTTAGTTTTTAGACAGATTTGGAAAAATTTATTTTATATCGATGATCCTGAATATACTCGCCGTATCCGGCAGTATCAGGCCTTGCCTTACGTGCCAGTCTGATAACCTGATCCGGACCTTGATCAACGCTGTCTGATAAGGGGCGTAGAAATAGCCCGGCAAAAGCGTTTCGAACGATGAAATAATTCTCCCGAAAAAAACGTTTTTGTGGTGATCCACAAGCTTTTCTGGATCAAAACACTGACCTATGAAGCGCAAAACCCGGAAAAGGCTGCTGAGATGGATACTTTTACCGGTCGCCTCTCTGGCGATCCTCGTTCTTACAGCCATATCCATTCTATACGCTGAACGTCAGCGCCTCGTAGGATTGGCGGTAACTGAATTGAACAAACAATGGCCGGGAGAACTGGTCGTAGGGAACAGCGATATCTCCATTTTTCAGAACCTGCCCTATATCTCCATCGGCCTGGATAACGTGCAATTTTATGCCGCCAAGGGCAGGACAGGCAAACCCCTTTACGAAGCCGGCCGGATGTATATAGGATTTAGTCTCCCGGACATACTGAAACGGCAATATCGGGTGAAAGTGATCGCCCTGAAAAACGGCCATCTCGACCTTGTGCAGGATAACAACGGTAAGCTCAATATCCGGGAGGCGAGCCGGATGGCCACGGATACCGTCGCAACGACCACCAAACAGGCGCCTCTTGATCTGGATGTGAAGAAATTCGTGTTGAAGAACATGGATATTTCCTTCCTGGACCGATCGAACGGGCAGCGGATCGCTTCGCATATCGATAAGATACAGGCTTCTTTTCTTGTCGACGTCCAACAGGTGGACGCCGACTTACACGGAGACATGCTGGTCGGCTATTCCCACCCCGGTACGGGGCTTCAACTGGCGCACAAACATCTGACAACGGATATTAAACTGTCCTACAACAAAGACACCAGGATACTGAAGCTGCCGCTGGGGAAGCTCCGGCTGGAAAATGCCGTTTTCAATATCGAAGGCACTGCGGATCTGTTGCACGACAATTTGGTGGATCTCCATTTCTCGGGGGACAAACCGGATTTCAGGCAATTGTTTGCTTTTGCGCCTGAGAAGGTTGCAAAGGAATTAAAACATTTTCGATATGACGGTGATCTCGGCTTTGACGGAAAGATAAAAGGCAACTTGGGTGGCGGCCGGCAACCGCTGATCGAGCTTTCTTTTACCTGTTCGAATGCCTGGCTGAACAATACCGAAGCCCATAAAAAGATAGATTCGCTCGCATTTAAAGGGTTTTATACCAATGGAGCGGCCCATTCCCTGCAGACCTCCGAGCTGCGTCTGCTGGACATGCACGCAAGACCGGGCGAAGGCATCTTTAAAGGGAATTTTATCCTGCGCGACTTTACCGATCCAAAGATACTGATGCAGGTGAATTCTGAACTGGAGCTGGGTTTTGTGGGCGCCTTCCTGGGCATTAAGGATCTTCAGCGTATTACGGGGCATATCAGCCTGAAAATGGATTTTAAAGAACTGGTGGATCTGAGCCTTCCGCAAAAATCGATGGATGAACTGACAAAGGGCGTACAGAGCGAACTGACCGTGCGCAATCTCACGTTCCGCATCCCCTCCTACCCCTATATGATCGAACACCTGGATCTGCACGCCGGCATGAAGGACGGGTTTGTAAAGCTGGATTCGTTGCGCTTTAATTTAGGTGGCTCGGATTTTCATATGGATGGGTCGCTGACCGATCTGCCGGCCATCTTCCATCAAAAACAAAAGCCGGTGATCATCACCCTCAACGCCCATTGCAATAAAATAATCCCAAAGGAATTACTGGCATTCGATACGGCCAGGAGCAACAGATCCAAAGAAGAGATCTATGGATTTAATATAGGGCTTTCCCTGGAAACTTCGGTGAACGAACTGCTCCATCCCCGTCCGCTCCCAAAAGGCAAGCTCAAATTGGCGCGTCTGTCAGCTGCTTTCAAACGTTACCCGCACGCCTTTCATGATTTTGGAGCGGATCTGACGATCAACGATACCGCCCTGATCTTGAAAAATCTGGCCGGCAATATCGATAGCAGCGATATCCGGTTCAGCGGCCGCATCGTCAATTATGCGTTATGGTTCGAAAAAGTAAAAAAAGGCAGGACCCAACTGGCTTTTGACCTGAAGTCGCAGCGCCTGGCCATGAATGACCTGCTGGGAAAACACAGCCGCCAATATGTGCCAAAAGAATATTACCAGGAGGTAGGCTCCAGGATCTGGCTCCGCTCGAAGATCGATCTGCGTTATGATTCGGTATGGCAGTTTGCCAATATCAGGATCGCCAATATTTCGGGCACGCTCAAACAACACGCTTTCCAACTGGATAGCATTAGCGGGAATATAAAAATAGGTACGGACAACTTTATAAAGATAGATACCCTGAAAGGAAAGATCGGGCGCAGCGATTTTAATGTCAGTATGCGTCTCTATACCGGCGCCGATACGACGAGACGGAAGAAAGAAAATTTTCTTCGGTTCTCTTCCCGTTTCCTGGACCTGGACGAACTGACCAATTATGTGCTTACCGCTGAAGATGAAGAAAAGGAGAAAGAAACCGTCACTCCGCCCGACAGTATGGCTGCGCCAATCGCTGTTAAGACCTCGAACCATTCGGATGCCTTTAATATCTTTCAGATCCCTTTCATTGATTTTTCGGCCAGGGTCAGTATTGGCAGGGTGAGGTATCATCATTTGGGCCTCAAAAACCTGAGCACGGATCTCCGGATGCTGTCTAACCAGCAGCTCTACCTGGACACGCTGGGGCTTGAGGTGGCAGGTGGGAAGATAGGCGCCAGGGCTCATTTTGACGGCAGCGATCCGGCTAAGATCTATTTGAGGAGCAGGATCTGCGCGGAAGACGTCAACATCGAAAAGCTGATGCTTAAATTGGATTATTTGGGAGAGGATTACGTGATCAACAAGAATATCAAGGGTTCCCTGAGTGGGCAGATCGAAAGTTATGTCCAGGTGCATCCCGACCTGACGCCGCTGGTCAATAATTCCGAGGCGACCCTGGATCTGGAGATCATCAACGGCGTGCTGGTGAATTTTTCGCCGATGCAGGCCATGTCGTCCTATTTCAAGGATAAGAACCTCAACCAGGTCCGCTTCGACACGCTGAGGAACACGCTGACCTTTAAAGACGGGACCCTATCGATCCCTGATATGAACATCAACTCTTCACTGGGCTATATAGAGATATCCGGCCAGCAATCCATGAATATGCATATGGAATACTATCTACGGATCCCCTTGAAGATGGTGACGGAGGCGGGGTTCCACATGCTGTTTGGAAAGAAGAAGGAAGAAGTGAACCCCGACCAGGTAGACGCGATCGAATACCGGGACAAGGAAAAAAAGGTGAGATTCATGAACCTTAGGATCATCGGTACGCCCGATGATTACAAAGTACATTTGGGCAAGGCCAAAAAGACCTGACGGCCTGGCTATAGCCATCAACTGATCTTCAACGCATCGACGGGGTTTCGCCGGGAAGCCCGGATAGTTTGGGAACCGATGCTGAGCAGGCCCAGCGCCAGCAGGATAATTACACCCAGGATGATCGTGCCAAAGCCAAAATCGACCCTGTTGGGGAATTTCCGCAGCCAAAGATTATTCAGGATATAGCTAGAAGGCGCAGCGATGAGGATGGCGGCCGCCAGTATACGCAGGAACCCTTTTGAGAGCAGGATGACAATACTCGAATTTTCCGCTCCCAACGTTTTCCGGATGCCCACTTCTTTTATTTTCCTTTCGACCGAATAGGTTGCCATGCCCAGCATGCCCAAACAGGCGATGGTAACGGCAAGAAAGGCAATAAAACCTAAAATGGACACGATGTCAAAGAACCCTTTCGAGGTGGAAGCCAATTCTTCGTCGAAGAAGCGGTATTTGAACGAATGTACCGGGTCGATCGTCTTCCATTTGCTTTCCAGCCTGGCGAGGGTAACGGAAGGCGCGCTTCCG